>Ga0233425_10004186_pt1 | contig 24614 bp, 27 predicted proteins | sample Watercolumn_Towu_2_FD_181712 | JGI IMG/M metagenome (GOLD analysis project Ga0233425, IMG submission 181712) | Freshwater microbial communities from Lake Towuti, South Sulawesi, Indonesia - Watercolumn_Towuti2014_140_MG | ecosystem: Environmental > Aquatic > Freshwater > Lake | place... | reverse complement strand
AATGCGCCCCCGCCACGAAAGTATGGAAGGCATGATGAATGGTTGATATACGCATTATTTTTTGCATAGTTTGGGTAATATATCAGCAATTGGTGAATTGTCAAATTTTTGTATTACTGTGAGATGGCGGCAGTTTTGATGCGCATGACGTGCGTGGCGGTGAGAGTATCATTGGCGCCTAGTTGGGCGGTATAAATCAAGGTGTCACCGACAGCTAAATCGCTTTGTTCAATCAAGGCGACGGGGGATTTGAAGATAGTCTTTGTGGTTGTGTGGAGAGTTTTGTCTGCTCCATCCATAGTTAAAACGAACGAATTTTTGTGAATTGTGGTGATAGTACCAATCCCAGTAGATTTGGCTGGGGGACTAATAGGATCGACGCTGACGATCAGTCTTTTGGCTTCTAAGAGATCTTCGCTCTTGGGGGTGACGATCGCGATAATGTAGTCATCGATGCGGATATTGTCTTGTTTAATTGTAGTGTTGCCTGGAGCACGAACAATACTGGTGGAATCTGTGATTCGCACGTCCTTTTTGCCATCTTTATCTTCGACGATGAGCGTCTCTTTGATGATATCTTTGACTTTGCCGATATATCCTAGATTTTTGATATTTTTGGTTTGGGTGGTCTCGGTTGTGAGAGACTCCTTTAGTCTGAGTTTGAGATTTTCGCTCACTTGACTCTCATCTATGAAAGGTGAGGGGGAGGGGGAGGCAGCATAAGCGGTAGTAAGCGAGAATGTTAGTGCGATGAGAGGGATAAAATAAAGGATTTTTTGCATAAGTTTTTGAAGATTAAACTGTATCACAAAGAAGCGGTGGTGTACACTGCGTTGATGGTTTTTTCGATTTTGGTGCCATCGTTTTGATAAACAGTGATTTTGATGGTATTGGCTCCTTTAATAAGCGAGATCTCTTGGGAGAAGTCACCCAGATCACTGGGTACAATCAAGTACTCACCTTTTTCAGCGAGAATCGCGATGTAGGTACCAGGCAAAGTTTTGCCGGAGAGAGTCATAGTGGAATCGGCGGTGACGATATTGTCACCACTGGTGATTTCGAGGGTGAGCTCGTTTGATTTTAGAGAACCATCTTTTGGTTTGCCTTGGGTAGTGGCTGTGTTTTTTTGAGGGAGTTTGATTTTGGATATTGCGGACCTAGCGCGCAAAATACCACCTGTGACAAGGAGGGCGAGAATGAGACCTATAACTACAGCTACAGTGACTTCTTTTTTTACTTTCATTAGGCCACAGTGTAACTCATAGATGCGTAGACGTAAAGATGTGATATTATTACGTGTATGGATATTAGCTACGCAGGTAAAGATGTTTTTAAAATAAAAACCAAGACAGGTATAGTCATGGCGGATGCCCAGAAGTTGTGTATATCGCACAAAAATGGTGAGCCTGACTTTGAGATAAATCAACCGGGAGAGTATGAAGTAGAAGGAATCTCGGTGTTTGGGTACAAATCGGACGAAAGTAATGTATTTGTTGTGCAGTATGACGATATCAGGGTGTGTATTTTGGGGAATATTGCGAAACCACTAACCGAGAAAACGATCGTCGAGCTCGAGAATGTCGATGTAGTAATCCTAAGTGTAGATACATTGGCGATCAAGGACGCTGTGGAACTGGTCTCGAAGCTAGAGCCTTATTATGTACTGCCGTATGGCGATAATACGTCGAAGTTTGTGACAGCGTACGAACACAACTTTAGGAGTGTGAAGAGCCTGAACTTGAGCAAGGTAAGTTTGAACGAAGATTTGACCGAAGTGATCGTGTTTGAGTAACTAGTACGTAGTACGTGGTACATGGTACGTAGTGATTACAACTGTTTATTTTTGTAGAATATATTTATGGCAGTGCAAAAAGTACCTCCTCATAGTGATGAAGCAGAAAGATCGGTGCTGGGATCGATCTTGATTGATAAAGATGCGATAGTCCAGGTAAGCGAGTTTTTACAACCCGATCATTTTTATCAAAACAAACATGGCGATATTTATAATGGCATGCTCAAGTTGTTTGAGGCACGTGAGCCTATAGACCTCGTGACGCTACCTCAAAAACTCAAGAGTATGAAATTGCTCGACAGTGTCGGAGGCGTATCGTACATTTCGACGCTCGTGGAGGGCGTGCCAAGCTCGGCCAATATCAAACACTACGGCGAGATTATCCAGGCATATTACACAAGACGCAAATTAATTGCTGATTCAGCGACGATGATTGAGATGTCATTTGATGAAGGGAGTGATATCGCAAGCATACTCGACAGCGCAGAACAAAAAGTCTTTTCATTGTCGCAATCGAGTATGAAACAAGGTTTTACTCCGATACGTGCGGTGTTGTCGGAAAGTTTTGATCGCTTGGATGAACTGGCGAAAAAATCTGGGTCGTTGCGAGGAGTCCCTTCTGGATTTAGCGACTTGGACAATACACTGGCCGGTTTGCAGGACTCGAACTTGATCATATTGGCAGCGCGCCCAGGTATGGGGAAAACCGCCTTTTCGCTCAATATCGCGCAATATGCCAGCGTGATAGCGAAGGTACCGGTGGGATATTTTTCGCTAGAAATGAGCAAGGAAGAGCTAGTGGACCGCATGCTGGTCTCGCAAGCTGATATTGATGCCTGGCGATTAAAAACGGGTAAGTTAACGGCGTCGGATTTTGAGAAGTTGTCGGAAGCGATGGGAGTCTTGGCGGAGGCGCCACTATATATCGATGATACGCCTGGCATATCGGTCTTGGAGATGAGAACCAAAGCAAGAAGGTTGAAATCGGAGCACAATTTGGGGTTGCTATTTGTGGATTACTTGCAACTGGTAAAAGGGAGGAATCTCGAAAACCGCGTGCAAGAAGTAGCGGAGATTTCGCAGGGATTGAAAAATCTGGCGCGTGAACTAAAGATCCCTGTTGTGGCCATGTCCCAACTATCGCGCGCGATAGAAAATAGGGGAGCAGGGAGCGCGCCACAGCTATCTGACCTGCGCGAGTCAGGGAGTATCGAGCAGGACGCGGACGTGGTGATGTTTTTGTACCGCGAAGATGCAGAAGATTTGTCGAGTGTGAAGCTAAATATCGCCAAACACAGAAATGGAGCATTGCGGACAATTGATTTGCGCTTTAAGGGGGATAGAGTCAAGTTTTACGGGGTAGATAAGACGCATTAGTGCCTAGGGAGAGACTCGAACTCTCAAGGTCATTACAACCACGAGTTTTTGAGACTCGCGCGTATACCATTCCGCCACCTAGGCGTGTAGATTATTTTACCTGAAAATCCAGAGAATGATAAGTAATAAAATTTGAGGTGATAGGCCGTCGAGGGGGCGAGGGATGGAGTGATGGAAGAGATGATGGAATTTGTTGATTGGTTTTAAGAAAAATGGTTCTGAACCAAGAAAATTGCGCGGAGCTTCGAGGAAGTCGGGGAATAAGCCAATAAAAGCACCCCAGTACGGTGCAAAGTCCCGCACACTCGCATCCGCAAGGTTCGCAACTATGGGGAAACTAGAGTAGTAGAAAGCGAGCACGATCATACCAGATAATACGAGGTCGATAATGCCATGCTTGAGAGCGAGAGCCCTAGGTTTGGAACCGTTGCCTAGGCCAGTCCCAACATCCCAGTGGGGGACGGCATCTTCGAGGTAGTGTGAGGCGAGGATAAGGGGAATGGAGATATAGGGATCTTGGATATGGATGGCGATAAACGCGCCGGTGACGGCATGTGAAATACTGAGCATGGGAAAAGTATACAGGAATAGGTGCAAAGTACAAAGTCGAGTTATTGAAGTATAATTGGATGATATGTTGCCGATACTTTTGAGTTTGGGTCCAGTAAAAATTTATTCATACGGACTATTTTTGTTTATTGGTCTTTTTGTGGCTTTGTACTTTTGGTGGAAAATGGGCAGGGATGAACACTTTGATGAAATACTTTTGTTTGATGCGTTTTTTTTGAGCTTGATGACATTTTTTGTGACAGGGCGCATAGGGTATGTTTTGATGCATATGGACAAAGTCGGGACGTTGTATCGTAGTCTTGCAGTACTGAGTTTCCCGGGGATTGACTCTGTAATAGGTTTATTTTGTGCTTTGATCTTTATTGTGCTTTTTGCAAAATCCAATGATTATGATCCATGGAAAGTAACTGATGCATATGTGGTGGCTTTGGCATTTGCTCTCATATTTGGGGGGATTGCAGGTTTACTCAATGGCAGTAATCCAGGTATACCCGCTAGTTGGGGGGTGATGTACCCAGGACAAACGCAAAATGTAATACCGGTAGATTTGTTTACGCTGTTGTGGGCCATGGTCACATTTGGAGTTGTCTCTCGAGTACGGAAAAATTTTCGTTTTTATGCTTGGTACAAAGGTGAGGCGAGTGTGGCACAGGAGGGACTGGCGAGTTTGGTATTTGGGATTGCGGCAGGGATTTACTTGATCGTTAGTGCTTTGATCTCTCGCAACTCGTATTTCACAATATTGCGCGTTGTCCCACTCGAATTAGTTTTGGGGGTCGTACTGGGAGGGGTTTGTATTTATTTGATAGAGAAGAGGGTGGGTAGACGAGACCATACATTGTGGGGTAAGCTAAAGGGATTAGTAAGGAGAAAATAAACTATGCAGTATCCGCGCAATATATTACAGCCAGTATTTGACTACCTAAAAAAACTAGAAGCAGATTTGCTCCATCGCAAAAAGTCGCTTGCGAAAGAAGACCCTTTTGCGGATGCAAGTCGGTTGAATGACAATGCCAGCGATGATACCGAAGCCGCCGAACAGTTTGGCCATGCGCAATCTGCCGCTTTGGGACAGGAAACTAGCGAAGCTTTGCAACGTGTGAGATCGGCGATGAAGAGAGTAGAAGAGGGTAGTTATGGCAAGTGTATAAAATGTGGAGAAATGATCAATACAGATCGGCTCGCTATCGATCCTACAGCTGAGTATTGTATGGACTGCGCGAAAAAAACGAAATGATGAGTGAGAATTGGGTACACAACTCGGGGATTGCCTATGGTTTGTTACCTCAAATCCCAGTTTATTTGGTCGTGGGAGTGTTGATTGTTTTGATATTTTATGCGGTTAAAATGCGGGAATTAATTGAGCGAATCGCGCTTTTATTATTGATTGTGGGGGGAACGGGGAACGTGTATATGCGCATCAGGTATGGGAGTGTCATAGACAATTTAAACTTTTTTGGTCTTTTTTACAATAATATTTGGGATTATTTGATAGGAGTAGGAGTGGTGATTTACGTCATCAACCTGTTCAGACAGAAAATTTGATCTCCGGTACTTACTCTTTTCAGTTACTTGCCTGGTACAATATCAATATGGTAATACCAATAATCTTTGAAGATAAAGAAATAGTTGTCATCGATAAGCCAGCGGGAGTGGTGTGTAACCGAAGTGAGACGACGAAAGAGCAAACCCTACAAGATTGGTGGGATCAGAAATATAAAGACACAGGGTATATCGTCGAAGATGAGGATGATAAGTATTTTGTCGAGCGGAGTGGACTCGTGCACCGACTGGATCGTGAAACGAGCGGTGTGATGATCATGGCTAAGACAAAACCAGCATTTGTGAGCTTGCTGGCTCAGTTTAAGGACAAGCGAGTGCAGAAAGTATATATGGCGCTGACTCACGGATACTGGCAAGCTAAAGAGGGGGTAATCACGCTTCCCATCGGGCGTAGGCGAGATGACCGGAAGAAATTTGGGGTCCGAGAGGATGGGCGGGAGAGTGTGACAAAGTATGAAGTGATTGGCGAGTATCACGCCTGGAATTTGCCTAAAGAATTAAAGGTGGATGATAGAGGGTATAGCGGATTTTCGCTAGTAAAGTTTGCACCGCAGACGGGGCGGACGCACCAGATCAGAGTGCATGCACAGCAGATGGGACATCCTCTGGTGGGGGACTTTGATTATGCAGGACGCAAACGAAGTCGCGAAGATCGCAAGTGGTGTGGACGTGTGATGCTACATGCGCAGTCGATCGAGTTTGAGCACCCGAGTAATGGGAAGAGGATTGGGTTTGAATCAACAAATACATTGATCGAAAATGTAGTGAATTACCTACATTAGAGAATCAGCATGGCGTCGCCGAAAGAGAAGAAACGATAATGGTTTTTGATCGCTTCGTGGTAGGCTCGACCCAGCAATGAGTCTTTGAAGTTTGTAAACTGATGTTTGGATTGCGGATAGGTACAAAAAGCAGAGACTAGCATGAGTAAAGTACTGCCTGGTAAATGGAAGTTGGTCATGAGGGCATCGGTAATTTTAAATTGATACGGGGGGTAGATAAAGATATTGGTGGAATAGGAGCCTGGCTGCAGAAGTTGGGAACTAGGGGAGCTGTGGGGTAGGGCAACATTGGATTCGAGGGCGCGCATGGTCGTGGTGCCGATCGAGAGGAGTTTTTTACAAAGAACCGTTCTTTGTAAATTGATGGCGGTGGAGACGGTGGGTGAGATTGTATAGTCTTCGTGGTGCATGTGATGGGTAGAGATATCATCTACTTTTACCGGCAAGAATGTCCCTAGACCGACATTGAGCGTGAGTTCGTGCCAGGAATGAGAATGCTTTATATTTTGCAGTAGAGAAGGGGTGAAGTGTAAGCCGGCGGTAGGGGCGGCGGCGGAGAAGCCATATTTAGCATAAATGGTTTGGTAGTCTTTGGCGTTTTTGAGCATTTTTTTGATGTAGGGAGGGGTGGGCATAGTCCCTATAGTAGATAACGTAGTACGAAGCAAAGATTCTTCCTGATTAAATTTAATAATTCTTTCGTAACCTATGGGATCAGTCGTGCCCGTTTTTGAATCTGCGGGTTGGACACAGCCTGTAAGGCTTGACCCCTGAAAGCGCACGATATCGCCAATATTTAACCCTGGCTTTGAGATACATAGATAACTAGAGTGACCGAGTGGTTTGGTGAGGAGAACTTCGATTTTGCCACCGGTGGGTTTGTGTCCGGTGAGACGCGCAGGGAAGACTTTGGTATTGTTGGCTACGATGAAATAATGGGGAGGGAGGAGTGCAGGGAGGTCATAGATATGATGGTGGGAGATGCTACCGGGAACACGGTTGATGAGCATGAGTTTGGCGTGATCGCGAGGCACAGCTTGCTGCTGCGCAATAAACGAATCCGGTAGATCATAATGAAAATCTGAAAGTAACATGGCTGTATTATAGACTTAAAAGTTCCGACCTTCACCTATAATCGCGCAAAGGTCGGAACTGAGGGCAATCTTGTGGTAGCATGGAGAAATGAAATGGGCGAAGTATTTACTTTTGAGCATAATGGGGATTGTGTTGCTGGGGATCGTATTTAGGTCTGTAAAAAATAGCCAGTTGGTAGGGCATACAAACTACCGATTTAATATGGCCGTAATCGATGAGGAAAAAGGGGTGAGCTTTGTATCTTTTGATCCAGTTGAGCGCAGCGTGCTGACGATCCCTTTCCCGAAAGACTTGGTGATTGAGTCACGCAGTAGCGGAGAATACTCCATTGCTTCACTTTATAAATTGGGGTCGTACAATGGTGAGGGGGGGAAATTTGCCCGGCAAAAAATCCAAGGTTTTATGCGGGTGCCAGTGCCAGGATACTTGGTGGGGCAAGGTGGTATCACTAAACTACTACTGGCGACAGTAATAGGGAGGACAGAATCTAGTCTGTCACCTATTGACGCGCTGCGACTGCTGACGTGGTACGGACAGTTTCGACATAAAGTAGTGACGGCAGAGGAGCTATCTAGAGCATCGGTCATAGACGAAAATAAATATCGCAGCGAGAGATTCCAGGAATATATTGGCACAAGACTATTTGATTGGGGGATTGGTGGCAAAGAGATTACGGTAGCGATAGTCAACGCCAGTGGAGAGAATGGTCTGGGGAATGACTTGGCGGATTTCTTGCACAATTTAGGAATGGATATTGTGATGGTGAGGTCTGTAAACAAGAGTGATGATTACCTTGAGAAAACAACTTGGCAAACTGTAGATAAAGAAAACATCAGTGATCTAAGTTATATTTTTGAAAATTTGTTTGATATGGGTTTGGCAAACGTGGAAATAGTATCTGAAGAGTATAGGGCAAGTGTATTGATCAAAGTCGGTAAAGACGCGAAAAATTTATTTTAAAGAATTGGCGCGAGAGAACGATGGACCAGCTGAGGCACGCTTGGGGCGTTTGAGTTCGCGGATAAAAATGGTGGCGTTGTTGTCGCTGGCTCCTTTTAGACAAGCAACGTATTCGTAACCAGCTTTCATTAGGTGTTTGAGTTTGAGAGAGAGATCATCTGGGAGACAGCCGATACAAACTTTGCTGCATGTCGTCACCGCCACGAGGCGAGTTTTGGGGATGAGATTGAGTTTTTGTTTGCAGGCGAGAGAAAGTAAAATATCACGACTGGCCACTTTGATGAGTTGGGTACTTTTGGTAATCCCGGGAAGTTCGATAAAATCTTCGGAGATATATTCGGTGGGGGAGAGGTTGTTTTTTTGGTGAGGGAGTAACTTTAAATTGCGGGAAGCGATTGTATCGTATTTATCGATTTTAAGGACTTTGTGATAGGCATCACTGGCCGCATCTTTTTGGCCGAGTTCGGTATAGGCGCGACCTAAACGGTTGAGAGCCTGGATATTGTTTGGTGCATCAGCCAAAATTTCGAGGTTGATTTCGACTGCGGTTTCCCAGTCTCCTCTAAGGGCTGCTTGGATGGCTTTGTCTTGAATCTCGTGCATTGATCGCATCATTATCGGTATGAATAAGAATTTTGTCAAGACGTTGCTACAGTGTAGAATGTATTCATGTCGGGACATAGCAAGTGGAGTAATATCAAAAATAAAAAAGCGGCCAATGATGCGGCAAAGGGTAGCGTCTTTACCAGGATGGCAAAAAATATTGCGCTTGCGGTCAAAAAGGGTGGGAGTATAGCTGATCCGGCGATGAATTTTGCTCTACGCCTAGCTGTGGAAAAAGCGCGTAGTGTAAATATGCCAAAAGAAAATATTGATCGAGCAATTGACAAAGGAATGGGGAAAGGTGGTAGTGAACTAGTGGAGCTGACGATCGAAGCATTTGGTCCTGACTCCACTATGGTTGTTGTCGAACTGGTGACGGACAATCGCAATCGTAGTGTAGCCGAAATCAGAACTATCATAGAAAAGTATGGTGGTAGGATGGGCGAACAAGGTAGTGTCATGTATTTGTTTGACCAAGTGGGGATCGTGAGAATTGTGGGCAATATCAGTGATGAGTTGGAGCTAGAATTGATTGATGTGGGTATGATAGATATGGAACAAGATGGAGAGAACACCGTGATTTATACACGCGTAGACGGGATGCATGAGGTGATTACAAAATTGCAAGCCGCATCTTTTGTGACGGATGGGGGGATTGGGTATCGCCCAAAAACAAAGATTGCGGTAAACGACCATGAGGCAGTAGAGAGTTTTATAGAACATGTGTCGGCATACGATGACGTGCAGGAGATCTATGCAAATATTTGAGCGCAAGAAGGGGAGTAAGAGACGTAAATTTTTGAGTGTGTCGATACTGTTGTCGCTAGGATTGTTTATTGTTTCACGATTGCCAATTGAGTCGAGGTACAGTGCCATAGCTTTTTTTGCGCTTGCCTCGTACTTGCTCTCTGCATGGTCTTTATTTAAAGATTTGCACGGCGTAAACTGGCTCATCAACTTGATCTTGCCGACCATGTACCCTGTGTCGGTCGCCTTGTTTTATTTCTTGTTGCCACAAGCGGTGATGACTAGGATGATTGTCGTGATCTTGTTTGGAGTGTCGATGTATGGTTTGTTGTTGACGGCCAATATATTTGCGGTGGCATCGATTCGCACGATCCAACTACTACGTGCGGCGCGAGCGGTAGGATTTTTGTTGTCTATTTTGACTTCTGCATTTTTATATCATGTCATATTTTCGCTACGACTACCGTCGTATGTGATTGGTAGCTGTGTGTTTGCGATATCCCTGCCTATCTTGTGGCAAGGGGTCTGGTCACATGTAGTATCTAGTACGATCAAACGCGAGTTTTATTACGCGCTCGTTGGCGCGGTCGTAATTGCCGAGATGGCACTAGCCTTGTCTTTTTGGTTTATTTCGGTGCCGATGTCTAGCGTATTGCTAGCGATGGGTATGTACGTGACGCTCGGCTTGTTTCAGCATGACTTGGAGGGGAGATTGTTTGTACGGACGATGCAAGAGTATCTAGGGTTTGCTGGCATTGTGTTTGTAGTCGTGACACTTGCTGTCTTGTATAGATGGATGAGATAATGTAGATCATAAATAATAGATTGCAAGTCGTAAAACAATTTTCAAATATAGTGTATAGGGGCCTCCCAGAATACTTCGTTTCTGGAGACATTTCTCAGGTTGCAAAAATTTGCAACTTGAAGTGCAGAGGGGGAGGGAAGGGTAATAGATTTTTGACAATGTCCTATAATAATTATAGGTTTTCACGACATGTCCTATAATTTTTCACAATGTGGATAAAAAGTATCCGATCATTGCACAAGATATGTGATCAGTTTTGATATAGTTTGGTCGTTTACCAGAGGTCACATCTGGAAGACTGTCAGGGGTGAGATGAGAGTGCGAGAGGGGTAACTGCGAGGGAGTGCCAAAGGTCCTAGATCTCTACTTTGAAATAGCTATGCGGAAAATGGGTGAGTGGGATGAAGAGCGCGTATTATTGTGATTTGTATGCAAAGCGTGACGGCAACCCTTTTATGTATATAGTGCTGGCTAGAAGTGGTTATCTACTACGTCGCACAATATATCTTTTATGACATAATGTTCGAATTTGAGAGGGGGGTAGAGATTTTGATATTAAAGAAAAATATTTGACAATATTGCGTACTTGCATGAATTTGGGTGATTTACATTTTCTTTTGCCCCCTACCTAGTTGTTCCCCTCGTTTTTTTCATTGCCGAACGATACCCGTAGATTTTGTCGATTTTGACCTTGTTAACCATGCGTATCGATTTATAAATACGGCGTAGAATCGATTCTGTAGCCTCGTGATCTGGTAGCAGCTACTTGTTTACCCTGGCTGCATGTGTAAATAGCTAAGATAATTTCTGAATAAGTCACGATACATTCCGGACTCTGAAAGGAGTTGGAGTGTCACAAGGTGTTCGTTTTCGCACTAGGTTTCATAGGCCTAAATTCAATCATGGGTATACTGCCATGATGAAAACATTAAGTAGTTCTCTCAAGTTCGATAATAGCGATCCAGCAAAAATTCCGCCTACATGTTTTGGAGTATGCAGACAAGTATGGCGTCAAAGCAGCCTGTGAAGCCTTTCAGGTGGGCAGATCCACCTACTATGACTGGAGACAAGCATTCGCCAGAACTAAAGGCAAGCTTATCTCTCTTGTTCCAAAAAGTACTAGGCCTACCAACACAAGAATTATGTTGGTGGATAGTCGTTTGACTACCTTTATTAAATCAATCAGAGAACAATATGGCCGAATCGGCAAAGACAAGCTAAAAGTACTTCTTGATGCCTACGCTGATTCCCTTGGTATTGAGGGGTACAGCGCTGGCAAAATTGGCAAGATCATTAAGCGAAATAACTATTTTTTTGATGTTCCTAAACAAAAACATAAATTACGTTTTTCCAGATCTAGAGTGAGACGTGTTGGCAAAGATATCCGTCCTGGGTATGTTGAGATGGATAGCGTGATTGTGTGGGGAAATGGTGTTGGGTTAAGACTACTGACTGTTATGGATGTTGTGACAAAAGTGGCCTATGCACAGCGGGTGAAAACCGGTGCTGCCAAGAATACTATCAAGGTTCTTAAAGCTTTTGAATTACGCTACCACCTCCCAATTCATACAATCCAAACAGACAATGGCTCAGAGTTTTTGGGAGAGTTTAATAAGTATCTTGAAAGCAAAGGAATTAACCATCTCTTTATCTATCCACGTTGTCCCAGAGTCAATGGTGCAATTGAGAGATTCAATCGCACCATTCAAGAAGAATGTGTAGAGCGCTGTGACTGGCAAATTGATGTTTTGAAGGGAGATGAGCAGCTAGTCCAATATCTGAACTGGTACAATACAAAGAGGCCGCACGCAGCGCTCAATTATCTAACCCCGCAAAAGTACGCTGCACTATATACGTGAGAGTCCGAAATGTATGTGACGCGTACAATTTCAAGTTGTTTTGGTTATGAAGTACTATTGACAGTGTTCATTTGATGTCGCACAATGAAGGTAGATTTGCCGCAAGGCTTGAGCAATATATAGTGAGATGCCCTATTGAACTATAGGATTGCATAAAATACCACTATAGGGCTTTACCCTACACTGGAAGCGTGTGTGACTGGTGTGTATGTGTAAAAAAGACGGATATAACCCACCCAATTTTAATTCTCAGTATTTAGCAATCGAGACTATATGAGTGCTAAAGGGGCCACACCAACACTCCAGGCTTGCATTGACGAGTACCTCGAGTACCTTACGATCGAAAGACAAGTCTCCCCTTTTACTATTCGTAATTATAAATTTTACCTTTTGAAGTTTAAGACTTGGTTAAGTAAATATTATCCAGATAAAGATCTCGCAAATGTGACCTCTAAGTTGCTCAAAACGTACCGTGTCTATTTGGCACAAACTAAAGATGCAAAGGGTCAGTATCTCTCTCCTGTGACCCAGGGATACTATGTGATCGCCCTGCGGTCGATGTTGCGCTATTTACTACGCCAAGATTATGAAGTGGTATCACCGGAGCGGCTGGAGCTGCCTAAAGGTAAAGAGTACTCGCTCAAATTCCTCGATTTTGCGCATGTAGAAGCGATGATCGATAAAGCTGATGTTTCTACTATCTATGGTATGCGTGACCGTGTGATCATGGAGGTATTGTTTTCGACTGGACTGCGTGTATCGGAACTGGTATCACTAAACAAGACTACGATCAATTTGGAGTCGCGTGAGTTTGGGGTGGTTGGGAAAGGGCGTAAAGTCAGAGTAGTATTTTTGTCGGACAGAGCGGCTGGCTGGGTAGAAAAATATTTGCGGAAGCGAGATGACCATTATCACCCTGTATTTATCAGACATAGTGGAGCTATGCCCGACATATCTGACCCACATGCATCGGAGAAGCTCAGGCTCACCGTACGCACAGTACAGCGGATTATCGCCAAGTATGGTCGACTAGCGCACTTGCCTTTTGAAGTGACGCCACACGTGATGAGGCACAGTTTTGCGACGGACTTGATCAGTCATGGGGCGGGACTGCGTGAAGTGCAAGAGATGTTGGGGCACAAGAATATCGCGACTACTCAGATCTATACCCACGTGACGAACCCACAGCTAAAAAGTGTGCATGAAAAGTATCACTCTACCGGAGAGGGAGCATAAGTGCTTTTTGTTTGTGGCGTATAATTGAACGATGACAATGGTAGCGGTGGGCGGAATACTGTGGAAGTATAGGGTGATTGGACAGGGAGATAAAAATCCCCTCTTGATTTTGCATGGTTGGGGAAGAACTGGAAATGAATGGATTAGTATGGCCGAGGAACTTTCGCGGTGGAGCGAACGCAAAGTATATGTGGTAGATTTGCCTGGATTTGGCGAATCATCCTTGCCTCAAGTAAAAACGATATTTGAGTATAGCCAATTGGTGAAAAACTTCTGTAAATATATAGGTATTGATAGAGTGGTTCTGATAGGGCATTCGCTTGGGGGGCGCATCGGGATTGTACTAGCTTTACAATACCGCGAGTTTATTGAGAAGTTGGTTTTGGTTGATCCCGCTGGCGTAAAAATACGATCTATAAAACGAATAGTGCTAACAATCTTAGCGAAAATATTTAGTTGGGTACCGCAAAAAATACGACGCTTGCTCATTAAACCATTGATGGATAGCGACTCTCGCAGTACCCCTGCCCTAGAAGCATTATATAGAGCAGTGGTAAGTGACGACTTGCGAAAATATTTGAAAAAGATATATGTACCGACATATATCGTGTGGGGAGAAAAAGATGCCATTCTGCCACTTTCACAAACAAAAGTTTATGCAAGACAGATAAAGGACTGTGTTGTGCGAGTAGTCTGGGATGCCGATCATGATCCACACCTGACAAAATATGAACAAACTCTAGCAATCTTACAGGAAGCATGTGAATGAAAAACACAAATAGAAATATTCAACTAGCGTTATTGCAAATAGAACAGTATGACGGTGCGCATTTTTTGGATAAAAAAGCAAACGCATCTTCAGAATTACTCAAACGAGTGAAAGTAACAACACGACTGAAACTGACAAAGATACTGTCTTACATATTGGGAGTTTATGGGGCGAATCAAGTATTGAGTATTTTTGTTGCAATGGCTCAAATGGTGGTGTATCTGATGATTCAGAAAAAAATATCTCAATTAAAGCGAGGAGGAATGAAGGTCATAGCTATCGCAGGATCATATGGCAAAACATCGGTCAAGAAGTACACTTATGATTTATTGCGGACAAAATATCGCGTAGTGGCAACTCCGGAGAGTTTTAATACTGTGATGGGAATTGCCAAATGTCTTTGGTGGGAAGTGGGAGAAAAAACGCAAATATTTATTGTAGAGGTAGGTGCGTATCATATAGGTGACATAAGTTATCTACTGACAATGGTAAGGCCTGATATTGGGATTTTGACGGGGATGGCGAGGCAACATTTAGAGAGATTTGGTAGTTTCCAAAATATCCAAACAGCCAAGAGTGAAATTGCAGTGTACATCCAAAAACATGGTGGAGTACTGATTGCCAATAAAAGTGATGAGAATGTTGTAGTAAATATGGAAAAATTGGGAGTCAATGCCATTTGGTATAGTGGGAGTACCCGCCATGAAATAAACATGAATGCTGGCCAGAAAGTCGCTGAGTTGCTGGGAATTGACGCAACAGATAGACAACATGTTAAAGTACGAGAACCAAAAAGTCGATTTGAGATGACCAAGAAACGCTATGGAATGACTGTAATTGATGATAGTTTTAGTAGTAATGACCATGGCTTTATCGATGGATTGCGATATCTAGGAAAACAAAGAAAATATACGAGAATACTAGTGACTCCAGGACTGGTAGAGTTGGGTCATGAATCAAATGTGATCCACGAAAACTTGGGTAAACAAGTGATAGGGAATGCTGACTATGTCATATTGGTAGGCCATAATGAGAGGACAAGTAGTTTGGAGCGAGGAATAGATAATAAAGTAAAGGTGCAATATATAGAGAAAACACTAGATTTTATGCGGGTAGTCAAAGAACTCAAACTGAAAAAAACACCACTAGTGTTGATAGAAAATGATGTAACGGAAAATTATTGAAGTGATAATTTGGAGCCTAGCTTGCCATCTTTGGCGATCCCCGTGAGGATGGGTGAGACAAAATCCTTGATGTTTTGCTTGTTCTCTGCATGTTTGGCGAGAGCAAGTTTGATCAAGTGATCCAACAATTTGGGATAGGGATAACCTGATTTTTCCCAGAGGTAGAAACTAAGACTACCTGGAATGGTATTGATTTCGATACAGTAGACGGTTTTTCCTTTGACCAGGAAGTCTAGACGGACTAAGCCGCTGCAGTCAAGCGTATTGAAGATGAGTTGGCTAGTAGCTTGGATAGTCGCGATTGTTGATTTTGAAAGGTTGGCTGGAATGGCGCGACTAGCACTAGCCATCCCCTTGCTGTGTGTCTCTGTGAGATATTTGTCTTCAAAATCGAGAAACTCGCTATTGGCGTGAAATACTTCTTCGCACACTGAGCATTCGAGGGGGTGACCTGCATTCCCCATGATCGAGATATTGATCTCTCTGGCTTCGGTCACTCCTTCTTCTACTATGATGCGACTATCTAGAGCGGCAGCGAGATCAATAGCACAAATTAATTCTTGAACATTTTTGGTAAGCGTCGTGCCTATTGATGATCCTCCCCGACTGGGCTTGACGAAAATGGGGAAATTGAGATGTGTAGTGATTTCTTTAATGAAAGTGGCTTGTTTGGTTTGCCAATCATTGCGATAAAACCAGATGTATTTGGCTTGTTTGATATTGATTGCGTCAAAAACAGCTTTCATTGCTATCTTGTCCATGCCTAGCGCAGCTCCCGTGAGTCCGGTCCCGACGAGTGGGACTCCATAGAATTCAGCAAGACCTTGGATCCATCCTCCCTCCCCTACTCCACCATGAAAACATGGAAAAATGATGTCGAAAGGTTTGACGGATTTTTTGCGCAACAATTTTGTGTTGATAGTTGTGAGGGAACTCGACTCAGGATAGTTTGGGAGATTGACATGTTCGACAAGTTGAGTCAAGAGTGGCAAATTTTGATATGAGTCTAAGGAAAGAAGTTTCTTTCCGGTGAGAATAATACCCTCTTTAGTTACGTAAAGTGGGATTATTTCATACTCTGGTGGCATTGCATGCATTGCTTGAACGGCAGTAATAATACTAACCTCGTGTTCGGGGCTTTGGCCCCCATAAATGATAGCAATTTTGAGCTTTGCCATATTGGTATTGTAACTCGATCTATGACTTGTGCATAGGTGAAACTGGGTAGTCTTAATGTTGTCTTAATGATAAGGGTGGTAAAGTACAAAGAAGTTATTTACAATAGGAGGTATAAATATGAAAAGTAATAAAACTTTGGCCAGCTTGTTGACTGGTACAGGAATAATGGCAACTTTACTTGTATCTGGACTTGCGGGTGTGAAAGTACTGGCTTCAAACAAAGATGAGCTTAAAGTCCCAGATATCAGTACTCCCGCTCCATCTCCAACTAGTTCCCCAGTAGCTCATGATCTAATTGAAAATGAAGATATTGATGATGTTGATGAAGATAGTGATGATGACGTAATGCAAGAGGTATTGCCCAGTGTTGCCCCAAGCGCACTCCCTAGTGTATCCCCTACCCCATCAGCTTCACCTAGCGATAGTTTTGAGATGGAAGATGAGGATGAGGAGGAGGATGAGCTAGAGGAGGAAGACGCAGAGGAAGATAAAGATGAAGATGATGAATCTAAAGATCACGAAGAACGCTAAAATTGTAATACTGGCTGCACTCACTTTGCTTGCAATAGATGTATATTTTTTGCATAAAGTGAGTCAGCCAAAAGTCGCAAATCATAATGATCTAACCGAATATAGTAAGTTAACATTGGCTAAATACGACGGTACTGATCCGGAATTACCCATCTATCTTGCCCTAGATGGATATGTATATGATGTCACTGCTGGGGCAAGCGAGTTTTATGGACCTGGTCAACCATATCACGAACTGGTTGGGAAAGATTCGAGTATACTATTAAATATGTTTGGGGGAACAATCGTGAAACAGAAGTACAATATTGTGGGAGTATATAAGCCATGAGAGGTTACGCAGGTATTGCTTCGACATTTTTAATCACCTTTATCCTGTGGATTTTGGCGAAGCAGCTCAACCCTGCCATGTCGGTTGCACATGGAGCAACACAAATTTCTGCTTTACTGGGAATTATCGCATTGTCACTGAGTTTTGTACTTGCCACACGAGGCAAATTTTTGGAAAAAATGTTTGGTGGACTTGATGTGGTCTATAAAATTCACCATATACTGGGTGGGAGTGCGCTGATACTACTGATCAACCATGCACTACTACTGATTGTGGACAGTATGCCAGCGAATACTTTGGCTTTGTACTTGGTTCCTTCCACAACTTGGAGTTATACTTACGGAATTATTTCTTTGTACATCATGTTGCTTCTTGTCGTACTGACAATCTATATACACTTGCCTTATAGATACTGGAAATGGAGTCATGAGTGGATGGGGTTGGTGATCATCTTTGGTGGATTGCACGCGATGTTGATTAGCTCTGATACAACTTCTTTCGTACCCTTACGTATTTGGGTGCTATTTTGGGTATTGGTAGCTACTGTTGCTTTTATATATAAAAGGTTTATTTATTACTTTGTGGATAAGACAACATACAAAATCGTCAGAATCGGTCGAGAAAAAGAACTAGTAGTAATATCGCTTGAATCGGACAAGCCAATCAAGTTTGAGCCGGGACAGTACGGATTTTTCGCACTACCAAGCAAAAGAAGAGATGATCACGCTTTTTCGATACTAGCGTGTCATGAAAACAAATTGATAGTAGGAATAAAAATGGTGGGCCACTTTACAGAGAAGTTGGCGACCTTGAAGAATGGACATGAACTCATTGTCAAAGGGCCATACGGTACATTTGGGGAAAAAATGAAAAATGCTGAACATGCAGTATGGATTGCGGGTGGGATCGGGATCACACCATTTTTGTCGATGGCGAAGGCGGTGCGGAATGATCAAAAAGTAGAAATGTATTTTTGTGCGAGGACTTTACCGCCCAGCGTCATCACTGAGCCATTTGCGAATTTGTCGAAACGTAATCCTAACTTTGTGTGGTTGCCATGTGAGACTAGCAAAGGTGGACGTTTAACAGGTCAAAAAATATATGATGATACGGGTTGTGATAGAAATGCATTCTATATGCTTTGTGGTCCCAGTGCCATGATGGAATCAATAGCGGAGCAACTAGCGGGCATTGGTATAAAGCGATCACATATAATTTATGAGGACTTTGCATTCAAATGAAAATAATTAAAATATTGATCAGTATGACTCTCGTTAACGCCGTTGTGGTGCTAACGATGGCTGTCTTTGCAACTAAAAATGAAGCCATCAAAGAAGCGAGATCAAATACGCAAAAAGCGACCTCTACCGGACAACTGGATACAACGACAGTAATGCAAAAATCGCCAGATCCCACGGCAGTCGCGACAGCTACTGCCAAACCTGTAACAACCAAAAAACCTAGCGCAACAAAAACGCCAGCCGCCTCACAAACACCCACAGCTACCGCTACCCCTTTACCTACTGTGACACCTACCCCTACTCCCACGGCCTCAGGCTGTATCGTGACGATAAATGGCTCTTCATACAATATTCAAAACTTGTTAAAAACCCATTCTGGCGGATCTTCGATGCTCAAATGTGGGACTGACCTCACTTCTGTATTTCAAAGTAGACACAAAACTAACTACTCTATGATGAGTAAATACAAGATATAATACAGTCATGAAAATATTGGTAGTCGAAGACGACTTAAGTATTGCTGAAAATTTGGGGATTATATTGAGTCGTGCATCTTACGTGGTAGATACTGCGGAAACTATAGAGGATGCAGTATCGAAGTTGTTAACCAATGAATATGACCTTTATATATGTGATAGACGCGTGAGTGATGGCGATGCGATCGAGGTCATCAAGATTGCCAGGGAAAATGGGCTAAATGTGCCAGCTCTCATACTGAGTGCGAAAAATAAATGTAGTGAAATAGTGGAAGGACTGGATATTGGTGCGGATGATTATTTACCTAAACCATTTGATGCAGAAATACTACTGGCTCGAGTGAGAGCACTACTGAGGCGACGCAAGAAACGTGTAGTTACGCCTAAAATACAGATCAAAAATCTAGATATCGATCTAAATACGAGAGAAGTCAAGAGAGAGGGAGAGATGGTGGTATTGTCGCCCAAAGAATATGCAATACTAGAATATTTGTTGTTGAACCGAGGTAAAATTGTCGAAAGAATTGAGATCATGACACACGTCTGGAATGATGAAATAGACTTGTTTTCAAATACAGTGGATGTGCATATAAGATATTTGAGACAAAAATTGGGGGATGGGATTATCACTACTGTCAGAGGTAGGGGGTATGTGATATGGGACAAATAAATTTTTCTTCTAAACTCAAACGAGGAATATTTATTGTTGTGACTTTGATTGTGATATTTGCGACTTGCTCGTTGTCATTGGGGCTTTTTGTGCATACAGAGAGCCATATAAAAGCTAATTTGATTACGGTGACCAACGAAATAATCACCGAGAAACTGCGCATTAGTGATGGCTTGATCAAGCAAAAAGAAGTGGAAGATGGTCATACTTTAGGAGTAGATCTAAGAGCCAAGGATCTATCGGCTATCATCATCGACAAGAACGGTCAAATTTTGGCGAGGTATGGAATATATCGTGACTTGGAGGGGGATGAACTCAAAATACCTTTAATAGAATCACCATATTACAACGATGAAGAAATTGCAGAATATGGTTTGTTTGATACATATACTGTGCCGATAAAGGCAAAGGATGAAATTTTTGGAGTGATGAAAATCGTACGGAAAAATAATGAAATAGGAATGATCAAAGATACACTGGGTCTAGTGATTGTCTTTGTATTTCCGATTGCTTGGTTGGTGGCGTATTATTTTTCTAGTGTTTTAGTGAGACGAATTACGCGACCACTCAGAAATTTAGTAAATCATCTTGAGTCTGTTGATGAGACTGCGATGCAAGCAATCAAAGATTCGCCGACGATGGATTATGAAGTGCGAGTGGTGACGAGATCGCTCAATACTTTAATAGAAAAATTGCGTGATAATTTAAAGCGAGAGAGACAAATGACTGAAAATATTTCACATGAATTTAAGACACCACTGACAAGAATCGTCAGTAATATGCAAGTAGGAAAGTATAAAGAGGCAGAAAAAGAAATCTTGGAACTGGGAGGAAATGTGGATGCGCTATTATCACTTGCGACCTGGGATAATGTAAAAGAAAAAACTGATTTATCCCCTACCCTCTTGCATTTGGCGAAACTAATACCTGAAAATCTCAAATGTGAAATCCAGTTGAGTAAGCATATTTGGTCTGCAATACCCTTAACACATGCACAAATTATTTGGCGAAACTTGATCGATAATGCGATCAAACATAATAAAGTAAAGGGATCCATATATATCGTAGGCAAAGTGAAGGGTGACGAATGGAAGATAGAAATTGCAAATACTACTAGTGATTATGTAGAGGCTGAGAAAGTAGAACAACGCAAATATAAATCGGCAAGTAGCAAAGGGTATGGGATAGGTATGGCAATAGTCTCAGATATGTGTCGGATGCATGATTTGGCTTTGAGTATAGATTACGAAAAGAACCTAGTGAAGACGACGATCAGAGGGAAGAGCGGGATTTAGACCTCTTCTTCAGCTTCTTGGAGTGTGGTAACGGATGTCACTACATCGCCATCTGCGGGACGCATGAGTATGACACCCTGAGTAGAACGACCCAAGACTTTGATGTTTTTGAGAGGGAGTTTGATGACCTGGGCTTGTTTAGTAGTGATCACGACTTGCTCATCATCTTCGGTAACCATGCGCACGGCGGCGATATTGCCGGTACGATTGGATAGTTCGGCTACTTTGACACCCTGCCCTCCCCTCTTTTGTTCAGGATACTCTGATACATCGGTGCGTTTGCCCAGACCATTTTCGGTGACGACCAAGATTTCTCGAAAGAATTTACGACGTTTGTCGTCGGGCTTTGGTGGATTGATTTCTACTGTCTCCATAGAGATGACGGCATCGCCGGCTTTAAGGGTAATACCCTTGACTCCAACAGTGTCTCGACCAGTAGGGGTGACATCGGTTTCTTTGAACTTGATCGATTTGCCACCTTTGGTCACAAGGATGATGTAGTTTTTGCCATGACTCACTTCGGTTTTGATGAGCTGATCGTTGTCTCTGAGTGAGATGCCAATCTTGCCACTACCTCGAATGTTTGAGTACTGTGTGATGGGGGTCTTTTTGATCATCCCATTTTTGGTGGCCATGGTGATGAAGTAACTGTCGTCGTTTAACGTTTCTTTACTTAGGGTAAGGACGGCTTGCACCATCTCACCTTGTTCGATATTTAAGAGATTGATGATGGCTTGACCTTTGGCGGTGCGGCTACCTTCGGGTAGTTCAAAAACGCGCATACTGTAGACTTTACCGGTATTGGTGAAGAAAAGCGCGTAGTCGTGCGTGTTGCCGACTGTCATGTGAAGAATCTCATCGGTATCTTTGGTGGTCATACCCACGACCCCTTTGCCACCGCGACGCTGGGTGCGGTAGGTAGAGAGTGGCATGCGTTTGATGTAACCGTCTCTAGTGATAGCAACGAGATTGTCTTCGGCGGCCACTAAATCTTCTTCACTAAATTCACCGAGTTTACCTTTGATGACTTTGGTTTTGCGGGGATCACCATATATTTCTTTGAGTTCGCTGAGTTCTTTAGTGATAGTTTTGAGAATTGCGAGAGGATCTTTAAGAAGTGCTAAAAGCTCGTTGATGCGAACCATGAGTGTGTTGTATTCGTCTTCGATTTTTTGGCGTTCGAGGGCGGAGAGACGGCGTAGTTGCATGTCGAGGATGGCAACAGCTTGAATCTCGCTGAAACCAAATTTTTTGATAAGCTGAGCTTTGGCATCATCGGTGTCTTTGCTCCCTCTGATGGTTTTGATAACCTCATCGAGGTGATCGAGCGCTTTGATGTAACCTTCGAGGATGTGGATGCGAGCGCGGGCTTCTTTGAGCTCGAACTGGGAGCGACGGACTACAATACTTTGCCTGTGTTTAACGTAATGCGAAAGAATAGTTTTGAGATTCATGAGATGAGGAGTACCGACTTCGTCAAGAGCCACCATGTTGGCGGGGAAACTACTTTGCAGTTCGGTCAGTTTATAGAGGTTGTTGAGCACAGACTTGGGTTTGCTGGCTTTTTTGAGTTCGATGACGATGCGCATCCCCTCGCGATCGGATTCATCGCGTAGGTCGGAAATGCCTTCGATTTTTTTGTCGCGGACCAGATCGGCAATTTTTTGGATGAGTTTGGCTTTGTTGACTTGATAGGGAATTTCAGTGACGATGATCTGGAATTTACCGGATTTGGTCTCTTCAATTTCGGCAACGGCGCGAGTGATGATACGGCCTTTGCCAGTTGTATAAACTTCTTTGATGGCAGTAGCGTCGTAGATGATGCCACCGGTAGGGAAATCGGGACCTTGAATATGTTTGAGCAGATCGTCGACAGTAGCGTTTGAGGTAAAGTCACCAACTAATTCTTTGTAGGGAAGGTTTTGAATGTTGTCGATCTCGAGCTCAGACAATTCTTTTGTACGAGGTGATGTGCCTAGATCGATGAGGGTGATGATCGCATCGATCACTTCTTTGATATTGTGAGTGGGGATCTTGGTGGCCATACCTACAGCGATACCATCTGAACCCATAAGCAAGAGATTGGGGAGACGGGCGGGAAGGACAGTGGGCTCCTGGAAGGTACCATCAAAGTTGTCGACCCAGTCGACTGTTTCTTTGTCTAAGTCAGCGAGAATTTCGCTAGTGATTTTGGCAAGTCGCGCTTCGGTGTAACGCATGGCGGCTGGCGAGTCGCCATCGACACTACCAAAATTGCCTTGACCGTCGACAAGCATGTAGCGCATCGAGAAATCTTGGGCGAGACGGGCGAGGGCATCGTAAACGGCAGTATCGCCGTGGGGGTGATATTTACCAAGTACTTCTCCGACAATACGGGCACATTTTTTGTATTTAGCAGGAGGCAAGAGTGCGAGTTCTTTCATGCCGTAGAGTATGCGACGATGAACTGGTTTGAGGCCGTCTCTGGCATCAGGCAAGGCGCGCGAGACGATGACGGACATAGCGTAGTCGAGGTAGGACTTTTTCATTTCGTCGACGACACCCACAGTGGCAATCTTGCCAAACTTGGTTTCTTCAATATCCCAAGATTTTTGAGTACCAACGGTGAGGAAGGAGGTGCGGTCGGTGAGATCGGTGGCAACCTCGAGGGGTTGAATCTCTGGGCTAGACGTGGCCTCTGGGGTTACGTCCTTTGCGTCAGTGAGATCAAGTGGTTTGAGTATTGATTCGTCTGTCATATGTTGTATCTTACAGGGATGATCCCTGTAAAGTGTGAGCTAGTTTGATCCTCTTTGCATATCGGCTTCTAATACTTTGGCGGCTTCACTGGCAGACAAGAATTTACCGGTTTTGACAAATTTGCCTGGTTCTAAATCTTTGTAGTGATCGAAGAAATGTTTGATTTTGTTTTTGATATGCTCTGGAATATCTGAAACGTCGTTCCAGACGCCATAAACTGGGTCGACTTTTTGGATGGGGACGGCGATGAGTTTGGTATCGATCCCCTCTTCATCTTCCATCTCAAGCATACCGATGAGCTTGGCTTTAAGACCTACTCCAGGCACGACGGCTTCGGACATGAGGACAACAACGTCGGTGGGGTCGCCATCTTGACCTTTGCTACCTAAAACAAAGCCATAGTTGAAAGGAAAGTTCATGGGTGTGTGAAGTAAACGATCACACATGAGCATGCCGGTTGCTTCGTCGCGTTCGTATTTGACGCGGCTATTTTCGGGGATTTCGATAAAGACTTTGATTTGCATATTTTGGTCGGACATATGTCTCCTTTTTAATTTTCGGACGACCGTAAAGGTCGCCCCTACATATATGTTACACGTCTAACGTGGCTTGCGTGGCGTTGACTTGGATGAACTTTTTGCGAGGAGGCACTTCGTCGCCCATGAGGACGGTAAAGATCTCGTCCGCGGCTTCGGCGTCTTCGATTTTGACGCGCTTGAGCATCCGATGCTCTGGATTCATGGTGGTCATCCAGAGTTGTTCTGGGTTCATTTCTCCAAGACCCTTGTATCTTTGGAGAGTTACTTTTTTATC
>Ga0233425_10004185_pt1 | contig 24629 bp, 23 predicted proteins | sample Watercolumn_Towu_2_FD_181712 | JGI IMG/M metagenome (GOLD analysis project Ga0233425, IMG submission 181712) | Freshwater microbial communities from Lake Towuti, South Sulawesi, Indonesia - Watercolumn_Towuti2014_140_MG | ecosystem: Environmental > Aquatic > Freshwater > Lake | place... | reverse complement strand
AAGATGGCGGTCATGAAGGTCGGGTCCCTGACCAGTCGGCCGATGCCGCGGAACCGCTCGCGCCCCCGCAGCGGCTCCCCCTCGGCCACCGGTTCGGGCGGCAGGGCGAGGATCGCGACCACGGCCAGGCCGAGCGAGGCGACGACCAGCCAGACGATGACCGCATCCGCCGGCGCGGTCAGCAGCAGGGCGCCCATGATCATATTGGCCGCGACGAAGGCCGCCGAGCCGAACGCGCGCGGCAGGGCGAAGGTGTAGCCCAGCCGCGCCGCCAGACGCAGGTTCAGCACATCGGTCAGGGGCACCAGCACGCCCATCGCAGTGGCGCCCACGAACCAGCAGACCGCCCAGGCCAGATAGCCGTCGACCAGGCCGGCCGCGCCGTATCCCAGCGTCATCACCACCCCCAGCAGGGCGATGGGGGTGCGCCTCAGCCGGAATCCGTCGGCCCAGACCGACAGCAGGGGGCCGGTGACGATTCGGGCCAGCATGGGGATGGCCAGCAGGGTTCCGATCTGTGCCCCGCTCAACCCCTGCGAGCTTAGCCACAGTCCTGCAAACGGAAGACTGACCCCGGTGGCGCCGAAGAGCAACACATACTGCAAAGCCAGGCGCTGGGCGGCGTTCATATGCCGGGCAATAGCAGACGGGCGGGATTCTGTCGGCTAGCGTTCCGGGCATGAGAGTGACGCGTAGTCTGGTGATCTTCGCCGCCCTGAACGGCGCCCTGGCCGTGGCCATCGGCGCCTTCGCGGCCCATGGCGCGGGCCCGCAGGTCAAGCCGCTGCTGACGACCGGGGGCCATTACCAGATGGTGCATGCGGTCCTGGCCCTGGTCTGCGCCGTCTGGCCGACGCCCCCGCGCCTCGTCACCGTCGCCGGATGGCTGGCGGCGGCGGGCGGGCTGGTGTTCTGCCTCGCCCTCTCGACCGTCGCCCTTCCAGGCCTGCGGGTCATGGGAGCCGTCGCCCCCATCGGCGGCGTCCTGATGATCTCGGCTTGGCTTTTACTCGCCGTTACCGCATTGCGGTCACAAACCGTCACCGCCTGACCGGCGCGAACAAGAGACCCGATTACAGTATGGCCTTCCCCGCGCCCGAAAAGACCCGCCGTGAGCTTTTCCCGGAAATCGAACCCTACGCCACCGGCTTCATGCCGACCGGCGGGGTGCACGAGATCTATTACGAGGAATGCGGCAATCCGCAGGGCCTGCCCGTCGTCGTCCTGCACGGCGGCCCGGGCGGCGCGGTCAATCCGGGCATGCGGCGCTATTTCGACCCGGCCAAATACCGCATCGTCCTGTTCGACCAGCGCGGATGCGGCCGCAGCCGGCCGAACGCCTCGCTGGAAGACAACACGACCTGGACGCTGATCGAGGACATCGAGCGGCTGCGCGAGCTGCTCGGCATCGACAAATGGGTGGTGTTCGGCGGCAGCTGGGGTTCGACGCTGTCGATGGCCTACGCCATCACCCATCCGGAGCGGGTCAGCGCGCTGCTGCTGCGCGGCATCTTCCTGCTGACCAGGCCCGAGCTGCACTGGTTCTATCAGGACGGCGCGTCCAACATCTTCCCCGACGCCTGGGAGCGGTTCCTGGCCCCCATCCCCGAGGACGAGCGCCACGACCTGATGGGCGCCTACTACAAACGGCTGACCGGCGAGGACAAGGCCGAGCGCGAGCGCTGCGCCGTCGCCTGGTCGAGCTGGGAGGGCGAAACGGTCAGCGTCGAGGGCCCGGACGCCCGGCCCGAGAAATTCGCCGAGCCCGAGTTCGCGGTCGCCTTCGCCCGCATCGAATGCTGGTATTTCGTCAACGGCGGCTTCTTCCCGGAGGAAGGCTGGCTGCTGAAGAACATCGGCCGGATCAGGCACATCCCCTGCTGGATCGCCCAGGGCCGGTTCGACGTGGTGACGCCGATCGCCAGCGCCTGGGCCCTGCACCGGGCCTGGCCCGAGGCCAGGCTGGACATCGTCAAGGACGCCGGCCACGCCTCGACCGAACCGGGCATCATCGACAGCCTGGTCCGCGCCACCGACTGGGCGGCGGGGCTTTAGTTTTCAAAGACCGGTGACGGCGTTCTCCCTCTCGCTTGAGGGAGGGATGTCGGCGCGCCAGCGACGACAGGGTGGGAGCGGCTCGACGATGGGGATGCGGCCTGGCGGCCGTTCCCACCCGGTCGCTTCGCGACCACCCTCCCCCGGAGGGGGAGGGAGACGGCGTGCGTCATCGCCGCGTCCGGAGAAGCGGTTGGGGAGGTGGCGGAGCGCGGGCGGTCTGCCCGGAACCGTGATGTGGCCCCCTGCTTTCGCTTTGCGGGGACCGGTTATGTTTTTCGGCGTCGCCGCCTTCGCTCCGCGCGACCGGTTCACGCAAGCCGACGGGGGCGGGCTTCATCAAAGGCGGCCTGCGGGGTTTGTGGCGTTTTCCCACCCCGGCCTTCGCGCCGCATTCAGCCCTTGCCGTCGTAAGCCCGCGACGGGCGGAAGGCGGCCAGGCCTTCCGGGCCCCGGGGTTTCACAGCCCCCGGGCAGTCCGCCGCCCCCACGCCCCCGATGGTCCGCAGGCGCAGTTCATCACCGCGCAGGGGTCCGGGCGACGATTCCGGGACGACGTTTCCCGCTCGATCACACCCCGCCGCACGTTGATGGCCCTGGCGCCAGACGCCCTCCCCCGCGACGGGACAGGGAGAATGATAAGGCCTCCGGGAGGGGATGCCGGGAATAGAGTTTGGGAAAAGCACAGGGCATTGATCGGGCGGACAATTATTTCGCCAATGCGACTATATTGGGCGGAGCAGCGTCATCCGTCTCCTCCCTGTTCGCGCAGAACGGGGAGGGGGACCGCGAAGCGGTGGAGGGGCCCCGATCCGCGCTCCCTGCTTCGACCCCTCCACCATCCGGGCTGAGTCGCCCGGATGGTCCCCCTCCCCGTCGGCTTCGCCGACAGGGAGGAGACGGAGGCGGGCGCGCCTCCCCGTCACCTTCGGCGACGGGACACGGGGACCGCTTGCCAACCCCGCCGCGTCTGGCACTGTCCGGCGTCGCTGTTTCGGGAAGCCCGTCATGATCCGCACCCTCCTTCTTTCCACCGTCGCCGCCGTGCTCGCGGCCGGTCCCGGACTGGCCCAGGACGCCGGGGAGGCGAGGGCGCGGCGGATTCTGGAGCGGACGCCGCTGATCGACGGGCACAACGACCTGCCCTGGGCGCTGCGCGAGAACCACGGCAACGATCCGTATGCGGTGGACCTGGCGGCCAATCTCGACGCCTCGACCGATCTGCATACGGATATTCCGCGCCTCCGGGCCGGCGGAGTCGGGGGGCAGTTCTGGTCGGTCTATGTGCCGGCGACCCTGGCGCCGACCGAGGCGGCGCGCGAGACCTTCGAACAGATCGACACGGTCAAGCGGATCGTCGCGGCCCACCCCGACGCCTTCGAGCTGGCGACGACCGCCGCCGATGTCGAGCGCATCCACCGGCGCGGCAGGATCGCCTCGCTGATCGGCATGGAGGGCGGCTATTCGATCGACGATTCCCTCGGCCTGCTGCGCGAATTCTTCGACGCCGGCGCCCGCTACATCACCCTGACCCACTCCAGGACCACGACCTGGGCCGACAGCGCCACCGATGCGCCGAAATGGGGCGGGCTGTCGCCCTTCGGCGAGCAGGTGGTGCGCGAGATGAACCGGCTGGGGATGATGGTCGATCTGAGCCACGTGTCGGAAGAGACGATGCTGGACGCCATGCGGGTGTCTGATGCGCCGGTGATCTTCTCCCACTCCTCGGCGCGGGCGGTGACGGCGCATCCGCGCAATGTGCCCGACAGCGTGCTGCGGCTGATGCCTGAGGACGGCGGGGTGGTGATGGTCACCTTCGTGCCGGGCTTCGTCTCCGAGACGGTGCGGGCCTGGAACGCGGCGCGGGCGGCGGAGGACGCGCGGCTGAAGTCGCTGAACCCCGGCGATCCGAAGGCGGTGAGCGACGGGCTGGCGGCGTGGCAGGCGGCGCATCCGATCCCGACGGCGACGATCGCCGATGTCGTGGCGCACATCCAGCACGTCCGCGACGTGGCCGGCATCGATCACGTCGGTCTGGGCGGCGATTTCGACGGGGTGGACGCCCTGCCGGTCGGGCTGGAGGGGGTGGACGGCTATCCGCGCCTGCTGGCCGCCCTGATGGCCAAAGGCTGGACCGAGGCCGACATCCGCAAGCTGGCGGGCGAGAATGTGCTGCGGGTCATGCGGGCGGTCGAGGCGGTGGCGGCTGGCAGGAAGGGCGAGCGGCCGAACCTGGCGGTGATCGCGGTCGAGGGCGCGCCGGAGTAGCCGTTCACCATGCGGATTAAGGCGCCGGTGATGCTGAAACCCCTAGCGTAGGCCCAACCCGCCGCGCGAGAGCTTCACCTTGTCCGCCATGCCCGCCCGCGACAGCGTCGAAACGGCTCCGCAGCCGGTCGCCTGTTCGAACTGCGGGCAAACCCTGTCCGGACGATTCTGCGCAGGCTGCGGCCAGAGGGTTCAGGGTCCCGACCGCGTCAGGGACATCGTCTGGGAATGGGCGCGGGCCGTAGCCAGCGCCGACGGCATCCTGTGGAGCACGCTCGGCGCGCTGATCGTCCATCCCGGAAGGCTGACGCGAGACTGGTGGGAGGGCCGGCGCGCGAACCGGATGTCGCCGGTCCGGGTCCTTCTCACAGTCGTCCTGGCGGGATCGCTCGTGTCCTGGGCCGAACATGTGCTGATCGGCCGGGCGGACGCCGACATCGGTCTGCTGCTGCAGGTCTTCACCTATCAGATCGCCGTCGTGGCCATGTTCGTCATCCCATGGGCGATGCCCCGGATGCTGCCGTCATCCCTTCAGCGGTCGACCTATCAGCACGTCGCCTTCGCCCTCTACGCCAGCACCGTCTTCGGCCTGATGTCCTGTCTGGCCATGCTGCTGCTGATATTCGGCGGATATGCGCCGACATGGCTTCAGGACCTGACCCTTAACATCGCCCCGGCGACGATTCCGCTCGCAGTCCTGGCGCTGTTCTCTCACGCGGTCGTTCATATGCGGGGCGCCTACGGGGTCAGCTGGGGCGGCGCGATCTTCCGCACCGGCGTCCTCGGGGTGTGCGTCGCGATCGCGTCGCTCGCCGTCACGATGATTCTCACCTTCACCCGGGTGAACGAGCTGTGGATGCCCGGCATGGACGAGCCCGTCGCCCGCTTCGAGCCTGTCGCCCCCGGGCCTTGAAGATCAGGACGCCGACCGCGTTCCCCGCCCGGCCCGCAGTCCTTCCCACAGCGCGATCCCGGCGCTGACCGACAGGTTCAGCGAACGGGCGTCCGGCTGGATGGGGATGACGACCCGGGCGTCGGCGGCGTCGTGGACGAAGTCCGGGGCGCCCGTGGGCTCGCTGCCGAACAGCAGGACGTCGTCGGGCCGGAAGACGAATTCGTTCAGCGGCGTGGCCCCCTTCGTCGTGAACAGGACCAGCCGGCCCGGACCGCGATCGCGCTGGAAGGCGTCCCAGTCGGCGTGCCGGGTCATGTGGCCGAGGGGGCCGTAGTCCAGCGCGGCGCGCTTCATCGCCCGGTCGTCGAAGCGGAAACCGGTGGGCTCGATCACATGCAGTTCCACGCCGAAACAGGCGCCCAGGCGGATGCAGGCGCCCACGTTCTGCGGAATGGCTGGTTGAAAAAGGGCGAGACGCATTCTAAGGCCCTCATACGCGCGGCCCGGGGGCCTGTCGCGGCTCGAATTGCGACTGTTTCTCAAGGAACGGCGCAGTTTGCGGCGATGAGCCGCAACACCGGGCCGGGCCAGACCGACGGGAAGCCGCTAAAGCATCCATGCCGTTCCTGCCGCACCCTTTCCCGGGGCGGATCGCGGCGCACGAGGAGTAAGACGTGGCCGAATCGGTCGTGACTGAGAACGGTACAGGCGGCGACGCCTCCCGCCGGGACTTCATCCATATCGCGGCCGGCGCGGCCGCCGTCGGCGCCGGGGCCATGCTGGCCTGGCCGCTGATCAATTCGATGAACCCCGCCGCCGACACCCTGGCGCTGGCGTCGATCGAATTCGACATGAGCAAGGTCCAGGAGGGCCAGCAGGTCGTGATCAAGTGGCAGGGCAAGCCCGTCTTCGTCCGCTACCGCACGCCGCGGGAAATCCAGGAAGCCGTGGCGACGCCGCTGTCGGCCCTGAAGGACCCCCAGACCGACGCCGACCGCATCAAGGCCGGGCACCAGCAGTATCTGGTCCTGATCGGCAACTGCACCCACCTGGGCTGCATCCCGACGTTCGGCGCGGGCGACTTCGGCGGCTGGTTCTGCCCCTGCCACGGCTCGCACTACGACACCTCGGGCCGCATCCGTAAGGGCCCCGCGCCCAAGAACCTCGTCGTGCCGGAGTATGACTACCTCTCCGACACCCGCATCAAGATCGGCTGAGGGCGAGACCGATGAGCGATCACGAATCCACCTACGTCCCCAAGAGCGGCATCGAGAAGTGGTTTGACAGCCGCCTGCCGATCATCCGCTTCGGCGCCGACTATATGTCGCTGCCGACCCCGAAGAACCTCAACTACTGGTGGACCTTCGGCGGCATCCTGGCCCTGTGCCTGGTCGTGCAGATCGCGACCGGCGTGGTCCTGGCCATGCACTATGTGCCCAACACCGAACTGGCCTTCGCCTCGGTCGAGCGCATCATGCGCGACGTCAACGGCGGCGACCTGATCCGCTACACCCACGCCAACGGGGCCTCGATGTTCTTCATCGCGGTCTATCTGCACATGCTGCGCGGCCTGTACTACGGCTCGTACAAGGCGCCGCGCGAGATGATCTGGATCGTCGGCTGCCTGATCTTCTTCCTGATGATCGCCACCGCCTTCCTGGGCTACGTCCTGCCGTGGGGCCAGATGTCCTACTGGGGCGCCGAGGTGATCACCAATCTGATCGGGGCCATCCCGGTCGTCGGCGAGCCCGTCCTGATCTGGCTGCGCGGCGGTCCGGCCATCGACAACGCCACCCTGAACCGCTTCTTCTCGCTGCACTATCTGCTGCCGTTCGTCATCGCCGGCTGCGTGGTGCTGCACCTCTGGGCCCTGCACCACGCCGGTCAGAACAACCCGGTCGGCATCCTGATTCCGAAGGACCGGATGGCCAAGGACACCGTGCCGTTCCACCCGTATTTCACGGTCAAGGACGGCTTCGCCATCATCCTGTTCCTGATCCTGTTCGCCGTGTTCGTCTTCTTCATGCCGAACGCCCTGGGCCACGCCGACAACTACATCCCGGCCAATCCGCTGGTGACCCCGGCGCACATCGTGCCCGAGTGGTACATGCTGCCCTTCTACGCGATCCTGCGGGCCGTCCCGGACAAGTTCGGCGGCGTGCTGGCCATGTTCGGCGCGATCGGCGTGCTGTTCGTCCTGCCCTGGCTGGATACGTCCAAGGTGCGGTCGATGCGCTATCGCCCGACCATGCGGACCTTCTTCGTCATCTTCGTTCTGGTCGGCCTGATCCTGGGCTGGTGCGGCGCGCAGCTGCCGGACGCGCCGGTCATCGGGAACTTCAAGACCTTCGTCCTGATCGACGGGGACCTGAACAGCTATCTGTGGCTGACCCGGCTGGCGACGCTCTACTACTTCGCCTTCTTCCTCGTGATCATGCCGCTGGTCGGCCTGCGCGAGACGCCGAAGCCGATCCCGGCGACGATCTCGGAACCGGTGCTGTCGGGCGGCGACGCCATGACGGCGGCGGCCCCGGCCTCGCCCGAGAAGAAGGGCTGATCGCGACCATGATCCTCCAGACGAATATCCGCGCCATGAAGAAGACCCTGGTCCTGATCGCAGCCGCCGCCGGCCTGGCCTTCGCCGCGCAACCGGCGCAGGCCGCGGGGGCCGCGCACAAGCTGCGCGACGGCGGCTTCAGCTTCGACAGCCCGTTCGGCGCCTTCCATCAGGGCCAGCTGCAGCGCGGCTACAAGGTCTACCGCGAGGTCTGCGCCTCGTGCCACAGCATGAACCTCATGCATTTCCGCACCCTGGCCGAGCCGGGCGGGCCCTTCTACGACGAGCACCAGGCCAATCCGGCCGAGAACCGCTTCGTCAAGGCGCTGGCCAAGGAAGTCCAGATCGCGGACATCGACACCGAGACCGGCGAGCCGGTGATGCGCGAGGGCACGGCGGCCGACCGCTTCCCGAACCCCTATCCGAACGCCACGGCCGCGGCCGCCGCGAACGGCGGGGCGGCGCCGCCCGACCTGTCGGTCATGGCCAAGGCCCGTCACGGCGGAGCCAACTACATCTATTCCCTGCTGACCGGCTATGAGGCGGTTCCTGCGGGCCTGCAGATCCGGCCCGGCCAGTACTACAACGTCTATATGGCCGGCGACCTGACGCCGTTCATGCCCGAGGGCGCCCATGTGCCGCCGGGCGGCTTCATCGCCATGCCCAAGCCGCTGACGGACGGCCAGGTGACCTATGACGACGGCACCGTCGCCTCGGAAGACCAGATGGCCAGGGACGTGGCCGCCTACATCGCCTGGGCCTCGGACCCCAAACAGGTCCAGCGCAAGCAGACGGGTCTGGGCGTGCTGATCTTCCTGTTCCTGTTCGCCGGCGTCACCTATGTGAGCTACCGCCGGATCTGGCAGGGCGTCGCCCACTAGGGAACGTCTGCCGCGGACGACACGATGACCCGCCGGGGCCCGGGCTCCGGCGGGTTTTTCATGCGCATCGACAGTCCGGAGAACTGGCCCTAGGGTCCGTCCCGTCCTGTCATCGACCGAGGGTGTGCCTGTCCATGCGTCTGTTCCCGACCGTCGCCGCGCTGACCGCCGGCGCCCTGTTGTCCGCCTGCGCGACCATGGAGGGAGGCGGCGCGGCGACGCCCGCCGCGACCTTCGACACCGCCCGGCTGTCCGAACATGTGCGGGTCCTGGCCAGCGACGAATTCCAGGGCCGCGGCATCGCCACGCCGGCCGAGGACATGACGATCCGCTACCTCAGCGAACAGTATGCGGCGGCCGGCTTCCAGCCCGGCGGCGCCAACGGCTCGTGGACCCAGGACGTGGCGCTGAACCGCTTCACCGCCTCCAATTTCCGGGGCGTGCAGCTGAAGGTCGGCGGCGAGACCATTCCCTTGACCCAAGGGCAGCAGATCACCATCTCGACCCGCCTGCCGGGCAGCCAGGTCGCGCTGACGGACAAGCCGCTGGTCTTCGTCGGCTACGGCATCAAGGCGCCCGAGCGGAACTGGGACGACTTCAAGGGCGTGGACGTCCGCGGCAAGGTCATCGTCGTGCTGGTCAATGACGCCGACTTCGAGGAGCCGGCGCTGGACACCTTCAACGGCCGCGCCATGACCTACTACGGCCGCTGGACCTACAAATACGAGGAGGCGGCCCGTCAGGGCGCCGCCGGCGTCATCATCGTGCACGAGACGGCGCCGGCCTCGTACGGCTGGGCCACGGTGCAGAACAGCTGGTCGGGTCCGCAGTTCGACATCGTCCGCGCCAACGCCGCCGCCGAACGCGCGCCGATGGAAGCCTGGATCCAGCGCGACGTCGCCGTCGACCTGTTCCGCCGCGCGGGTCAGGATTTCGAGGCGCTGAAGAGCAGCGCCCGCAGCCGCGACTTCCGCCCAGTCGAACTGGCCGGCGCGACCTTCAGCGGCGCGTTCGATGTGGCCACCAGCCGGGTCGTCACCCACAACGTCATCGCCCGCCTGCCGGGGACGACCCACCCGGACGAGACCATCCTGTACACCGCCCACTGGGACCATATCGGCGTGGGCGAGGCCGACGCGAACGGAGACGCGATCTTCAACGGCGCCGTGGACAATGCGACGGGCACCGCCGGCCTGCTGGAGCTGGCCCGCCTGTGGGCCGCCGGCCCGCGGCCCGAGCGATCGATCGTGATGATCAGCTTCACCGCCGAGGAAAGCGGCCTGCTGGGCTCGGAATTCTACGCCGCCAATCCGATCTATCCGCTGGCGACGACCGTGGCTGGCTTCAACATCGACGCCATGAATGTCTATGGCCGGGTCGCCGACGTGGACATCATCGGCTCGGGCCAGTCGAACCTCGACGCCCGCGTCACCGCCGAGGCCGCGCGTCAGGGCCGCACGGCCAAGCCTGACGGCAATCCGGCCTCGGGCAGCTATTTCCGCTCGGACCACTTCCCTCTGGCGAAGCGCGGCGTGCCGATGGCCTATGTCGACGGCGGCGGCGCCTTCCGCGACGAGCCCGTCGCGGCCCGCGAGGCGGCCCGGACCGAATACGGCTCGCGCTGCTATCACCAGGCCGACGACGAATGGTCGGCCGACTGGGACCTGCGCGGCCAGGTTGAGGATCTGGAACTGATCTTCAACATCGGCCGCGATCTGGCCAACAGCCGCGACTGGCCCGAATGGATGCCGGGTTCGGAATTCGGACCGGCGCGGGCGCCGAGCGCGGGCCAGCGGCGGTGACCCTCTGATACGCTCATCCCGGCGAATGCCGGGACCCAGATCACAAACGCAGGTCGGCGGCATTTCGCGCCGGATGTACGCCGTTCCAAACCGGGTCATTGCATCTGGGTCCCGGCATTCGCCGGGATGAGCGGTGTGTATTGATGACGAAAACTTAACGGGCGGTCCCGCGGGGCCGCCCTAGAGTGCGCGCCATCAGGTCCGGGGATGGAGTCCGCTGAATGTTTCGCAAGATGATGGGCGGCGTCGCCGTCGCCGCCGTGCTTCTGGCCGCCGGCATGGCCTCGGCCCAGGACTTCTCGGCGGCGCGGATCAGCGACAACATCCGCACCATCAGCGCCGACGAATACCAGGGCCGCTACCCCGGGACCGAGGGGGAGCGGATGGTGCTGGCCTGGCTGCAGGCCCAGTACGAGGCCATGGGCTTCGAGCCCGGCGGGCCGAACGGCCAGTGGCTGCAGCCGGTCGAGCTGAAACGCTACACCCCGGTCGCCGGCGCGACGGCCAGCTGGACCGGCCCGGACGGTCAGGTCCATGTCCTGACGCCGGGAACCGACATCGTGCTGCGCGCCGTCACCAATGACGGCCGCGCCTCGATCCGCGAAGCGGGCGTGGTCTTCGTCGGTCACGGCATCTACGCCCCCGAGCGCCAGTGGGACGACTATGGCGACGCCGACGTGCGCGGCAAGGTCGTGGTGGTCGTTCCGGGCGAGCCCGAGGGCGAGCGCTTCAACGGGGAATATTCCACCAACTATGAATCCGGCGCCTACAAGGCCGACGAGGCCTTCCGCCGCGGCGCGATCGGCGTCATCACCCTGGTCGCCCAGCCGGCCGCATCGCCGATGTGGCAGGGCGCCTTGCGCGGCGCAGCCCGGACCCGCACCCTGACGCCGGGCGCGGCCGATCTGGAGTTCTCGGGCGCCATGCCGCACGACACGGCCGCAGCCTTGGCCGCCGCGGCGGGGCTGGACATCAGCCAGCTGCCGAACATCGGCGACGGCTCGTTCAGGGCCGTGGCGCTGCCGGGCGTCGCCCTGTCGGTCGAGGTCTCCGAGACCATCGAGACCCTGACGACCCACAATCTGCTGGCCCGGATCCCCGGGACCGAGCATCCCGAAGAGACCATCATCTATTCGGCCCACTGGGACCATGTCGGCGGTGAGGCCCAGCATCCGGACGCGCCGGGCGACGACAAGATCTGGAACGGCGCCTGGGACAATGCCTCGGGCACGATCGGCGTGCTGGAGATGGCGCGTCAGATCAAGGCGGCCCCGGCCCCGAAACGCTCGATCGTCTTCGCCCATATGGCCGCCGAGGAGATGGGGCTGATGGGCGCCTACGGCTACGCCGCCAATCCGGTCTGGCCGCTGGAGACGACGGTCGCCGACATCAACATCGACATGCTGCCTCTGTCGGGCCCGACCCGCGACGTGCCGATCTTCGGCAAGGGCCAGAACGATCTGGAAGACCGGCTGCAGGCCCTGGCCGAGCCGCTGGGCCGCTACGTCTCCGACGACGGCATGCCGGAGGAGGGGTTCTACTACCGCTCGGACCATTTCCCCTTCGCCCGCATGGGGGTGCCGGCGATCATGCCGTGGCACGGCTGGGACTGGGTCGAGGGCGGACGCGAGGCGGGCGAGGCCGCGTGGCGCGCCAAATTCGCGGCCGACTATCACAAGCCGTCGGACGAATGGTCGGCGGACTGGGACCTGACCTCGGCGGTCGAGAACCTGACCCTGCTGTATCATCTGGGTTTGAATCTCGCGAACAGCAGCGACTGGCCGGGCTGGAAGCCGACGTCGGAATTCGCCGTCGTGCGCGCCCGTTCGGACGCCGCGCGCCAATAGAGGGGCAGGGCCGTGGCCGCGATCATCCGACCGCTGACCGGGGACGGCTCACCGCCGGCCGAGGGCGCCTATGCGCAGGCGGCGGAGGTCGTCGGGGCGACCCGGTGGCTCTATCTGTCCGGCCAGATTCCGGTCGCGCCCGACGGCTCGCTGGCGCCGGACTTCATCGGCCAGTGCGAGCAGGTCTGGGACAATGTCGAGACCCAGCTGAAGGCCGCCGGGATGACGCTGGATAATCTGGTCAAGGTGACGACCTTTCTCTCGGACCGGGCCGATGCGCTGGAGAACCGCGAGGTGCGCATCCGCCGGCTGGGCGGACGGCAGACGGCCCTGACCGTGATCGTCACCGGCATCTTCGACGAGGCCTGGCGGGTCGAGATCGAGGCGGTGGCGGCGGCGTAAGGTCGCCTTGTGCGACCCCGGCGCGCGCCGCAGTGTGCCGGCATGAATCGCTGGTCGCCGCAGCCCGCCCCGGACGAAGCCGACGGCCTGATCCTGTTCGACGGCGTATGCGTCTTCTGCTCGCGCTGGGTGCGGTTCGTGATCGAACGTGACCCAGAGCGCCGGTTCCGGTTCGTCGCCATCCAGTCGGAGGGGGGACGGGCGCTGGCGACGCGGTACGGGATCGACCCGGACGCGCCGCAGACCAACGCCGTGGTGTGGGGCGGGCGGATCTTCTTCAAGTCGGACGCGGCCCTGACGGTGCTGGGGCAACTTCGGGGCGCGCGGGCGCTGGCGGGGCTGAAGGCCGCGCCCCGGTCCGTGCGGGATGCGGCCTATGATCTGATTGCGCGGAACCGGTACGCCGTTTTCGGGCGGACGGAGACCTGCATGGCGCCGGGGCCCGAGGACCGGGCGCGGTTCGTCGCATGACGCGGGTGCTGGTTATCGGGGCGGGCGGGGTGTTCGGCTCGCGGCTGTGCCAGGGCCTGCTGCGGACCGGGTTTGAGCTGGTGGTCGCGGGACGGGACCGCGCACGGGCCGAGGGCGTGGCGGCGCGGCTGCGGACGGCGTTTCCCGACGGGCGGATCGAGGTCGCAGTGCTGGATACGGCGACGCTGACGGCGGGCGATCTGAAAGCGACGGGGGCGGCCATCGTCGCCGACGCGGCCGGGCCGTTCCAGGGCGCGCAGCCGACGACGGCGCGGGCGGCGATCGCCGCGGGCCTGTCCTGTGTCGATCTTGCCGACGGGCGTGATTTCGTGGCGGCGTTTCCGGCCCTGGACGCGGCGGCGCGGACGGCGGGCGTGGCCGCCCTGACCGGATGCAGTTCGACGCCGGCCCTGTCCAACGCCGTGCTGGACCGGCTGACCGGCGGCTGGCGCGAGGTCGTGTCCGTCGAGGCGGCCATCTCGCCCGGCGCGCGGGCGCCGCGCGGCCTGTCGGTGATGCGCGCCATCCTGTCGTGGCTGGGGCGGCCGGTGCGGGTGTTCGACGAGGGCGGCTGGACGACGCGGCGCGGCTGGAGCGGGCTGCACCGGCGCGACTTCGGCGCGGCCGGGCGGCGGCGGGTATCCCAGTGCGAGACGCCGGACCTCGATCTGCTGGCCGAGCGGTTTCGGCCGAAGGAGAGGGCGCTGTTTCTGGCCGGGCTGGAGCCATGGCCGGCGCATCTGGGGGCGTGGGCGCTCGGCCTGCTGGTGCGGGCGTTCCGGTTCGATCCGGTCACGCTGGCAAAGGCGCTTGTGAGCCTGTCGGGATGGGCATCGGTTCTCGGCTCCGACCGGGGCGCGATGCGGGTTCAGGCGTATGGCGTCGACGGCGAGGGCCGGGCGGCGCGGGCGGTCTGGCGACTGGTGGCGGAACCCGGTGAGGGACCGGCGACGCCCGGCCTGCCGGCGCTGGCCGCGATCCGGGCGATCGCTGCGGGTCGGGTCGCGCCGGGCGCGCGGGCCTGCGTCGGGGTGCTGTCGCTGGAGGACATCGTCGCGGAGATGGCGGCCTGGGGACTGGCGACGGAGACGATAACCGAACGAGGGGCGATCTACGCCCGCGCCATCGGCCCGGCGTTCGACGCCCTGCCGGCACCGATCCGGGCCCTGCACGAGACCCCGGGCCGGTCGCTGTGGCGGGGGGAGGCGACGACCGGGCGCGCGTCAGGGCCGCTCGCCGCCCTGGCCGCGCGAGTGGTCGGATTTCCGAAGGCGCAGACGGCCTGTCCGGCCGAGGTGGTGATCGAGGCCGACGGCGACCGGTCGATCTGGCGCCGGAGGATCGGCGGCCACGGCTTCTCCAGCGTGCTGTCGCATCCGCGCCCGGGCGGCCGGGTGAGCGAGCGGTTCGGGCCGCTCAGCATGGACCTGACGCTGACGCCCGAGGGCGAACGGCTGGTCTATAGCGTCGACGGCTGGCGGCTGGGGCCGATCCCCCTGCCGCGCGCGCTGGCGCCCACGACCCGGGCGCATGAAGAGGTCGACGGGGAAGGCCGGTTCGTCTTCGACGTCGAGATCTCGGCGCCGCTGATCGGGCGGCTGGCGCGTTACCGGGGCTGGCTGGCGCGCGAGGCCTGGCCGGGGGCGACGCCGAACGCACCGCGCACCGCCGGCGTTCGTGAAGCGGATTTAAGCTGACAAGTCCGTCGCCGCCGGATCATCTGCCGGCGTCAGGGAGGGACATCACCATGAGCATCGACCCCGCGGCCGAAACCGCGCGCTGGCTGGCGACGCTGTCGCCCGAGGATACGGCGCGGGCCATCAGCTACACCCAGGGCGGCCACTGGCTGCTGCTGTGGGGCGCGGTGGTCTCGATCGCCGCAGCCTGGATCATCATCCGCACCGGGGTGCTGAGCGGCATCCGCGACCGGCTGGAGCGGCGGCGCAAACGGCCCAAGCTGGTCTCGCTGCTGGTCGGCGTGACGTACCTGCTGATGAGCTTCGTCCTGACCCTGCCGTGGTCGATCTACCAGGGCTGGTGGCGCGAGAAACAGTATGGGCTGACCAGCCAGCCGCTGACGGGATGGCTGACCGAGGCGGTGATCGGGACGGCGATCTCGGTGGTCTTCATGGGGCTGCTGATCGTGGCCCTGTACGCCATCATCCGCCATGCGCGGCGGCTGTGGTGGGCGTGGGGCGCGGGGCTGACGGCGGTCGCCGTGATCTTCTTCCTGCTGGTCGCGCCGATCTTCATCGAGCCGATCTTCAACACCTATACGCCGGCGCCGGACGGGCCGGTGCGGGACGCGGTGGTCGAGCTGGCGCACAGGACCGGCACGCCGGACGACAAGATCTACATCTACGACGGCTCGAAACAGTCGGACCGCTATACGGCCAACGTCTCGGGCCTGTTCGGCTCGGCGCGGGTGGCGATGAGCGATGTGATGTTCGCCAAGGGCGCCGACATCGCCGAGGTGAAGGGCGTCGTGGGGCACGAGATGGGCCACTACGTCCACATGCATTCGCTGTGGATGGCCGGGATCATGATCGTCATGGCGGCGATCGGCTTCTGGCTGGTGGACCGGCTCTATCCGCTGGCGAGGCGGTTGCTGGGCGCGGACAGGGTGGGCGACATCGCCGATCCGGCGGGGCTGCCGGTGCTGGTGGCGATCCTGGCGGTGCTGGAGCTGCTGTCCACGCCGCTGCAGACCACGCTGATCCGGACCATCGAGGCGGACGCCGACCACTTCTCCATGGTCCACGCCAACGAGCCGGACGGGCTGTCGAAGGCGCTGATCAAGACGGCGGAGTATCGCGCGCCGTCGCCCTCGGCGATCGAGGAGTTCATCTTCTACGACCACCCCTCGGTCGAGAACCGCATCCGCAAGGCGATGGAGTGGAAGGCGGCGCATCCGCCGTCGGATCAGGCCCCTACGCCGGCGCGGTGAGGCCGGGGCGTTCGTTGTCCCAGATCATGTGCAGGATGGACCAGAGGCCGTCGGGGCCGCGGGCCAGCTGGATGGAGTTGATGCCGCGCCGTTCGGGCCCGGCGTCGGTCGGGGCGGTGCGCGCCTCGTAGACGCTCCAGACGTGGGCCATGTTGCCGAAGACGTCGATGCGGCGGCTGATCTCGACCTCGAAGAAGCCGTTGGCCATGAAGAAGGGGGTGACGTTGGCCTCGTATTCCTCGCGGCCCATGACGATCAGGGTCGGGCGGCCGTCGGCGTCCAGGCCGGTGCGGGCCTGTCGGCTGTCGGGGTGGAAGATCTCGCGCTGGGTGGCCCAGTCGCGGGGGCCGGCCGGGCCCGAGATGCAGGCGTACATGGCGTCGACGACGGCGCCGATATCGCTGCGGTCGACCATCAGCCGCGCTTCCTGACGAAGACGGTCCCGGCGGAATAGCCGGCCCCGAAGCTGCAGATCAGGCCGGTGTCGCCCGCCGCCATGTCCTGCTGGCGCAGGTGGAAGGCGATGATCGAGCCGGCGGAGGAGGTGTTGGCGTAGTCGTCGAGGATGATGACGTTCTCCTCGGGCGTCGGATCGCGGCCCAGCACCTTGCGGCCGATGAACTGGTTCATGTTGATGTTGGCCTGATGCAGCCACATCCGCTTGAGCGTGGTCGGGTCGAGGCCGAGGTCGGCGGCGTGGTCGACGATCATGTCCGAGACCATGGGCACCACGTCCTTGAAGACCTTGCGGCCCTGCTGGACGAACATCTTGTCGTTGCCGGCGCCGGTCGGCTCGCCGCCGGGCGCCTCGCCGTTGAGGACCTCGGTGGAGCGGGCGGCGTTGTTCAGGAAGCCGAAATTGTTGCGGATGTTGTTCGAGAAGACGGTCTTCAGCCGCGTCCCGAGGATGTCCCAGCCGTCGGGACCCGCCTGGTCGGACGCCTCGACGATGACGGCGGTGGCGACGTCGCCGAAGATGAAGTGGCTGTCGCGGTCCCTGAAGTTCAGATGGGCCGAGCAGACCTCGGGATTGACCATCAGCACGGCCTTGACCGAGCCGGAAGCGATGAAGTCGGCGGCGGTCTTGACGCCGAAGGTGGCCGAGCTGCAGGCCACGTTCATGTCGAAGGCGAAGCCCTCTATGCCCAGGGCCTGCTGCACCTCGATGGACAGGGCCGGATAGGGGCGCGGCATGTTGGAGGCGGCGCAGATGACTGCGCCGATCTCCGATACCGGCTTGCCCCAGGCGGCGATGGCGTCGCGGGCGGCCCGGACGGCCATCTCGGCCATGACCGACAGCTCGTCGTTCGAGCGCTCGGGGATGTGCGGGACCATGCGGGCGGGGTCGAGAATGCCGGCCTTGTCGAGGACGAATCGCGACTTGATGCCCGAGGCCTTCTCGATGAATTCGACCGAGGAGGGGGTCAGTTCGGCGACGTCGCCCTCGAGGATTTCGGCGGCGTGGTCGGCGTTGAACCGCTCGGCGTAGGCGTTATAGGCGGCGACCAGCTCGGCGTTGGAGATCGACTGTTCGGGGGTGAACAGGCCGGTGGCGGCGATGACGGCGTGGGTCACTTTTTTGTCGTCCCTATCACTCGGCGCGCGGCGCCTCGCTGCTTGAGGGACGTCCGTTGCGTTGGAGCACGGTGTAGGCCCGTCGAGCGCTTCGGTCGAGGCGGGTCATCAAGCCGCTCCGCTCGCCGCCTCGTGCCGGGCCAGCAGGCGGTGGGCGGCGTCGAGGTGGAGGCGTTCGACCATGCGGTAGCCGACGCGGATGGCGCCCTTGCCCTCGGCGTCGGCGGCGGCGAAGGCGGCCACGACCTCGCGGGCCCGGGCGACCTCTTCGGCCGAGGGGGAGAAGGCGGCGTTGGCGGCGTCGATCTGGGCCGGGTGGATCAGGCTCTTGCCGTCGAAGCCGAAGGCGCGACCCTGCCGGCATTCGGCGTTCAGGCGGTCGGCGTCGTCCGTGGCGTTGACCACGCCGTCGATGGCCAGCAGGCCGTGGCCGCGCGCGGCGGCGACGACGGCGGCCAGCCATGGCTTGAGCGGGTCGCGGTCGGGGCCCAGGACCAGGTTCATCCGTTCGCCGAAGTCGTTGATCCCCAGCATCAGGGCGGCCAGAGGGGCGCCCGCGCCGGCGATGGCGTCGAGACGCAGGACCGAGAGCGGCGTCTCGACCATGATCCAGAGGTCGGCGCCGGCCGGCAGGCGGTCGGCGACCTCGCGCACGGCCTCCGGACTCTCGATCTTGGGGGCGACCACGAAGGCGGGCTTGTGAACGCAGAGGGCGGTCAGGTCATCCGCCCCCCAGGGCGTATCCAGACCGTTGACGCGGACTCCGACGCGGCCGCTGAAACCGCCCGCGGAAAGGGCCTCGACGGCGGCCCGGCGCGCCTCGGCCTTGGCGTCGGGGGCGACGGCGTCCTCAAGGTCGAGGATGACGGCGTCGGCGTTCAGGCCGCGGGCCTTTTCGATGGCGCGCGGGTTGCTGGCGGGCAGGTAGAGGACCGAGCGGGTCAGCTGCATCAGACGCGGCCCGTGACGGGGATCAGGGCGCCGGTGATCGCCCGGCTTTCCGGCGAGGCGAGGAACAGCATGACCCGGGCGAGGTCGGACGGCTGGACCCATTTCGAGGGATCGGCGTCGGGCATGTCCTTGCGGTTCTGATCGGTGTCGAGGATCGACGGGAGGACGGCGTTGACGGTGACGGAGCCGGATTTCAGCTCCTCGGCCAGGGCCTCGGTCAGGCGGTGGACGCCGGACTTGGAGGCGGCGTAGGCGCCCATGCCGGCGGCGGCCTTGAGGGCGCCATTGGCCCCGACATTGACGATGCGGCCCTCGTCCGAGCGCTTGAGGTGAGGCAGGGCGGCGCGGCTGGCGTTCAGGGCGGTGGTCAGGTTGAGGGCGAACATCTTCCCCCAGGCGGGGTCGGCGTCGTCCGTGGTCTGCCAGACGAAGCCGCCGGCGATGTTCAGCAGGGCGTCCAGCCGGCCGAACCGGGCGGCGACGGCGTCGATGGCCTTCGTCGCCGAGGCCGGGTCGGTGAGGTCGACCCCGGCCAGTTCCAGCACGCCCTCGGGCGCGGTCTGCCCGGCCGCATGATCGATGATCGCCACCTTCAGCCCGTCGGCCAGCGCCGCCGCGACGACGGCGCGGCCCAGCACGCCATGGCCGCCCGTGACCGCGATCACCCGTTCCGACATGCCGCATCCTCCAAAATCAGTTCGGGACCTTTTGCACGGACCCCGGACGGAAAAAAGCAGTGCAAAGTGTGCACAGCGTGCACTCCGTGCGGATCAGCCTGTGGCGAAGACCTTCGCCATCAGCCGCTCCAGAGCATAGGCGTCCGATGCGTCAAAAGCGGACGTCTCGGTCGCGTCGACGTCGAATACGGCGATCAGGTCGCCGGCGGCGTCGAAGACCGGCACGACGATCTCGCTGGCCGAGCGGGGGTCGCAGGCGATGTGGCCGGGGAAGGCGTGGACGTCGTCGACGACCTGTGTGGCTCGGTCGCGGGCGGCCGTGCCGCAGACGCCGCGGCCGAAGGCGATGCGCAGGCAGCCCAGCGTGCCCTGATAGGGACCAACCACCAGCTCGTCGGCCTTGTCCGGGTCCACCACGTAGAAGCCGGTCCAGAAGAAGACGGGGAAGGCGTCGGCCAGCATGGAGGCGACCGTGGCCATGCGCGCGGTGCGGTTGGGCTCTCCGTCCAGCACGGCGAGGATCTCGTCCTCAAGCTCGGCGTAGCGCGCGGCCTTGTCGGCGGGACGGTCGTCGCGGGCGAGGTAGGACATCGGAGCTCCGGAGTGGTCTGGCCGATGCATATAGGGAGGCCCGCCCTCACTGGCGAGAGGGGCGTTTTCCCCATTCAGGCGAGTTCGCAAGCGACTGATTCGTGGGGATAAGTACGGGTCCGGACACAAAAGGGCCGTCCTGCGGCAACGCTTTGTCGCAAACCAGCGTTAACCTTGACAGATGGTTAACTGGACGGAACTGTCCCGCTTGCGCAAGCTTCAGCGTGCGGGCCCCGGGGCTGTCTGCTTTTGGTCGAAGGGGGGCGAATGCGCGACGATCAATCGGACCATGACGACCAGCCCCGCAACGGCGGGCGGCGCGGCCCCATCGCCATCGCGGCGGTGGCGGGCGTCCTGGCGCTGGCCGCCGTCGGCATGGTCTCGTGCGGCGATCGCGACGGCGTGCGCTTCTGGCAGCCCGCGAGCGGAGCCAGCAACGCCTGTCCGCGTCCGGCGTCCCTGACGGGCTCCGAATTCAACGCCCAGGAGACGGGCCTGCGGGCCCTGCGCCGCGCGGCCTTCCGTGGCGACTTCTTCGCCCAGCTGGAGCTGGGCGCCCGCTACGCCGCCGTGCGTGCGACGGACAAGAACATCGAAGACCCGATCGAGAGCGCGACCTGGTACGCCCTGGCGCTGGCCAACGACGAGGGCTACGCCCCGATCAACCGGGTGGACCGCGGCGGCTTCGGCGGCTGGCGGCCGCTGTCGAAATACGACGACTGCCGGGCGTATGAGCGCCATTCGGCCTATCAGCGGCTGGACCGCCAGCTGAGCCAGATGACCCGCGAGGAGCAGGAGGCCGTCCGCGACCGCGTCATCTATGTGCTGTCGACCCAGGACGCCGACGGCTACCGCACCCTGGCGCGGCTGCACGACGGCCTGTACGGCCCGTTCGGCGAGCCCGAGGACAACCGCGAGGCCCGCGAGGCCTGGGGCCGTCAGCAGGGCGGTCCGGGCCGCGACCGCAAGCGGCGCGGCTACTACTCCGCGACCAATCTGTTCCAGCGCAACGACGTGGACGCCTATCTGTACAACTACCTCGCGGTGCAGACGGGCGACGTCGGGGCCTATGTCCTGCTGAAGGATTTCGAGCGCTCGGCCCCCAGCCGCGACCAGTACCAGCGGTTCGTCGAGACCAAGGCGCGGCAGTGGACGCCGCCGTTCGAATTCTATCCCAACACGGCGCCCCAGTCGGGCGTGCCCTTCTCGGACGAGAGCCGGCCGCGCGGCGACGCCTATGAATATGCGCTGGGCCGGATGGCGTCGGAGCTGCCGTTCATCCACGTCGGACGGGCGCTGCGCTATCTGGGCGTCACCGATACGGCGGCGGCGCGGCCCGAGGACCTGTCCAAACGGCAGATCGAAACGCTCGAGGCCATGCTGGGCCATCCGATGGAGGGCCGGCTGTCGTTCCTGGAGCGGGTGCGCGCCATCCAGCTGGCCGCCATCAACGGCTCGTCCGAGGCCCAGCTGGTGCTGGCGGTGATGTACGCCGAGGGCATCGGACTGCCCGCCGACTACGCCCGCGCCTTCAAATGGTTCGACGAGGCGGCGCGTCAGGGCAGCCCCGAGGCCAAATTCGCCATGTCGAGCTATTTCGCGCTCGGCGTCGCCGGCGTGGCGGATCAGGACAAGGCCCAGGCCGTGGCCCTGAGGATCGATTCCGCCCTGTCCGGCTTCGGCCCCTCGGCCGGCCGCCTGCAGGCCGTGCTGGCCCAGGTCTCCCGTTCGCAGCAGCGCCGCTAAGGAGGGCGTAGCACCATGACGAGCCCCACGCCCTTCGCCCGGATCGCCAGCGTCCTGTGCGGCGCGACCGCCATGGCCGCCGCGGTCGGGGCCTTCGTCCTGACCGACGCCCCGACGGCGCGGGCCCAGGTCGCGGCCAAGGTGGAAAGCCAGACCCGGCCGAATTTCGGCATCCTGCTGGACCCGCCGACGCGCAGCTACCGCAACCGGGGCTCGTCGCACCGGCGCTATGACTACGGCCGGCACCGGCCCGACTGGCGGCCCGGCTATCCGGGCGGCTGGCCGCGCGGGGAAGAGATCGTTCTGGTCGACTGCGGCGGCAATCCCGGCACCGGGGCGGTCGAGGACGCGGTGCGCCGGGTGCGGCCGGGCGGGACGCTGGTGATCCGCGCCCGCGGCGGGGCCTGCGTCGGCTGGCTGAACATCGACAAGCCGCTGACCATCATCGGCGAAAGCGGTTTCGATCCACGCGACTGGGACCGCAATCCGGCCCCGACCCTGATCGCGCCCGACGGCCTGCCGTGCATGACGGTGGCCCAGGGGGTGCGGGTCGAGATCCGCGACATGATGTTCGCCTCGCCGCGCGCCGGCGACGCCGCCTGCATCGTCGGCTATGGCGCGGAGATCGTCATGAACCGCGTCGGCTTCCGCCATGCGGGGGACGAGGCGGCCATCTATGTGGACGGCGGCCTGCTGGACATCCGCAACGCCGTGATCGACGCCCAGACCGTCGCCCCGGCCATCGTCGCCGACGGCGCGGTGCTGACCGCCTGGGAGATGGTGGTCACCGGCGCCCAGTCGGGGCTGGAACTGATCCCGGGCGCGGGGCAAACGTCCCGCATCGGTTCGACGACGCTGAAGGGGACGGGCGCGCCCAACGCCTTCGGCCCGCGCTCGATCGGGGTGGTGGTGCGGTCGGCGCGCGACTACGGCCGGGTCGAGATCGAGAACACCGCCATCGTCGGCTATGTCGAGGGGGTGGCCGTCGAGGGGGCCTCGGTCGACATCCAGAACAGCCGCATCGGCCGCTCGGACAAGGGCGTGGTGCTGTACAACGGCGAGCTGCGGCTGGCCGACAGCCGGGTGCGCGCCACCACGGTCGGCGTCGCCGCGGCCTCGGGCCATGCGGTGGTGGTCAACAACGTCTTCGCCGGGGTGCGCGAGGTCATCTATCGCGAGGCCCGGGCCACGGTGGAGGCCAGCGGCAACCGCGTCTGGTCCCGCTACGCCTGCCAGCCGCAGTTCCGCGACCGCTATCGCGGCCGCTACGAGCCCTACTGGCGGCCGGGCGACGGCTGGACCTGCGAGATCGGCTCCTATCCGCGCGACTGGTGGGACGACGAGGACGGCCTGCTGGGCCTGCCCTATCAGGACGACGGCTATCGGCCCGACGGCTATGACGACTATCGCGACGGCCAGGGCTGGTACGACCGCGACGGCCGCTACATTCCCGACAGCCGGTATCGCGGCGACGACCGCTGGAGCCGGGGCGGGGGGATGTGGGGGCGGTAGGGCGCCGCCGGTCGCTCAAGTCCCTGAACTCCGTTACGAAATGTCAGATAGTCGTCACAGGAACGAGTCGCGCGGCGGGTAGTTAGACGGCCTCCGAAGGAGAGGCCCGGATGGACTGCTATTTCTGCATCGTGAGCCTGCCCGCCGAATCCGTGGCGGAGGTCTGCGTGATCAACGCCGCCGACGATGCGGAGGCGCTCCGCAAGGTGCGGCAGATGGCTATGGACTGGCCGGTCCCGGCGTCGCTGAGCCTCTATCGCGGCGAGCGGCCGGTCGCGCTTCTGACGGGCGACCTGCGGCGGGCCGCCTGATCGCAGGCGGCGGTAGGCGCGGAGGGACTCGAACCCCCAACCAGACCGTTATGAGCGGTCGGCTCTAACCATTGAGCTACGCGCCCGCCGTGGGCGTGGCCTAGCAGGCGGGGCGGCGGCTTGCCAAGCGCCGAGCCGCGCCGCCGACCTGTCGCCGATTTCGCGCCGATGAACGGAAACTGCCAGGGGTGCGCAGGCGTTCATTCAGCGGCCAACGGTCAAGGTGCGGCCATGGTCGTCGCCCACCTTCGGACGAACGGCCCTATCCCTTCCAGGAGTTCTGACGCCATGAACCGTCCCGTCGCCACCGCAGCCGCCGCGCCCGCCGGCATGTCCAACCGCCTGCTGCTGATGAGCGGCGCGGTGATGGCCGCCGCCGCCCTGTTCGCCGCGCCCGCCGCCCGCGCCCAGTCGCAGCCCGACGGCGGCGCGCCCATGGTGATCCACGCCGTCGCCGACCGCCCGGCGCTGAACCTGTCGGCCTATGGCGAGGTCAAGACCGCGCCGGACATGGCCACCATCAGCTTCGGCGTCGTCACCGAGGCGACGACCGCCGCCGAGGCCATGCGGCTGAACGCGGCGCGGATGAACGAGGTGATGGCCGCCCTGCGCCGCGCCGGGATCGCCGAGCGCGACGTCCAGACCTCGGGGCTGAACCTGTCGGCCCAGTACGACTACATCCAGAACGAGCCGCCCCGGCTGCGCGGCTATCAGGCCAACAACCGGGTGACGGTGATCATCAATGATCTGGACGCCGTGGGCACGACCGCCGACGCCGTGGTCGCCGCGGGCGTCAACCAGATCGACGGCATCTCCTTCGGCCTCAAGGACCCGACCTCGGCCGAGAACCAGGCGCGGCAGATCGCGGTGCGCAATCTGCAGTCCAAGGCGGCGCTGTACGCCCAGGCCCTCGGCGTGAATCTCGGCGGCGTGCGCTCCCTGTCGGAAGGCGGCGGCTACGCCCCGCGCCCGCCGGTGCTGCAGTACGCCCGCGCCGAGATGGCCATGGACTCGGCCGGCTCGACGCCCGTCGCCGCCGGCGAGCTGACGGTGCGGATCGACATCACGGGGGTCTACGATCTGGTGAGGTAGGACGAAGTGGCTGGTGGCTAGTGGCTAGTGGCTAGTGGCTAGTTAGCGG
>Ga0233425_10004184_pt1 | contig 24633 bp, 18 predicted proteins | sample Watercolumn_Towu_2_FD_181712 | JGI IMG/M metagenome (GOLD analysis project Ga0233425, IMG submission 181712) | Freshwater microbial communities from Lake Towuti, South Sulawesi, Indonesia - Watercolumn_Towuti2014_140_MG | ecosystem: Environmental > Aquatic > Freshwater > Lake | place... | reverse complement strand
TTCAGAGGTTTTCGGTAGGGACACTTACCCTGTTGTTCGGAATCTATGCGATCCTGATGGGCGCAAGTCTCAGCTTTATCCTCCTGATTTATACAGCAGCCTCAATATTTCAAACATTTGCTGTAACTGCAGGAATGTTCGGGATTATGGCAGTTATAGGATACACAACCAAGACCGATCTTGCAAAATTCGGATCGATCATGATGATGGGCGTCATCGGGATTGTCATTGCCAGTTTGGTCAATATGTTCATGAAAAGCCAGACTTTCGATTATATCATCAGTTTCGTGGGAGTGCTGATTTTTACCGGGCTTACAGCGTATGATGTTCAGACTCTGAAAAAAATCGGAACCGGAATCGAGTATGGAGCAGAATCGACAAGAAAACTTGTCATACTTGGAGCATTAAGATTATATCTTGATTTTATCAATTTATTTCTTTTCCTGCTCAGGTTTTTGGGTGACCGGAAATAACCGTCAGGGTAATATAAAAAAACCCGTCAAACTTCGGATTGACGGGTTTTTTTTATTTTCAAATAACCTGTTTAACCTTATAATTAATGCCAAGCTTGATGCTTATCTTTTCGAGCATATCCACCGTCATTTCCGGCAATCTGTATTTCGGATTCCATCCCCATTCTTTGCGTGCAGCCGAATCGTCCATGCTGTTCGGCCAGGTTTCAGCAATTCCTTTCTTTACAGGATCAACATTATAATCCATTTTAAAGTCGGGTAAGTGCTTTTTAATTTCTGCTGCAATAATTTCCGGATCGAAGCTCATAGCCGTAACATTAAAGGCATTTCGATGAACCAGTTTAGCCGGATTTGCTTCCATTAAATCTACTGCTGCATCAAGGGCATCGGGCATGTACATCATATCGAGGAATGCTCCGGCAGGCAATGGACAAGTGAATTTCCTGCTCTGTATGGCTTCATAAAATATTTCAACAGCATAATCTGTAGTGCCCCCGCCGGGAAGCGTTACGTTTGAAATGATCCCGGGATAACGCAGTCCTCTTGTATCGACACCAAATCGCTTGAAATAGTAGTCGCTCAGCAATTCTCCGGTTACCTTAGTCACACCATACATGGTTGAAGGACGCTGAATCGTATCCTGAGGCGTATTATCGAGAGGGGTTGATGGACCAAATGCGCCGATGGAACTGGGGAAGAAAACTGCACATTTTTGTTCACGGGCAACTTCCAGAACGTTGTACACTCCGTTTACCCCGACATTCCACGCAGCCTGTGGCTTGGCTTCAGCAACTGCCGACAACAATGCAGCCAGATTGTAGATGGTATCGATCTTATATTTCTTTACTACTTCATTGAGTCTTTCAACATCCGTAGCATCAACCTTTTCGAGCGGTCCCGAATTGGCAAGCTCGTCGGAAGGCTGAGTTGCACGGAAGCCGGCTACAACATGGTCATTACCGTAGATTTTTCTTAAATGCATGGTCAGTTCTGACCCAATTTGCCCTACTGACCCGATAATCAATATATTTTTCATTCTTAGCCAAATTAATGTTAATTAATTCACAGTTTTGTGGCAAAAATAAATATTTTTGCCAACCGTCAAAAAAATTCTGAAGGCATTAAGTTTTGGGAATAAATAATCTGTTTATAATCTATTTGAAATATATTTGTGAAGTCGGCAATCAGTAGTAATAATTAAATAAAACACAAACACATGTACGGAAAAATGAAGGATTACCTGGCAACTGAATTAAAAAACATCGAGGAAGCCGGGCTATACAAACACGAGCGCATCATCGAAAGTGAGCAGGGCGCTGAAATCGTTGTTAAAGGAAGGAAATGCCTTAACTTTTGTGCTAACAATTACCTGGGACTATCTTCTCATCCCGAGGTTGTGAAAGCTGCACATACCGGAATTGAAAACCGCGGATACGGTATGTCGTCGGTACGGTTCATTTGCGGAACACAAGATATTCACAAAGAATTGGAACGTAAAGTTTCCCAGTTTCTTGGTATGGATGACACAATTTTGTTTTCTTCGTGTTTTGATGCTAATGGTGCAGTGTTTGAACCGCTCCTGGGCGCAGAAGACGCCATCATTACGGATGCACTGAACCATGCGTCCATCATTGATGGGATTCGGCTCTGTAAAGCACAGCGGTGGATTTACAAGCATAACGATATGAGGGACGTTGAAGAAGAAGACCCCGCCACAGGAAAAATGGCGAAGGGGCTCGAACGCTGCCTCAAGGAAGCCCAAAGTTGCCGGTTCAGGATGGTAGCAACGGATGGCGCTTTCAGCATGGACGGCGATGTTGCCCGGCTCAGGGAAATCTGCGACCTGGCTGAAAAGTACGATGCCCTGGTTATGGTGGACGATAGCCATTGCTCCGGGTTTATGGGAAAGACCGGACGTGGAACCCACGAATACCACAATGTGATGGACAGGGTCGATGTCATTACTACAACTTTCGGTAAAGCCCTTGGAGGCGCTTCCGGCGGATGTATATCCGGACGTAAAGAAATAATTGACTGGATGAGGAACAAAGCTCGTCCATACCTGTTCTCGAACACAGTGGCACCTGCAGTGGTAAGGGCTACGATTCAGGTGCTCGATATGCTTTCATCCACAACCGTGCTCCGCGACAAGCTGGAGAAGAACACGAAATACTTCAGGGCAAAAATGACCGAAGCTGGTTTTGATATCGTCCCCGGCGATCATCCGATAGTTCCGATTATGTTTGGTAAATATCCTGACAGTGCCAAGCTGGCGGTTAAGTTTGCAACCCGAATGCTGGAGGAGGGAATTTATGTGATCGCTTTCTCATTCCCGGTTGTGCCCAGAGGCAAGGACAGGATTCGTGTGCAGATTTCTGCCGGACACGAAATCGAGCATATCGACAAGGCAATTATGGCTTTTGTTAAAGTCGGCAAGGAACTGGGTGTGATCAAATAATGCTAACGCAATATTATTTATAAAAGCCCGATACAACCGAGTGTCGGGCTTTATTTATTTTTGCCTGCTGCAAACATTAATTTCGGTCGATGAGAACTCCATTTTCCGGTACTGATTACCGGCTTCAGTCCTCGGTTACAGGCAATTTGTTTGAAGATTCGGGCTGGCTGCTTGATGCGCCGGGTGAAAGTGCGCCTGGGTTGATCCGGGCTATCTATAAACAGAAACAATTATACCCCGGTGATGAAAACCTCGGAATTTACAAGTATGCTGACTGGCTACCTGTTTTTCGTATCCTGGCGGGATCGAGTGCTCCGGTTACCTATAAAAGCAAAAGCTTAGCTGAGGAGTTGGGATTAGGAAATTTATATATCACCTTCAGCGGTTATTTCCCGGAAATCATTGCAGGGATGACCACTTGTTCCTTTAAGGAAACTGAAGCATTTTCAGTATGTGCAAGGCTCGATCCCGAGCAGCGTAAAATACTTGTCGTAGCTTCTGCGGGAAATACTGCCCGGTCGTTTGCGAGGGTGTGTTCCGATAATAATATTCCACTGTTACTCTGTGTTCCTGAAGATAACCTTGATGCTCTCTGGTTTGACAAACCGATCCGTGATCATGTGAAGCTGGTTTGCTCCCGGAGCGGAGGGGATTATTTCGATGCGATCCATTTATCGAACATTGCAAGTCAGATGAAAGGATTCCTCCCGGAAGGCGGAGCAAAAAATGTTGCACGGCGCGACGGAATGGGAACGACGGTGTTGTCGGCGGCGACTTTTATAGGAAGAATCCCCGATTATTATTTCCAGGCTGTCGGAAGCGGGACAGGAGCTATAGCCGCTTGGGAAGCAAACCTGAGGCTCATTGGTGACGGCAGGTTTGGAAGCCATAAAATGAAGCTAATGGTGTCGCAGAATTATCCATTTAAACCGATGTATGATGCATGGAAAGCGGGTTCAAGAAACCTGCTTCCGATGAATGATGATGTTGCACGAAAACAGGTTGAGGAGATCGATGCCAAGGTGCTTTCGAACCGTAAGCCTCCTTTTTCAATTGCCGGCGGGCTATTTGATGCACTTTCAGATACCAGCGGAGAGGTTTTGCTGGCTGACAATTCCGAGGCTCAAAGCGCTTCCGTGATATTCGAATCTCTTGAGGGGATAGATATCCATCCTGCTGCTGCTGTAGCGGTGGCTTCTCTGATTAAAACTGTTCGCGGAGGCACCATTGATCCAGATGCAGTCATTATGCTGAACATAACAGGAGGGGGCGAAAAGCGGTTCAAAACTGACAAGGACTTGTTTTTCTTAACGCCATCAGTAGTTTTTGACATCAATCCTGAACCTGACAAGGTGAAATCCGAACTTGGAAAGTTGTTTGCTGCAGTTTTAAGGATACAATAGATCAATGAATTGTAAACCGCACCGGGATTACTACTCGTCCTGAATCACTATTCCGAAACTTTTAAGAATGTTTTTTACATCCTGTTTTGAACCTGCTGTCATCAGTTGTGCTCTGAGCTGATGCGCCCCTGGAAATCCGTTGGTATAAATCTTAAAGAATCTTTTTAGGGCTACGAATTTCTTTTCCGAACCCCAAATCTTCGTATAAAGGCTGGTGTGTCGCCAGAGCATTTCTATCTTTTCCTGCCCGCTTTTCCCGGATAGTCCGGCATTAAAGAACCAGGGATTATTGAATATCCCCCGACCGATCATAATTCCATCCACAAGGTAATCTGTTGCTTTACTGTAGCCTTCCGCTATGGAAAGAACATCGCCGTTCCCGTGTATGAGAGTTTCAGGGCTAATGTTGTTGCGCAGGATCACGGCTTTTCTGATTTCGTTCCAGTCAGCCAGCCCAGTGGATTGCTGCTTCTGGGTTCTGCCATGTACGGTTATCATTGCCGGACGGCATTCAAGCACATGGGTGATCCATTCTTCGGTTATGATCCTGTTGATGCCGATGCGGGTTTTGATGCTGACCGGCAAACCGGATCCATCCCTGGTTGCAAGAATGATCTCTTTAGCCAGCGAAGGCTTGCCGATCAACGCGGAACATCCTCCCTGCCTGACTATTTTACGGACTGGGCATCCCATGTTGATATCGATGCCATCGAACTGGTATTCATTGCTTATGAGCCTGGCTGCCTTGTAAAATTTTTCAGGATTTGTTCCCCATATCTGGGCGACAATCTTCACACCTTTTTCCGACAAGAGTTTCCTTTCAGAATCGCTCACCAGTAGTCGGTGCCTGACCTTAGGTCCGCCAATTTCGTGACAAAGCCCGTCGGTGGAAATGAACTCGCTGTAAAGTACGTGCAGGAAGCCGGGGGTTGAAATATTTAACACGATTTCGCGGAAGACGGTGTCAGTTACGTCCTCCATGGGAGCCAAGGTAAATGCCGGTTTAGCGAGTTCTTTCCAGAAATTATTTGTCATCGGGCAAAATTACCAAAATCGGATGTTTTACCCTGGAATTTGAAAAATCGAATGCCGCGAACCGGTCTAAGCCTGACAGGTGCATGAATAAATATAAACCCGGATTAATCGGGGGGAGTTCCGATATTTCGGGATGATCAACCTGATTTAGTTGAGTTAACCTGCATTATTCATAAAATTTATACTTCAGGCTCCTTATGCAGGTTAACCCCCGCCTGCGTGCGGAAGAATCTACTCCGGCGAGCAGGCCGACTTAGAAAAGCCTATATTTTAAAAAGAATTGCATTAAAATATTAGCTTTTCTTAGTCGCATAATGATTACCGATAATTTGTATTAAGTTTATAAATTATCCGGGTTAAACTGATTACTCAATTTGAAATGAAGCTTTAGCACATCATAATCAAAAGGCAGGATGCAGGTATTGAGTGAGATAAAAGGAGAGCGCTGCAATAATAGCTGAGGCGGGAATAGTGAGCACCCAGGCGAGGATTATATTTAATGCTATCTTCCATTTGATGCCAGAAATATTTGTAACCGAGCCGACGCCAATAATGGAGCCCGATATGGTGTGGGTGGTGGAAATAGGAATGCCGAGATGGGTTGCAAGATAAATGGTCAGGGCGCCGGATGTTTCAGCGCAAAAACCGTGAACCGGCTTTAGTTTGGTAAGTTTCATACCCATGGTTTTCACGATGCGCCATCCGCCAAGAGCAGTTCCCAGAGCCATAGCCGCGTGACAGGCTAATATGATCCATAGGGTATTCCAGTGAAACAGGGAAAGCTGGATATCTGGCTGAAATATTCCCGCCGCAAGAAGGAGCGCGACAATTACGCCCATCGTTTTTTGTGCATCGTTGCCGCCATGACCCAGCGAATACATTGCTGCAGAAAGTATCTGTCCTTTTCTGAATATGTTATCGACTTTGCGTGGAGTCCATCGGGCAAAAATCCAATAAACGATAATCATAAAAAGAAGACCGAGGGCAAAACCGATAAGTGGAGCCACGGGAATGAATGTGGCTGTTTCGGTGAGCTTGTGCCAATTGATAACACCGGCTCCCTTATGCGCCAAACCGGATCCTACCAGTCCACCGATCAGGGCATGTGAAGAGCTTGTCGGCAATCCGAACCACCAGGTGATAAGATCCCAGATTATGGCACCGAGCAAAGCCGATAAAACAACATAAACAAAAGCAGGATCGAGCGAATCGATCTTCACGATCTTGGCAATGGTGTTAGCTACCCTGGGAGCAAACACAAACATGGCAACGAAATTGAAGAATGCCGCCCATAGAACAGCAAATTTCGGCGAAAGCACTTTAGTGGAAACAATGGTGGCTATCGAATTGGCTGCATCATGAAAACCGTTCACAACATCGAAAATCAATGCAATGGCGACGGTTATTATTACAATGGTGATCAGGGACATGGTAAATGCTAATGGAAAGGTTACCGGAATTAAAATGCTAAGAATTGTCGATGATGATGCTTTCGATGATGCTGGCTGCTTTTTCAAGCCTGTCAACTGCTTTTTCAAGACGCTCATATATCTCCTTCCATTTCATCAGAAGCATGATATCGTTTTGGTGGAAAAGGCTGGCAATGGCTTTCCGCAGAATTTCATCGGACTGGAATTCCAACTCGTGCACCTTCGCACAGCTCTGTCGCATGGCAGTGTTATGCTTTATCTTTCTGAGACCTTTTACGGCGGATTCTATTTCGATGGCACAGCTGAGGATATTCTGGGCAAAGTCGACGGTCTCGGGACGAATTTCATTGATTTCATAATGCGTAAGCCTGAATGTGGCGGCATTGATGTCGTCCGAAAAATTATCAAGACCTTTCAGCAGTTGGAAAATATCGTCGCGGTCGAAAGGAGTGATAAATGTGTGGTGAAGCACATCGATGCTTGTCCGGGTCAGGCGCTCGGCTTCACGTTCGAGCTTTTTGATTTCCTGAGCCGATTCGATGATGTTTTTATTGCCCTCCACCATCCGCATGAAGATTTTGCTGATAGTGAGATTAAGGCTTGCAAGCTTTTCGAAATAATCGTAAAAAGCTACTTCTTTCGGAAGAATACCTCTGAACATAAAAGTTGATATTATTTGAACTTGTGAGTTTTTTAAAAATCCAAAAGTATTTATTTAAGTAAATCACTTAAGAAAAAATTAACGAAAAATTAGTTTTGGTGAAATAAGAATCCGCAAATCTTTGTCTAAAGAGCTTTTTCTGTCATAAAGATTATCGGCATAGTTTTCTAAACAAGGATTAATGTAAAATGATAATGTGTTAACCTGCCCTGCCGTATAAGACCCGAAAAAGTAACGTTGAAGCGAAAATTAGGATTTATATTTCTCGTTTTCATTACATTTGCGCAATTTTTTTATGGCAAGAAATCCTCATACGGGTCCACTGGTTAAAGTTTCATTTGCAGGTTTGCTCATCACCTTAGGGATCGTGTTTGGCGATATCGGGACATCGCCTCTTTACGTAATGAAAGCCATTTTGGCTGGAGCGCGGGAAGGAGTTTCAAATGATTTTATCCTTGGTGCTCTTTCGTGTATAATCTGGACACTGACACTTCAAACAACCGTAAAATACATCATCATTACCCTTAAAGCCGATAACAAAGGTGAAGGCGGAATCTTTGCCCTTTACGCAATTATCCGTAAGAAAGGAAAACGAGTATTCATACTGGCAATTATCGGTGCTGCCGCATTGCTGGCTGACGGTGTAATCACACCATCGATCACCATTGTTTCAGCCATCGAGGGACTCGATATTATCAAACCGGGTGTACCGGTGGTTCCGATCGCTCTGATCATCATCACGGTGCTATTCCTGTTTCAGCAAACCGGCACAAGCTTTATCGGGAAATCATTCGGTCCTATCATGTTCGGTTGGTTTATGATGCTTGCCATTCTGGGATTTTTGCAGGTAATTCATTATCCAGCTATTTTTAAAGCTTTTAATCCTTATTATGCCGTAAAGTTGCTGACCGAATATCCGGGCGGATTTATTCTGTTGGGGGCTGTTTTTCTATGTACAACCGGCGCTGAAGCCCTTTATTCCGATCTGGGTCATTGCGGGTTTGCCAATATCAGGGTCTCCTGGATTTATGTGAAAATCTGTCTGATTCTGAATTACCTCGGGCAAGGTGCGTGGATTCTCAGGCATCCTCAATTAATTGGCGAGGGAACAAATCCATTTTACAATATTATGCCTACATGGTTTATTTTCCCGGGCGTAATCATTGCAACGATGGCTGCTATCATCGCAAGCCAGGCTTTGATCAGCGGTTCCTACACCATCATTTCTGAAGCTATCCAGCTTAATTTCTGGCCCAAAGTTAAAATCAGCCATCCGACAGTTATAAAAGGTCAGATGTACATAGCCAGCGTGAACTGGTCGCTTTATTTAGCCTGTGTAATTATCATCCTGTTTTTTCAAAAATCATCAAACATGGAGGCTGCCTATGGGCTTTCAATTACGCTTGCCATGCTGATGACCACCACCCTGCTCATTTATTACCTGCGGTTCATCCGGCGTAAAATGTTGAATATTGTTTTTTTTATGCTGATATATTTTACCATAGAAGGCGCTTTCCTGATTGCGAACCTCTATAAATTCACTCATGGCGGTTGGGTAACCCTGGTGATTGCAGGTATCATTTTTACCATCATGTACATCTGGTTTATGGGAAGGAGAATAAAAAAGCGGTTCTTCCAGTTTGTACGGCTCGAAAAATATTATCCGATCATTACCGACCTTCGTAATGACGAAACTGTTCCGAAATTCGCAACCAACCTTGTTTACCTGACAAGAGCGAATTACAGGAATGAGATAGAGTCGAAAATCCTGTATTCTATCATAAGCAAGAGCCCTAAGAGGGCTGATTGCTATTGGTTTCTGCATATCGATATCCTTGACGAACCGAACACCATGGAATATAAGGTGGAGGTTCTGATCCCCGATATCCTGATAAAGGTAAATTTCCGGCTCGGATTCAAGGTTCAGCCGCGCATCAATTTGTACTTCCGGCAGGTGATTGAGGAGATGGTCAAAAACAAGGAGATCGATATCACGAGCCGTTACCAGTCGCTGCGAAAGTACAACATCACAAGCGACTTCAAGTTTGTATTGATCGATCGAATTCAAAACTACGATTTCGACTTTTCGCCATTCGAGCAGCTCATCATGAACGTTTATTCTATTGTTAGGAAAATAGGTGTAGGCGAAGTCAGGACCTATGGATTGGATACAAGCAGTATTGTAATAGAAAAAGTGCCGTTAATTCTCGACACCAAACATTCTCCGGTTCTTATCAGGAGAGAATGATCCGGATTACGCAATAGAATGCATAATCCTCGCCAGTAGCGGTTTTTCCTCATGCTATCTCATGAACAAATGCATTCAGCATCAGGTATTTTATTTCTAATGCTGGATTTGTGACTAATGAAGTTCTCTTTCCGAAACGAACCGCAATTAACCTGGGTTTTCTTTTTCTGGGTTTGCCCTCGCTAATATCCATTTAGCTTCATCGTAACCGTAGGTATGAGCAATAACCAGCCAATGAGTGCCATAATACACAGGAATAAAAAAATAAACTTAAACCATTTTGCAAATGAAATCCTGGCAATACCAAGTACTCCGATAAGAACACCCGAAGTAGGTGCGATCATTTCAGTGAAGCCGGTGCCGAATTGAAATGCTGTAATCATTGCCTGCCGCGAAAGTCCGATGATATCCGAAAAATCGGTCATGATCGGGACGGTAAGGGCAGCTTTGGCAGAACCGGAGGTAATGATGAGGTTAAGTGCAGACACAAACAGATACATGATAGAGACGGCAGTGAATTTGCCCGTATTTTCAAGCCCTGATGAAAGCGAGCTCAGGATCGTATCGATGATCAGTCCGTTGTTCAGGATAGCAATAATACCTCCGGCAAAGCCGACAACCAGCGACGCTGAAACAATATCCTTTACCCCGGCAACAAAGGACTTCGTAAGGGTCGTTGTATTATAGCCCAAAGTAAAGCCCGTCGCGATACCCAGGGCAAAAAACAATGCAGCGATTTCCTCGAGGTACCAATCGAAACCAAGCACTCCGGCAATCAGGAACAGAATAGTAAATGCGAGCAGGTTAATGATGAAAAAATGAACGGATTTCCGTAATGTTAAAAGGCTGGTTAAAAAATAAGCTGCCGTCAGAACAGGCATGACGGGCAATGTAACGATGGACAAACCGATTTTCATTGGATTGCTTGGATAAACAAATGAATAAACCACAAGGACTGCCAAAATGATTCCGGCAACAACCCAGGCAGATCGTGGAGTATGATATTCCATGGTTTCCAAATCACCCGACTGGTTCTTGCGCCAGTATTCATCGTCGGTGAACATGATCGATTTTTGAGGATTTCTTTTGACCCGACGGGCATACCAAAGAACAAATGCAATACTGATGGCTGTAAGTATCATCCAGCAGACCGTCCGGTATTCAATACCCGAGAACAAAGGCACGCTGGCAAGTCCCTGTGCAATGCCGATTGTAAACGGATTGAGTATGGCGCCGGCAAAGCCGATATGTGCGGCAAAATAACAAAGGCATACGCCCACCAGCGAATCATAGCCCATTTTAATGGCGAGGGGGACAAAAATGGCGATAAAGGCAAGTGTTTCTTCGCTCATCCCGAATACAGCCCCGAAGATGCTGAAAATTATCATCACCAGGACCATGATTATGTTATTCACACCAAGCCAGCGGATAGTTCTGTATTTTTCAAATTTTTTGGTGGAATTCAGGAATGCAATCATGCCGATGTCGATAGCTTTGCTTTCGTTCATGATCCAGAAGGATCCACCGATGATGAGGATGAACACTACAATGTGCGACATATTGTTGAATCCCTGGTAGAAAGCCGAGAAAATCTGCCAGGTTTGCGGCTGACTCTCAGACGGCTTGTAGGAGCCACTGACGATAACACTCCGCTCCACCCCGTTCACCACAACGGCTTGCCGGTCGAAACGCCCTCCGGGAGTGATCCATGTGAGTATTGCAGAAAGGATGATGATGGAAAAAACAAGAACGTAGGTATGCGGTAATTTTTTTAACATAAATGGACTTTTTAAGGAGCTCAAATGTAGAGAAAAACAAAAATTCAAACTTGATAAATTGAAGATTAATAAGAACAATCTCCATGAAGAGCCGATCCTGACCGAAGGCTCTAGTTTGGCTGAGGCTCTGCCTTGATCAAAGGTATACTTTTCTGATACCAATTGAAAAAATGATGAATACGGGAACTAAAAATCCCTGTTTTTTTCCGATTTTTGTAACATTATTCTCTTGTCGGATTATGGCTGATACATTCATCAGGAATAAAAAGGTAAAAAAGCACGGGCAGCTATCTCTCGAAGGAGACCTTTTGTTTAAGCATTCCGAATTATTGAGGACAGAAACACCATCTCTGTTTTATAAGGAACCTTATGGTGAACTATGGCTGGGTGACAGCATCGAATGGCTGAAAACCCTCGGGGATAATACAATTGATCTCGTTTTTGCCGATCCGCCTTATAACATACATAAAGCCGATTGGGATAAATTCGAAACCCACGAAAAATACCTCGAATGGAGTCTCCAATGGATCGAACAGGCTGCAAGGACGCTAAAACCCTCCGGGACGTTATTCGTATGCGGATTCTCCGAAATTATTGCCGACCTGGTTTCGCCTTGCCTCAAATATTTTAAATCCGTACGATGGATCATCTGGCATTATAAAAACAAAGCTAACCTAGGAAATGACTGGGGCAGAAGCCATGAAAGCATACTACATTTCAGGAAATCGAATGAGTTTACTTTCAACACCGATGCTGTGAGGATACCTTATAACCAACACACTTTGAAATATCCGTCGCACCCGCAGGCGCAAACGAGTCAATACGGAAACGGTAAACGAGCCGAACATCATTGGGAACCAAATCCAAACGGCGCGAAGCCAAAAGATGTGATCGAAATCCCAACAACCTGCAACGGAATGCACGAAAAGACGCCTCACCCCACTCAAAAACCAGAAGAACTGTTAAGGAAACTGATCCTTTCATCTACTCAGCCTGGCGATTTGATAGTCGATCCTTTTATGGGATCTGGAACCACAGCAGTATGCTCCAAGCAACTTCAAAGGAAATGGAATGGCTGCGACATTACGGGTGAATATCTCAGATGGGCAGTTAGACGACTTCAATTAGTGGAAAACTGGAGTGTTGAAAAATGGATTACTTATGATTTTGAAAATACAAAACGAAGGAATTCGATAAGATGAACCTGATAGATATTCTTGATTACGCTACCGATAAAAGCCGTTTCAAATCCCTTGAAGGATACATGGATTTTTGTTCCAATTATCTTGATCACATTGAAAAAAATCTCCAGGCTGTAATCATTTCGCAAAACGAAAATCATTACCAGTTTTTTCAATATAACAACTGGGGAAATTATCAAATAACCCGACCCATCAATTCGAAATTGTTTTACTCGAAAACAGAATTTGAAGCTAAGAAAAAGTTGTTCAGGCAATCTCTGAAAGATGCAAAAAAGATTTCTAAGAAAGATGCTCTTGTAAGACAGACGATTAATCAGGTGGTTTACACGGTGCAACAATCCATCGGGGCTGCATTGGATGCTTTGCCACCCGGTCAATCTAATAAAGCCAGGAAAATAAACGGTGATCTTTTTGAAAACTTAATCCGGTTAATCGTTCGCGAAGTCGGGATCGAATGCCATTCGGGTGTTGTCAAAGTTCCGGTAATAGTTGATTCTAAGAAATTGTTCGATATGAGTTATCAGCACGATCTGATTGTCAGGAAAAATGATCAGCTAAGAATTCTCGGCACCATCAAAACCTCAAGCAAGGATCGCCTCGACAAAATGTTCATAGATAAGTTCCTGTACAGCCGGCTAACCGAAACTCAAATCCCGCATATTGCAATAATAATGAACGATGTCCAGCGAAAAACAACCAGGAAGGAAAACCAATACGGAATTAATTCTACGTTTTTGCCTGGTCATTTCAAAGGTTACACAGTAAAGCTAAATGCATTGGATGGTGTTTATTATTGTGATATTCGCCCCAATATGGCAACTGACGAAATACTAAAAGAACAAATAAAGTCATTGGATTATTTGCTATGTGAGGATATATGGAATTTCTAATAAATGGGATTTTCAGGGCAAAGGGAAAAATCCAGATGATCATTGAACAAAATGCAGGCTAATCAATACAATCTCCGGGCGGTTGCCCGTCCTCACCGGAGGTCCCCAGCCACCGTAACCGGAAGAAACATAAGCATGAGTGTTTCCTTTCTTCTTGTAACCCCAGCTTACTTCGTATATAGCTTTTGTAAGGTAGTTTAACGGAAACATCTGACCATGATGGGTATGCCCCGAAAGGGTCAGATCTATTCCAAGTTCTTCCTTCCTGTCAAGCTCGAACGGTTGGTGATCGAGCATGATGACAGGCTTTCCGGCATCAATGTTTTCCATTAACCGATCAACCGGTACCCGAGGCTTTCCTATAAACCTGGGTCTGTCCCTGTCCTCCCTGCCTATCAGGTAAAAACTTTCCGCGACAAGGACCGCACTGTCTCTGATCATTTTTATTCCATGATCGGCAAGGTAACGGCATGCGGATTCAGCTCCGCCGATATATTCATGGTTTCCTGTTATCGCGAATACACCCATCGGCGCACTTAGTTTTTTCAAAGAGTCGCCGAGATTGTTCCTGATCACCGGTGCAAGGTCTTCATCAACCACATCTCCACCAAGCAGAATAATATCCGGCTTCAGTCCGTTCATTCTTTTAACAAAAGCTTTCACCCTGCGGGGACCAATAACGGTTCCAAGATGAATATCGGAGGCGTAGGCAATCCTTAATTCTTTGATCGCGCCCCTTTTTTTTGGAATATCCAGTTCAAGGATTTTGGTTCTCGGAAAGCGCGAGTTAATGAAACCTCCGATCAGCGCAATGGTTACGATTGAGCAGCTTAACCAGAAAAACACTTGTTTGAAACCAGCTGTTCGTGTGAGTTCAGGTAAAAATCCAAAGGGCAGGTTAATCAGCCTTATAAGATCAACAACCAGGGAAATCAGCAGAAAATAGAAAAACGCTGCAAGCCAGAATGATCCGATCCATGTAAAAATATCGGACACAGGCGAAAGCCATACTCTTTCAAGGATTCTGGCGACCGGATACGAGGCAGCCAGAAAAATGAAAATCCACCGGAATCCCGTCCGGGCTCCGGTTCCCTGCGGAAAAACCTGAATTCCTTTGCTGTAAATGTACCAGTTCAGCAGAGAAAAAACTGCAATGACGATTCCGAAAAAAACGATGAATTGAAAATTGCGCATACCGGACAATGGTGGTGATTTCAGCAATTACCCGGATTATTTAAAGCTGAGTCTTACTTGTGTAAGAGCAACGAATTAAACAATAATTTAAAAGTACCCTGAGTCGAAGCCCTGTACTGCGGACTAAAAGCCATCAGCACAAGCTGACCTTTTCCTTTTTTTAACCAGATCATGGCTGATTTGTTCGCAAGGGTCTCTTCTTTTTCGATGTATCCACTTAACAATAAATCCTTTTCAGGAAAATAACCGATCACCCTCCGATCCATGTCGAAAACTGGAACCGAAGTAGTAAATACCGGATTTCCCTGGAAAAGTATTCCAGCTTCATCCGGCATTCCCCATGTAAGGGGATGATCTTTGGCAAGCTTAATCCTGATCAAAGATCCGGGACAATATAATCCCAGCTTCGCAAGCTCATCGCCAACATTCCTGAACGGCAGCCTGAACTCCTCCTTCACTTCATCGCTGTTTCCCTCTTTTATTTGCAGTACATTATCAAAAACAGGAGCCGATTCTCCCCACGAAATAATGATTCCTCCGTTATCCAGAAAATTCATCAGGTTGTCCATTCCCTTAATCCCCAAACCTTTGGTGTATTCAGGAGGATAGTTGCTGAGGTAGAAATTTTCGCCCCGTTTAAATTTCCCATCCTTTATTACATCTGCGCCCTCGCTGGGAAACACAACCATGTCGAATTTGTCTTTCAGATTGGCTTTCTCGAAATCCACGGGTCTGAGAACCGTATAAGGAATCCCGTATTCATCGAACAGGTACCTAGTCCACCCGGCATCCAGATCCTGAAACCATGATTCCACGAGGGCAATTCGCGGCATCCGAACGTCTTCCATCCCCGGCATTAGGCTCTGATTAACCGGAACAGGCGAAACAGTCAGTTTGTCGAATAGAACATCCCGGTGTGAATTCATTAAAATGACAAAACTCCCGGCAGCATAGCGAACATTTTCAAAGATTATATCCCTGGTCAATCGCTTAACTTCCATGCCATAAGACATTGCCAGAAATGCCGCTTTATAACTCTCATTATTTTGAGAAGAAAACAGGAAAACATTTTGGTTTGCATTAACGTCGGATTTTAAATTATACTCTTCTTCGATGCGTTTTAAAGAATTTTCAAGTTCTTCCGACCGGATGGAAATCTCAAATGCTTCAACACCCCGGTGCAACGGTAAAGACCAGCTTGTATTGCCATAGGGTTTAATGGCTTCTCCGTCCGGCGTGTAATGCCTGAGCGGATATTCCTGTGCTTCCAGTATTTCCTTGATAAGCGGGCGAACCGGCTGCGACAAAGGCACAACAATGTCGCCCTCTTGATAATTCTTATTCCCCACAACAATTTCTTTATTTAATTTGAAAACACCGATTGCATGTTCCCTGAGTAAGTTCACCATTCCGGCGAGTTCACTCTGATCGCTTTGATTCAGCGGCATTATGTAGTAATAAGGAGGTTCTGATTTTCCTTTATTAACTTCACTGCGGCATAATTCATTCCTGAATTTCAGAATTTCCTTGCGATAGCAGGATGCTGTTTTGAGCATCGAAAGGGTTGAAGAAATCTCGTACTTTACAATATCCTCAAGCCCCCACCAGCCGCCCTCCCATGGCAACGGCATATTGACGCTTTTTTTGTGTTCTGATAAACCTTTGCCGATAACCGATAATTCATTCGGCTCGATAAAAACAGGTGTTGCGGTCTTAGCGTTTGCTGCTTCGGTCAACATGCCTATTACATTCGTCCAAACACATGTTCCTGTTGAACCCGGCCAAAAATCATCGAAAACATAGCGCTGAGCAATTCCGGGCAAACTGTCATGTGTCATATCCAAAATCATATTAGAACCGAAAATACTGATCCAGTTCCATAAACCAGCATCCACATTCTCAGCAATCGGATCATGAGACGGGGGAACCACATACCTGACACCCGATGATACCATCTGATGCTTTTGAACCGCAACATGCGGAAACCAGTCTTTGTTGTAAATAGCCGCAATTACGCGTGTGTCGGCTTGGGTTAGTGCGATAAAATCCCGGTTATTATCATGCCCGATATATTTGTGGTAAACACCCGGGAGATCGCTACCTTCATACTTTGTATTTTTATAGGTATAATAGTTCTCCACCACCATGTCCATACCGTCGGGATTGTGGCAGGGAACCATCATAAATACTACATTTTGGAGCCATCCGATCCGGTCTTTATCACAGGTGGTCGCCAGTTCATAAGCAATGGATGGTGCAGCCTGTGATGGACCTACCTCACGCGAATGCATGGAAAGCGTTACCAGCAAAAAGACTTTTCCTTCATCGATCAGGATATTCCTTTCGTCATCAGGGATTTCGGGATCAAGGGCTAGCCTTTTATTCAGATTTCTCAGGTCGTCGAGACGGGCAATGTTTTCCGGAGCCGAAATGAAACAGATAAACATTGGTTTACCAAAGGGCGAAGTGCCTATTTCGGTCATTTGTACACGTTTTGAATTTGCTCCGAGTGTATCGAGATAAGCAATCAGTTTTTCATAGCTGAAAAGCTCTCGGTTTGTTCCCGGCTTAAAGCCAAAGAACTCTTCTGGCGACGGGATTATTTCCTGTCCGCGGAGAATAAAAATGTTGGCGAAAATGATTAAAATCATTGCCAACCAGGATCGTATGTTTGCTGACATATTAATTATGCGATTAAAACTTTTCATCATATTTTGTCCAAAGGAAATCACCGAGATCCCACGCTTTTTTCAATATTTTTTCTCCCCATTCGTTTGTATACCCGGTCAGGAAACCGACAGTAGCATCCGGTTTTTGGGGATTATAGAGATCAAGCGCTTTTTGTTCGATTGTTGGCTGCGATTGGAATAATTCTTTTTGCCAGGGTATCCAAACGGCATCCACATCCGAGCGCATATCACCCCACCGTTGTGCGGCGAGGGTTCCCAGGCGATTGAATACCCACCAGGCTGACCCTGAAGAAAAGCCGGTTCTCCGACCATCGGTTTTGTACCGTTCAGGGAGGTCCGTAACTGAACAATAAACCGGGATGTAGATTGAGGTAGCAACGTTATCCATGGCGATCCAGGCGACACCGCCTATTTCATCCGGAAGCCAGTTCCTGCATTGAAGGATAGTTGCATACATGGTATACCAGCGGGCAATAGTTCGCTCGCCCAGAAAGCGGATATCTCCGGTTTTTGCGTTTACATCATACCATCCGCCCTGCACATTCTGGATTTCAAGCTGGTCATAAGGCATAAAGGGATTTGCCATTGGCGATACGATGGCTTTCCCTTCCTCATTCGTGGTTGTGATCAGCCGGGTCATATCGTAAGGTGTTCCTTCGTAATAGTCTTTAAAAATAGACACAAGCTTTTCGAGGGTAACCAGGGAATCTGGTTTTATTGAAAAAGGGTAGTTTTCGGCATTCGCATCCAGATGCAGGGAGGGCGCCAGCAAATCGAAAACCCTCCATTCTCTTCTTCGGGAAGCAACAGATTCCCTGCTATGAGGTGCATAAACGTAACAAAAGCGGAAATTTTCCTTTTCGGGATTCCACCAACCGCTGTCATTTGCCACTTGAAACACGTTAGCCGACGCCATGAAGAAGTCTTTGTTTTTCAGGTCAATTTCTTTGATTGTGCTGGCATTAGCATTTACGCCAACCTGGTCGTCCGGGACCCTTTGTGCTGCCCATATCGCCCCTTTCAGTCCTTTACCGGGTCCGACAATCTCGATGTGCCAAACCTCATTTTTATCAGCAATTGTAAGGCATTCACCCGCATCTATCCAGCCATATTTCTTTAAAAGCTCATCCGTCATTTTAATTGCTTCCCTGGCTGTACTGCACCGTTCAACCATCAACCTGCAGAGACGCTGGCAATCGATTAATCCGCTGTCCGACTGAAGAATCTCCCGCCCGCCGAATGTTGACTCACCAATAGCAAGTTGTTTTTCATTCATGCAGGGATATGCCGAATTGATGAAAGCGAATGTATGTTCTGCCTGGGGAATGGAGCCTGTTTCAATATTTTCGTACGAAGGCATTTTGGTTGTGTCGCACGATACCCGTTTGAACATTTTTGTAAGCGATCCAGCATTATGATCAGCAGCTGGTTCAATCAGAATGTTCGACCTTGTCCGGTGACTATCGTCGGTATGAGATGTATATACTGATCCGTCAGCGCTTGCCTTTTTGCCGACAGTAATTGAAGTACAACCATCCGGGATATTTCCGATCCAGTCCGATCGGTCAACCTGTGAAAATCCGCAAGGAGCAACAATCAGGCTTAGGCAGACAAAACAAAAAATTCTTTTCATTCTTTAGCAATTGATTTATCAATAATTAAAAGGGGTTATTCCGATTTCATTGAGACTACCGGCATTTTAAAAATCACTTCACCCACTCGAACATCCTGTAATGATCGCCATCCATTCCGACTTTCGAATAGGCTTCCATTGCTTTCAGGTTATTCCTCACAACATAGAGCCTCAACCCCATCCATTCATCCGAGCCTGCAACGATCATTTGAACATGACGATACATGGCTTTGAATATTCCCTTCTGCCGGAACCGGGGTTCGACATACAGCGATTGAATCCAGAGAAATTTACCATTGCGCCAATCGCTCCACTCAGGTGTGAGCATCATGCATCCTGCAGACTCGCTTTCCGATTCTGCAATCAGGTAAAAGCCTTTTCCCGGGTGGTCGAACACTGAAGTTACTCCCCTGTTCAAAATGTTCCGGTCGAGAATTATCCCTTCGGTTTCCAGCGCCATTTTCTGCTGAAATTCAGCAATCAGGCTAATATCAAGAATTGTGGCTTTCCGAATACTGATCATACCGACAAAGCTAAGGAAAATGCTTCATTATAAAATAGTAATTTTGTCCCTTATTTTAAGGCTGAATTGAAATCTACAATGCCGGAAATAGAATGGACTCATGAGTGATGTGGTTAAACATGAATGCGGGATTGTCCTGATCAGGCTTCTGAAGCCCCTGGAATATTACAGGTCGAGCTACGGCACCAATTTTTACGGATTGAAAAAACTTCACTTGTTGCTCCAGAAACAGCATAACCGCGGGCAGGATGGCGCAGGTATCGCCGGGCTTAAATTTGGCTTGCCACCGGGCAAAAAATACATCAGCAGCGTACGTTCCAACTCTGACAATGCTTTAAAGGACATCTTCAGCCAGATATTTGATCATATTGCCGAAACAGGACAGAAAAATCCTCAGCGTATTAACGATACTCAATGGGTAAAAGAAAACCTTGATTTCTGCGGTGAAATTTTTTTGGGTCACTTAAGATACGGGACATTCGGGAGTAATGATCTTAAAAACCTTCATCCCGTTCTCCGGTCGAATAACTGGAAAACCAGAAACCTCGTGCTTGCCGGTAATTTTAATATGACCAATGTTGATGAGCTTTTTAACAAGCTTGTTGATTATGGGCAGTTTCCTGTTGAAACATCCGACACGATCACAATTCTCGAAAAAATCGGTCATTTCCTCGACGAGGAAAATGAGTTGCTTTACCGGCAGTTTAAGAAGAAGGGATATTCTAAAAAAGAAAGCACTGAGAAAATCGCGGAGTACCTGGATGTACGACGTATACTCTTGAAATCGTCGGTAAACTGGGACGGCGGTTATGCCATTGCCGGTTTTATGGGTCATGGTGATGCATTCGTTATCAGGGATCCTTCCGGGATACGACCTGCATTTTATTACAGGGATGAGGAAATCGTTGTGGCTACCTCCGAACGACCGGCTATACAAACTGCATTCAATGTAAGCATGGACAAAATCAGGGAATTAAAACCCGGACATGCTCTGATTATCAAAAAGAACGGCAAGATCAGCGAACTTCAGTTTCATGAACCGGCTCCAAGAAAATCCTGCTCGTTTGAAAGGATATATTTTTCGAGAGGAACCGATAGGGATATTTATCTTGAAAGAAAAAAACTTGGTAAGTTCCTGGCGCCCGAAATTCTCCAGGAAATAGACTACGACCTTGAAAACACCGTATTTTCATATATTCCGAACACAGCTTCTGTTGCCTTCAGAGGTCTGGCTGAAGAACTCGACCTGTTTTGCAATCAACTCAAAAAGGAAAAAATACTCCAACTGGGTAAAAACATCTCCCCTGAAAATCTCGATGAAATATTGAATATCAGACCGCGGATCGAGAAGATTGCTGTTAAGGACATCAAACTCAGGACTTTTATTACGCAGGATAGTCAGCGTGACGACCTGGTGGGACATGTGTACGATGTTACCTATGGCATAATCAAGCCAGGTGTGGATAACCTTGTTGTGCTGGATGATTCGATTGTCAGGGGTACAACCTTAAAACACAGTATCATCAGGATTCTTGATAAACTGGGTCCAAAAAAAATCATCGTTGCCTCTTCCGCTCCTCAAATCCGATATCCCGATTGCTATGGTATAGATATGGCAAAGCTGAGCGATTTTATTGCGTTCAGAGCCACTATGGAACTGATTAAAGACACGAGAAACCAGGAGATCATTAACTCTGTTTACAAAAAAAGCAAGGAGCAGGAAGGCAAACCCAGGGAAGAGATCGTAAATTACGTTAAGGAGATCTATAAACCATTTACCGCAGCTCAGATTTCGGCTAAAATAGCCGGAATGCTTACCACAAAGGATATCCGGGCAAAGATCAAAATCATTTACCAGTCGATTGAAAACCTTCATGAGGCTATCCCGGACCACACAGGTGACTGGTATTTTACAGGAAATTACCCTACTCCTGGCGGGAATAAGGTGGTCAACCGATCATTTATAAATTACATCGAGGGCAGGAACGAAAGAGCCTATTAACCATAAGCCGGATTTTACCCGATTCTGTCATTGATATCCTTTGCAATTTGCCTGAACTCATCAGGAGTGAGCTTTAGCTTCGGATTTGCAAAGTTCATTTCATTACCGGTTCCTTTCAAAGGCACAAGGTGAACATGCGCATGCGGAACATCGAGCCCATAAACCATAATACCCACGCGCTTGCAGCCTGTACTTTCCTTGAGGGCTTCCGATACCTTCCGGATGAAAAGGAACAATCCCGTGTAGGTGATTTCGTCTAAGTCAAACAAATAATCCACTTCTTTTTTCGGCACAACAAGTGTATGCCCCTTCGACAAGGGATTGATGTCCAGAAAGGCGTAAAACTGGTCGTCCTCGGCAACCTTATAAGAGGGAATTTCGCCTTTAATGATTTTTGTGAAAATGCTTGCCATAAATTTTCCGGTTTTATCTTGAAACTTCGATGATCTCAAAAGGAATAGTGCCGACAGGTACGGTGACGTCAACAATATCACCCACTTTTTTACCTAACAGTCCTTTAGCGATGGGCGAATTTATGGAAATTTTTCCGGTTTTAAAGTCGGCTTCCTGTTCCGGTACCAATGTATATTTCATAGTCAGTTTATTTTTCAGATTTCTTATGACTACGGTCGACATGAGCAGAACTTTGGTCGAATCGAGCTTGGATTCGTCCAAAACCCTTGCATTATGGATCAAATCCTGAAGTTTGGAAATTTTCAGCTCAAGCAATCCCTGGGCATCCTTGGCGGCAGCATATTCTGCATTCTCCGACAAATCACCTTTATCACGGGCATCGGCGATTTGTCTTGAAATCGCCGGTCTTTCCACCATAGTAAGGTGTTCCAGCTCATCTTTCAGCTTTTGAAGCCCTTCTTTCGTATAGTAATTCACTTTTGTCATCTGACAATAATTTATTATTCATTAAAAAAGCGAAAAAGACCCTTTATAAAAAGGGTCCTTTTGTTTGTAAAATATTTTTTTAAGGTCAGTGCCTTGCTGACACTATAATGTAAATCGTACGCCGATAGTATGTATCGGTCTGAAATTTTCTACCGGTCTGATGGAATAATCAACAGCAAAAACAGATTTTGTTCCTTTCTTCAATGGAGCCTGAACACTGAAACCCCCGGTAAATCCTCTCTCGACATTGGTTTTATCAGGATCAGTAATAGGCTTTGTTATTCCATCTTCGTAAGTATATCCTGCACGAAGCAGAACATAATCTCTGAATGAGTACTCGGCTCCCAGGGCAAACTGATCTTTCTTGAATGAGTTTGAAATAAATGTACCGGCGAGGGTAAACCTGGACTTTTCAATGAGAAAATCGTAGGCTGCACCGATATTCAATTGTGTCGGGATTTCAAAGGAAGCTGCCCGCTGAGTAGTGGTGAACTGGTTGTCGTTGTTTGGTACAAAAGTTTGCAAAGAATAGCCATCGCCTTTGAATTTCAGTTTCCCTATGCCAATATTCCTGAGAGATATACCGAATTTAATATTTTCCTTTTCACCGGTCACATATTGTATTCCCGCATCAAGTGCAATTCCTTCGGCGGAGGCATCGGCAATAGATTCGGAAATTACTTTCAGATTCATACCGCCGAATATGCTATTGGAAAATGCCCGTGCGTAAGAAATATTAATATTGAGATACCTTGGTGAAAACTTACCTATTCCACCTTCCGGCTCCTCAACTTGTGTAATTTCGATTTCACCGAAATTCAGCGACATAAAACTGAAACCGAATACTCCAGATTCTCCTACTCTTTGTCCAAGCCCGGCAGTCATCAGCTTCACGTCGGCGCCCTGCAACCAATCTGCATAGGAAAATGACAGTTCGGTTTTGAGCGTATGTGCAAGCCCGGCAATATTATTAAAGATGCCGTCGGTGCCGCTGACACAGGCAACATTCGCACCTCCCCAACCGGAATTTTTCGCCCAGGGATTGATCAGCAATTCAGGTGCTCCCGCCTGACCCGCGCGATCCTTATTACCTCCAAAGACCACAACGGGGGGCAGAGAGATAAAAGCTGTTAAAAAAATCACTGCCAGGTATTTATAAAAATTCTTCATGCTATTATTATTTTAAGTTTTTTAATTCCGATTAATACCATTTAGAATTGCTTAAAGTCTTCTATTCTTAACGAACCGAACCACTTGATAATCCGCTCTTCCTTGGTGGTTCCATCCTTTACATGGATGAGGTAAACTCCACCGGCAATTGGAATACCGGCTTGATTTTTCAAATCCCAGTCAATGAATGTAACCGGGTCATCCTTAGTGAACTTCCTGATCAGGGTACCGCTGATGTCGTATATAGAGACCGTACACTTTTCAGGCAGGTATGTTATTCTTACCCTGTTGTCAAGAGGTACTAGCTCGTATTGTGAATAGGCGTAATACGGATTCGGAACGACATTGACCAAATCCAGATCGCTTAGCGCCTTTGTTTCATCATGCTGGGTAAGTGCCAAACCATCCATGGAGAACTTATACATCGGGAAATGATTATTTTGGCTTCCCTCCGTGCTGATCGGACCGGCATAATAGTTTTCGTAAGGCTTGGCTATCCGGATCTTGATTTTAACGTCATTCGACAGCCAGGGAATATTCGGATCGGCAAGGGGAATTCCAACCCACATGGCAGATGTATAAATATACGGTAAATAGATATGCTCCAGAGTCTTTTTAACGGTGTCAATTGAATTGGCAATTGATTTTCCCGCATCATAAGCCGGGAAATTATACTTTATCACGGTTCCGGCAGCATAAGAATCCTCTATTTTCGTACTTCCCATTATATAAACATAATGCTTGCCTCCAAAAATTATATCTCCGGTTGGCAGAGAAAACTCCTGAGAGGTCGGATTAAACAGCATATCGCGCCCGTTTGCACCTGAGAGCCATGAGTCCTCCCCGAACATGATGTTCAGCCTTTCACCGGTTTCCAGGTTTATTGCATATCCCGGGAACCAGCCCATACCGTGCGCCATGACATAATTAGGATCGTCGGGAT
>Ga0233425_10004182_pt1 | contig 24635 bp, 25 predicted proteins | sample Watercolumn_Towu_2_FD_181712 | JGI IMG/M metagenome (GOLD analysis project Ga0233425, IMG submission 181712) | Freshwater microbial communities from Lake Towuti, South Sulawesi, Indonesia - Watercolumn_Towuti2014_140_MG | ecosystem: Environmental > Aquatic > Freshwater > Lake | place... | reverse complement strand
GACCCAGAATGTTGCAACGATGGAGGCCCACCCAAGACCGATCAGCAGGCGATTTGCGCCGGTCATATTGGCGGTAGCATAGGTGATGTAGGCGGGATCCTTCCCGGCAGACCAGGCGAAGTAGATGTCCACCGCATATTCCGGAAGGACGGCGACCAGCGCGAGAAAGGCCAGCGCCAACGCCTGCGGGATGTCGGCTTGCGCAACCTCGGCTGCCCAGGACAGAATAAACGCCGCCCCGAAGATGGACAATCCGGCGCCAATCGCTTCCCACTGGGGCGGCAAATGAATATCGAAGAGCCGGATGCCTATCCACTGCAAAGGCAAGAGGATGGCGGTGATCAACCGCAGCGTTGTGCTCATCGCCTGGACGCTACGTGGCCTCCAGGACCCACCCGCAAAGGCCTCATCCGACCCCCAGGTCCCTCGCAGTGTCTCGCTTCCGCCGTTGCCGCCGATAATGATCGAGCTTGATCCATCTGAAGAGCGGCTTACGGTACAGGTACAGCAACAGGAGTGCCGCCGAGATGACGAAGATAAGGGTGAAGAAGCTGCCGTAGTGAGCTGCGCGGACCTGCCGCCCCTGCATCGAGAGAAACCAGGTGCCGGGGATACGACCTACGGTGCTGAGCAGGAAAAAGGTGCCAAACGACAAGGGGCTGGCGCCAAGGATGTAACACAGAAAGTCCTTCGGGAAGCCTGGGATGAGAAAAAGGAGAAAGGTAATCAACTTGCCCTGGGTCCGCGTGAGGAAGAAAAACATCTCGTAGGTCTCTGGTGTGACAAACCGGCGCGCGAAATGATGCCCCAGCCAGCGCCCCAGACCGAAGGCGAGGCAGGAGCCGACGGTCAGTCCGATGGTGGAGTAGATGAGTCCAGGAAGCGTCCCGAAGAGATATCCGCCAAGGATGCCCGTCACCTCGCCGGGAATCGGCGCAACAACGATCTGGAGGGCCTGGAGCCCGATGAACACAAGAGGCGCCCACGGCCCGGCCCGCTTGACATACCGGGCCAGTTCCTGTTCGTTAAAGGAGAGCTCAATCCATTCCCAGTACGCTCCCACGTCGAGCCACTCATCGGACAGGGCATAAGCGGATACCAGACCGACCACAGTCATGATGACTGCGGCGACAATTGCGACTTTCTTCGCTGATGAACGTTGATCAAGCAATGTAGGCAACACGGAACCAGTCGCGGCATCCGACAGGGAGCGATCACACCTGATCGGCCTGACTCAGAATTCGCCTCGCTTCGTCAAGCTGATCAGGCCGCGCGCACGGCTCAGCACAGAGCCTCTCCCGTAAACGCAATGAGATAAAACGGCGTGGTGCAGCGCTTGACATAGAATGATCGGGGCGCAGCATTGTCCTGTCTCGCAACTCTCTTACCTGTTCAGCCATGTGACTGTCAAGCAAAATCCTTCTCGCCGGCCTGGGCGCAGACCGTCGCCGGCCTCTGCCGCCCAGAACCGATCGGCTCGTCGCCTTGACATTGCAGAATCCGTAGCTTATTCTTCTGCGTACGGCTGGGCCGAACCGGCGTCAGTCGATACGCGTACGGCAGCAGGGACGCCGTCGCGATCGTCTTTCGATAAAGCCGGTGAAAAAGGAGGTGGCTGTTGTGCCGATTTATGAATATGAGTGTGAAGCCTGTCACCACAGATTCGAGGTGATCCAGAAGATCTCGGATAAGCCGGTTAAAAAGTGCGTCTTGTGCGAGGGTAAGGTCCATAAGCTTCTCTCCGCCCCAGGTCTGCTGTTTAAGGGGTCAGGGTGGTATGTGACCGATTATGCCAATCCCGAACGAAAAAAGGCTATCGAGGCAGAGAAAAAGGCGGCCTCAACCGAAAGCAAGGAGACGAAGAAGAGTAGTACACAGTAGGAGGGGCGAACGCCTATTCTCGCCTCGCCTCGTATACCTTTCGTTATTCGGCATCGATGAACTCCAATGCAGGTGTCGACGGCAGCTCACCCTCCGCCTCCAACTGCGTAAAAAACAGTTGGAGCCCCTCCAGATGCCGGGGAGTCAGGTCGAAGGAAAGGCGCTCCTTGAGGTAGACGGCGCAGGCATCTCGGTCCAATCCCACCCGTTGGCAGACTGCCGCACAGATCTCATCAAGTCGGGCAAGACTATAACGTTTGGAGTCGAGCAAAGCGCGATGAAGTCGATGCGTCTCTTCCCGATGACGGCGATACACGTCCCGGCGGACCGCCCAGAGGCCGAAAACAAACGGGAGACCCGTCAATTCCTTCCACCCCTGGCCCAGATCGAGGGTAAAGGGGAGTTGGTCCCTTGCCCGAAGCGCCGGATCACCGATTAATAAGACCCCGGCAATATTCTCCGGAAGTCGATCAGCCGTCTCCGTCGCGGCAGGCAGAAACCGCGGTCTCACCCCGAACGCCTTTGCCAGCAGCAGCTTCACCAGAAAGACCGATGTGAGGGAGTCTCTGCTCAGGTAGACCGATCGCCCATCCAGGTCGGTCGGCTTCACTCGGCTTAGAAACAGAACACTTTCGGCCGGGCCATCCGAGCCGATCGCCAGGTCTGGGAGGATCAGATATCTGTCGGAATGGCGGGCATACTCGATGGCGGAAATCACCGACAGATCGAGGTCCCCCGCCTCAAGCATTCGGTTTAACTCGGCAGGGGTTCCGTCGACAATCCGGCATTCCGCCGGAATCGCGCCCTGCTCGATTCCATAATAGACCGGCTCACAATTAATATAGGCCACCTTGCCTAATGACAGTTCCACTGTACGGTCCCCTCACGTCGGTACAGGATCTTACCTTCCACCATGTTCAAGACGACCGAATCTTCCGAGGCTTGATCGAGAAGCGATTCATACGGACCGGCGTCGTCAACGCGATCGATGGCCAGGGCCGTAAGATCCGCCCGCTTGCCCGGCGCAAGCGACCCGATAGCTCCGGCCATCCCGAGCGCAGCGGCGCCGCCGAGTGTTGCCATCGTCATGAGCTGTTGTGCCGTGACCGCCTCGCCATACACACGGCGTGCAAAACGCATCTCGTCCCAGAGGCTCAGCGTCTCGTTGCTGGCCAACGAATCGGTCCCCAGGCCGATCCGTAGTGAGGCCGCAAGGCACCGAGGCAGCGGCGCAGTCCCCACCTTGAGGTAGTGATTGCTCCGAGGGCAGACCGCCAGCGCTGTCCCTCGCTGCTTCAGCAGCTTCAGATCCGACATCCCCGCATGAACCGCATGTACAGCCAGGAGTCGGTCGGACAGCAGGCCGGCTCGGTCGAGGAACGCAACCGGGCTTTCGCCGCAGACGCGATGGGATGGCGCGTGCCGACCCACAGCAGGCAACAGCTTGGTCGCAATCGGCCCGAGCCCCAATCCGATATAGGCCACCTCCTCAGGCGATTCCGCCACGTGAATCGTGGCCGGGAGGCATTGGCGCCGCAGCAGTTCCGCACAGCGCAGCAGAAGCGGCTCAGACAGGCTATACGGCGCATGGGGCGACAAACCGACCGCCAGCAGCGTTCCATTCGTCAGGAGTTGAATTGACCGAAGGGCTTCCTCCGCAGCGTCGAGTCGCTCTCCGGCCTGCTCAGGATGGGGTCCCAGGATCTCCTGAAAAATGATACCCCGAAGTCCCGCCGCCTTAAGCGTGGCGACGCTGCTGCCGCATGTCGTCACGTCGGCGACACAGGTGACGCCGCTTCGGAGTAACATCGTTGCGCCCCGGTGAGCCGAGGCGGCAAAGAACGCATCATCCAATTCGGGGCGAAGATCGAGCAGTGCAACCGCCCATTCGGTAAACGACCGGCCGAGGGGCAGGCGACCATGCAGCCCCGTCAACTCCAGATGGGCATGCGCATTGACCAACCCGGGCAGGAGAACGGCATTCGCCAAGTCTTCATGAGGTTCGGTGGCGAAATCCCTGATGAGTGCAGATGCCTTGCCCACCGCGCAGATAGACCCATCACGGATGACAAGACCGCCGTCCGCAATGGGCGGAGTGGAAATCGGCAGCACGAGACGAGCGGTGAGGATCACAGCACTCTCTTCAGGTATCAGCTATCAGTCGACCCCTGAAGGCTGCATTGCCGTCGCCTGGCCGCCTCTGCCTGCTCGAGTTCCAAGGGGGTATTGACGTTCACAAACCCGAGAAGATCGGGATCTAACGCCCTCAAAGCAGGCTCCTCGATAATCTTGACCTTGGCCTTTGGGAAGAACCGGGCGATCTTCAGCACGGAAGCGTCGATGGATTTCTTAATAAGCGGGAGGCACGACTTGGCGTATACAGCATGCAGCGGCTGCAACTCACCTTTCACACGCGGCACCACTGCGTCCCACCCATCGGCCTCGCGGACCAGAAACTTGATCAGCTCAGCGTTGAGGAAAGGCATGTCGCAGGCAACAAAGAAACAGGTCGGATAACTCGCAGCACTCAGCCCCGTATAGATCCCGCCGAGCGATCCGGAGTCGGGAATCAGGTCTGAGGTGACCTTGACGCCAAGGTCCGCGTAGAGCGGCGGGTCATTGGCAATAATCAGAACCTCAGGGAAGAGCGCCTTCAGGCAGTCCACCGTCGCCTCGATCAGCCGCTTACCCCCGAATTCGATAAACGCCTTATTGACGCCCATCCGCGAGGACTTGCCGCCCGCCAGCACAATACCGGTCACCTTCAGACTTCGCCCTCTGCTTCTACGTCCTCAGGCTCTTCCAGCGCATCAAGATCGGTCACTTCCAGTTTCTCGATCTCCTCACCCGACTCGGAGAGCAATTCCACCGGGGTCTCTTCCAACTCGACCCCCTCCTTTTCCTCTTCTTCCCTTTCGATGAGCTCCTCTTCGCCAAGAGTGTCGCCGACGGAGAGGCTTCGGAACCAGGTCGCCCCAGCCTCCGGACCCACCAATTCCACTGCTCCGGCTCCCTCGACAGGCTTCATTTCATAGGCCAGCTTTCCGGCGCCGATCTCCTCGAGAGCAATATAGGTCGGCTTCATGCTCTTCGCGGTTATCAGGTGCTCGGCGCCGCGCATCACCTGCTTCGCGCGCTTGGCGGCGATGATCACCAGACGATATTTGCTGTCCACGTGCGTTAAGAGTTGTTCCAACGGGAAAAGCGGCATGTCTCTGTTCCTCCCTACCTCAGTCGATTCCCATATCCAGAAAGGAGAGATCCGTTCGATCTCTTCGGGATCGTTCGGCGGCAATAATACAGCACAACTGCCTGACAGCCTTTTCGAAGACATCGTTCACAACAATATACTCGTAATCCCTGTAGTGATGCAGTTCCTCTCTCGCCATGGCCAGGCGTCGGCGGATCTCCCCCTCCGCATCGGTCCGCCGCTGCCGGAGCCTGGTCTCCAGGAGATCCAGGGCCGGGGGAACGACGAACACGAATACCCCCGTTGGATAGTCCTGTCTGAGTTTGGCCGCCCCCTGCGTGTCGATATCAAGGATGACGTCAAGACCGTCCGCAAACTGTTTTTCCAGCAGCGACCGGCTGGTCCCATACAGATGGCCGTGGACGCGAGCCCACTCGGCGAATTCACCCGCCTCGATCATCCTTCGAAAAGCGGGCTCGTCCACAAAATGATAATCACGTCCGTCCTGTTCATCCGGCCGGGGCGCTCGGGTCGTAAACGAGACAGAGTGAACCAGACGCGGGAGCCGCCGTGCGGCCTCTTTGCACAACGACGTCTTCCCCGCTCCCGAGGGGGCCGATACGATCACCATCAGCCGCTGTCGATTCATTCTGCCGCCGCGCCCCTGCCTGGCCGATCGGCCAGCGCATCAGCCTCAAACCGCTGGGCTATCGTCTCGGTCTGAATGGCCGACAAGACGACATGGTCGCTGTCGGTCACAATGATGGACCGGGTACGCCTGCCGTTGGTGGCATCAACCAGCTTGCCGGCCTGCTTGGCCTCGTCCTTCAGACGTTTCATTGGAGCCGAACCGGGATCGACGATGGCGACGACCCTGGCAGCCGCCACTACATTTCCGAACCCTACATTCAACAACTTTGCAGCCAAGAGATTCGTCCCTTCCTACTCAACATTCTGAACCTGCTCCCGGAGCTGTTCCAGAATGCTTTTTAGCGAAATGACATCGTGCGAGGTCCGGGCATCGTTCGCCTTCGCGCCGATGGTGTTGACCTCGCGTTGCATCTCTTGCAAGAGAAACTCCATTCGCCGGCCGTGCGGACCCTGTTGTCGGATGAGGTCCCGAAACTGCCGGAGGTGGCTGGCAACCCGCGTCGTTTCCTCCACGATATCCGAACGCTCAGCCAGGATGGCCACCTCTTGTTCCAATCGCCCGAGATCGACCGATTTCCCCTCCAGCAGGCGCTGAAGCCGAAGCTCCAGTCGGCTCTTGTAGCTTTGCACTACTTCCGGCGCGCGGGCGACGATCGTCGTTACCGTTGCCTCAACCAGGTCCAGGTGACCGAACAGGGCAGCCTCGAGCGCCCTTCCCTCCTCTCGCCGCATCTCGGCGAGGGCGTTCATTGCGCCTTCAAGTGCGGTCGACACCATCGGCCAGTCGGCATTCGCTTCCCCCGGTTTCTCTCCCTCCAGTTCGAACAGGTCAGATCGGGAAAGCAACAGGTCCAACGTGACCTCGCCCGTAAGACCGAGTTCCGCCTGCAGCGTCCGGACGGCGTGAAGATAGGCGTGGGCCAGTGGACGATCAATGCGCAGCGTACAGGACTGCTCAGCCGTCACCTCCTCAAGCACCGTGACGTCAAATCGCCCTCGCGCAAAGCGTCCCTGCAGGGTTTTCTGGATCGGCAACTCCAGGGCGCCAAGTCGCTTTGGAAGCCGAGTACGGGTCTCCAGATAACGATGATTGACCGACTGCAGTTCGCATACATATCGTCTCGAAGAGGTGCTACACTCCCCTTGCCCAAATCCAGTCATACTGTTCAGCATCTCGTCATGGCCTCGGTAACGTTGGCATGGGTGTTGCCACAACCTGAATGGGCGGGCGCGGAGAGGAACCGCATGGGGATCTCTTATGATTGCTAATTTAACGATGATCGACAGCCCTGTCAAATCAAATCCTCAACCTTCCAGCTCCCGCCTCACATCGAATCCGTAACGTCCTCTTCAGACGCACTCCTGTCGTCCCCGCCATAGCCTCGCTCAACCAGGTGCTTCTCGATATCTTCTTTCGCAAAGCCGATGCGTTGCGCGACCTTGTGGGCATGACTGATCCGTGAGATCCCATCAATTAACCGATGGGTGGGGGCGTTATGAACAAACTCGGCCTGGCGATACCGGCCGACCTTTCGTTTGTGAAACTGTTCGGCAAGTTCATAATTGTGGGTGACCAGAATCGTATTATTGCCGACCTGGTGAAATCCGCCGAGGATGGTGTGAGAGATTTCCAGCTTCTCTTGATACGTGGTGCCTTCCGCCAGTTCGTCCAGGATAACCAGGCTTCTGGGAGACGACGCAAAAAAGATCGCCTTGGTGCGCTGCAGCTCCGTTCCGAAGCGTCCCTCCCGGTCGGCCAGTGTATTGCTTTCCGGGACCTGATAGAAGATCCGGTCGGCCACCGAGAGCTGCGCTTGTTCGGCCGGCACATAGCACCCGATCTGGGCCAGCAGTTGCGCCTGGGCAATCGTTTTGCAGAAGGCGGTTTTCCCGCCTCCGTTCGGGCCGGTCACAAACGTCAATTTCACCCCGTTCAGATCAATGTTATTGGGGACATAGGTGGCATTCCCCTTCCCTAGGATGGGATTCCTGACCGCTTCCAAGACTAGAGTGTGGCGATCCGATTGAAGCAGCCCAGGTAACACCGTGGGGCTGCCGAAAGCCTTAGCATAACGATGGAAAGACAGCAGCTCGTCAATCTGCCCCAATGCCTCCAACGCCTGTTGCACATCGCGTGATTCTCGATAGCCATCGCGCAAGGGATAGATAATACTATCCCTGTCGAAGCCCCCGACAAGAGGCCCATACAGCATAAATGAGGGGAGCAGGAACACCATCACGGCGGGCATCGCAGCCTTGGCTATCCCAAGCGCGGGAGCGTAATGAATGAAAAGGCCCAATGCTATCACGAGCAGGACGATCAATCGTGGCTTGAAGAGGGTCGGTCTGAATTTGATAGCAGGGGTCAACAGCCACTTTTCAGCCTTTGTTTTGATCGCTTTCTCTGTTACGTAGGCAGGACCTTTCATCAAAGCATGCGATCTCGTGGAACCGAATGCCTTCAACTCGTCAAGGCGCGCCCGCAGGTACGGGCTTTCGGGTGTCGGCAGGCCGTGGGCACCCTTGACGAGACCGAGCATGAGTTCCGTTCCTTGCCGGTACGTTTTATGCCCATAGCCCCCTGTATCCATTTTATCCCGGGGTTCCCCGAAAGTGCCGACAAAGGTTCCGAACAGCAGACGGTAAAACTCCTTTTCATGGTTGGCGGCATGCTGCACCAGCGCTTCGGTTTGGGCTCTCAGATCGGGCTTCGCGTCCAGCTCCTTGAGCGCGTCCTGCTTGGCCGTGATGGCCTCGACCGAACTCAACGGGTGGGTCAATGAGCGGTTCAGCGTGGCTTGTCCGGCGATGGTACTGGCGTGGTTGACCGCGTCAAAGAGCCGGTCGACTTCAATGGAAGTGAACGTGCTCTCATCGAGCACGCCTTCCCCCGTTTTCGCCGCCCTGGCCGAGCGAACGGACAGCTCTTTGCCGATGGCTTTTAGAAGAGGTTCGAACATTCATGCACTCTCATCGAGACAGTCACCACCAAGATAGCATCTTCTGCTCTCTTCTGGCTAGTGCTGTGGGCGCAGGTTTCCAGGCCCCATAGCCGGATTGAGGCGGGCTCGTCGTCGGAAAGCTGAACAGGCTGACATAGGTGCAGCGTTTGCCGTCGTCCGCATTCGTACAAATTTCTTGTTAAGCACCCAAAAAGGTTATAAGGTTTGGATCAGTTCAAGAACGGCTGGTCGGGATAGACTGATCAGCATACATACATAATAGTTATGCCTTCTGAGACGCGCTATGCCTGAGCCGTTATCGCCTAGTCCAGACTATCTTTCCCACTACTTGCAGAAGTGGGAGGGGTTAGAGAACTATCAGCTTCAGGAGCAATCCCTTGGCCTACTGTTCAAGGAGTTCTGCCCGTCCAACAGCGTGCTAGAGCAAGTGCTCCTGAAGGTCAGTGCGCTGAACGATTTCTACAGCACTAATATTTTCGACACGTACTCCGTGGCAAAGCACATTCACGGAATGAACATCGAGTCCCGCCTCGCGAGCGGCGACCTCTCGCTCGTGAATGAATCGGCCATGGTCACAATCCGTGACAAGAAGCGAAATTTCTACTCGTTCGCTTCAAAGTATTGCAGCCACCATTTCCCCGACAGCTTTCCCATCTTCGATTCTTACGTTGAGAAAATGCTGCTGCACTATGCCCGTGCCGACAACTTCTTTTCCTTCCGCAAGGAGGACTTGAAGCGCTACGAGGGCTTCGTTCGAATCATCAGGGAATTTCAAGCCCACTATCGGCTTGGCCAGTTCTCGGTTAGGCAAATCGTTATCTTCCTTTGGCTTGTCGGGAAAGATAGCTTTCCTCCGAAATACGCCGGAGGCAAAACCCTACGCTCAACCGGACCTGCGCGAAAGGCCGCGCAGGCCGGTTAGCTCCACGTTAGTCTCTACGATTGGCAGTCGTACGGGGCCTGTGGTATTGTCGGAAGGAGGATTGAAACATGCAGCGGACAACAATTCCCGAACCACCTGGATTCGCGGAACTCTCCAAGGCCGAGCAGGTTCGATATCTACAGGAGCTTTGGGACCGAATTGCCGAAAAGCCTGGAGAGCTGCCGGTTCCGGTAAGCCACTTAGACCTCGCAGAGGAGCGCCTCGCTGAATACCGGCGTGACCCGAGTCGTGCCCGATCAGCATACGGCGTCATCGATCGCTTGGCCGAGCGGATCAAGAAGCCGCGGTGATCGAGTATCGGTTGATCTCGGACCTTGCCGTCGATCTCGATGTGGAAGCGGCTTTCGAGTGGTACGAGAACGAACGACCAAGGCTTGGGGTAGAGTTCCTCGACGAGCTTCGCGCCACCTACAACCGCATCGCCGACGGCCCGCTTAAATACCAGGAGCTACGCAGCGGCATTCGTCGTACCCTTCTCAGGCGGTTTCCGTACGCCGTTTACTTCGCTATCAAAGCGGACATCGTTGTTGTTGTGGCCGTGCTGCATGCGAGTCGTGACCCTGCGGAGTAGCAGCGTCGAAAAGGCTAACTCGCCGAGCGCATCGAATCTTCCGCCAGAATCCAAATCATCCGAGTCTTCGTTTCAAGCCCATCCGTATGGTTAGGCAAACACTACCGTCTTGTTGCCGTGCACCAGCACCCTGTCATCCAGGTGCCAGGTAACGGCCCGCGCCAACACCATCCGCTCCACATGGCGGCCGATCCGCTTCAGGTCGTCTACCGTGTGACGGTGATCGACCCGCTCCACATCCTGCGCGATAATCGGCCCGGCATCCAGCGCGTCGGTCGCGTAGTGCGCCGTGGCGCCGATCAATTTAACCCCACGTAAGTGCGCCTGCGCATACGGGTCCGCCCCGATAAAGGCCGGCAAAAAGCTGTGGTGAATGTTGATGATCCGGTTGGGAAACCGACTGATGAACGACGGCGAGAGGATTCGCATATACCGGGCCATGACAATCAGGTCAACCGTGCTTTCCACCAGTTGAAGCTGCGCAGACTCGGCCTGTTCTTGTCGCTCCCGAGTGACCTGGATGTGGTGAAAAGGAATGCCGTACGCCTCGACAAGCCCGCGCAGGTCGGGATGATTGCTCACCACCATGGCGATCTCTGCGGCCATATCGTGAGCCCTCCATCGCCAGAGCAGCTCCAATAGGCAGTGATCTTCCTTCGACACAAAGATCGCCATAGGCTTGACTCGGGCGGCGTGCGCCAGCCTCCACTCCATCCGGAACCGACCGGCAATCGGCTCGAACGCTCTTTCCAGTTCAGGGCCACGGGTGTCCAGATCCTGGAGGTCGAACTCGATCCGCATGAAGAAGACTCCCCCCTCCGGGTCGGTCGTATGCTGGTCCGAATGGACAATATTGGCGCCCTGTTCAAACAAGCACTGCGAAACCGCCGCAACGATGCCCGGACGGTCGGGACACGAAATCAACAGCCGGGCACGGTTGTCCGACGTCACAGTCTCATCTCCAGTCACCACTGCTGCGGCAGAAGCGAGTCCGAATTCTGGAATAAGGTAAGGCGAACGACCAAGAACGCCGCCGAAGCGCCTGGCCTGAGACGCTACGCGTAAGGAGGACTGAGGAGGGCCGGCTCGCGTGAATTAAGAGGGAGGAACGGTCAGACGCACCGGCGCCGAACGCCGGCATACACTCATCTTGCAGATACCGATCTCGTGGGTCGGTCCACCCCCCGGATACCTATCGTTTATAGACTGAGTTTATCGCTTGGCCTTGGCGAAGCGCCCTTCCCACTGTACGCCGGGGGCATTGGGATCGGTTGGAATGTTCAACTCATAGTTGAACTGATTCAAGAGGTACTCATGGACGTGTCTGGCGGCTTCCTTCGCCTGTCCCATGGCCAGGATGACCGTCGAACCGCCGGTCACCACGTCACCGCCCGCAAACACCCCCTTCTTGCTCGTGTGGTAGGTGGTAGAATCCACCATGACGACGCCCCACTTATTGGTGCGGAGCTCAGGCGTCGCGCCGGGGATGATCGGGTTGACGTCGCACCCCAATGAAAAGACGACGGTATCCACCTCATCAATGAAATACTCGCCGGTGGGGAGAGGCTTTCGCCGGCCGGAATCATCCGGTTCAGACAGCTTCATCACCTCGCATTTGATGGCCTTCACGAAGTGGCGCTCGTCGCCGATGAACTCCACGGGATTGGAGAGCCACTTGAATTCGACGAACTCCTGTTCGGCGTGCTCCAGCTCCTCGGTCCTGGCCGGGGCCTCCTCGTGAGAGCGTCGGTAGTAACAGGTCACATCCGCGCCAAGCCGTTTCCCGGTACGGAGCACATCCATGGCGGTATTGCCTGCACCGATGACCGCCATCTTCTTGCCCTGGTAGAGGGGTGTAGGATACTGAGGAAACTCGTTGGCGTTCATGAGATAGATTCTGGTGAGATACTCGTTGGCGGAATAGACACCATTCAGATTCTCTCCAGGAATGCCCAGCATCTTCGGCAGGCCCGCCCCGGTCCCGATGAACACCGCATCAAACCCTTCCTGCTCCAGCAGATCGTCGATGGTGAGGATCTTGCCGATGACCATGTTGTAGACGAATTCGACCCCCATATCTTCGAGCAGTTGGAGATCTTCGTCGATGACCTCCAGCGGCAGACGGAATCGCGGGATACCGTAGACCATGACCCCTCCGCCACGGTGAAACGCCTCGAAGACCGTCACCTCATGGCCGCGAGAGCGAAGCTCGTAGGCGCAGGTCATCCCCGCGGGGCCGGAGCCGATGACGGCCACCCGCCTGCCGGTCGACGGCGGAATCTCCGGAATACGATTCAGCTTGTGCTCCCGTTCGTAGTCGGCGACAAATCGCTCCAGATTGCCGATGCCGACCGGGTCATTCTTCTTGCCCACCACACAGACGGCCTCGCACTGCTTATCCTGGGGACAGACGCGACCGCAGGCGGCGGGCAGAAAGTTGGTCTCGCGAATCTTCTTCGCAGCGCCGGCGACGTCCCCCTCTTCGACCAGCTTGATGAACGCGGGGATGTTGATGCCCACGGGACACGCGGGCACGCATTCCGGCTTCTTGCACTGAATGCACCGAATCGCCTCGTCCTGGGCCTGCTCCATCGAGTAGCCGATGGGTACCTCCTCCCAGCTAAGAATGCGCAACCCCGCCTCATGCAGCGGCATGTGGTTACGCGGCTTTTTCATCCGCTCCTTTGAACTGAGTCCCTTGCTCACATCTGCCATCTCGACGCCTCTCCCTTATCGCTGCATCGCCTCGAAGGCGATCTTTTCTTGCTCGACAAACATCCGTTGGCGCTTTATCAGCTCATTAAAGTCCACCTGGTGCGCATTGAAATCGGGCCCATGGTAGCAGGCGAACCGGGTTTTGCCGCCTACGCTTACCCGGCAGGCACCGCACATGCCGGTGCCGTCTACCATGATGGCGTTCAGCGAGACCCATGTCTCGATCTCCTTCCCCTCGGTCATCTTGGCGACGGCCATCATCATCGGAACGGGACCGACCGCCAATGCCATGGAGACCTTTTCTCGCGCCATGATCGCTTCCAGCGCGTGGGTGACAAAGCCCTGAATTCCGACCGACCCGTCGTTGGTGGTAACGAACACCTCGTCGCACACCGCCTTGAGCTCATCCACCAGGATCAACAGGTCCTTCGTGCGGGCACCCACTACACCGTAGACCTTATTGCCGAGCGCTCGCAAATCCCGCGCCGTGGGGATGACGGCGCCGGTGCCGTAGCCTCCGCCGAGCACCACGCAGGCGCCCTCATATTTGGCGACGTGGGAACGTTGGCCCAGCGGCCCGACAACGTCTTGAAAACGGTCTCCGACATTTTTCTGCGTGGCCTCGGTGGACGTCCTGCCGGCGGCCATAATGACGATTTCGAGATATCCCTTCTCCCGGTCCCATCCGGCGATGGACAGGGGGATGCGTTCGCTGTCATAGTTGGGACGCATGATGATAAACTGTCCGGCCTGGATCTTTCTGGCCAGAAGCGGCGCGTTCACCTTGAAGTAGTAGGTATTGGGGCACAGTTCCCGCTTTTCGACTATCGAAAAATCCTGATGGTATTTGCCCTTGGTCGTGGTCTCCTTTTCAGCCAGGCCGTGCTGGCAGTAATGTAGCTGATATTCGGCCTCGCTGCGGACAATGAAGGCGTTATCCCAATCGAAGTGATCCATTCCGAGGATGGCACGGAAGGCGTTGTGACTTTTCTCCACCTGCTCCGGCGTGAAATAGGAGTTGCGAACCCCTTTGCCTATAGCGCGCACCGCGTGCCTGCGGACAAGGGGTGAGGGATCCGAAAGGCCGGCGAACAGCGTATCGAACAGCGTCGATCGATCCGTGTCGCTGACCGCCTCAGAGGGAATACGTTTGAAGATCCTCCCCATGCAGTAAAAGGCCGCTGACTTCACCTGTTTATTGACGGACCCGGCACATCGTAAGGCCTCCGGCAGGATCCGGGCAATGGCCGGATCGGTGAAACGTCCCGCTGCCAGCAGTAGGTTGATTTGGGCGTAGTCGTCGCTTGGGCTCGTGTCGAACCAGGAACGAAGCAGATCCACGACGGGCGCGCCGATCTGCCCCAAGGCGCCGGCGAAATGCTCCGCCGATTCCGCATCAGCCTCAACAAGTTGCTCGATCACCCATTCGGCGACCTCTGTACCTAGGGAGGCCAAAACCGACTCGCTTTGGTCAATCAGTTGAGCCAGCTCCTCATCACCGGCGTGGTCGCGATAGAAGGTGGTGGAAAGCGCCGCCGCCAACCCCCGCTTCTCTTCGGAAGACAAGTCGACAAGTGCCAACGCCTCTGCTAAGGCAGCCTTCAACTGCTCAGTGCTCTGAGATGAAATTTTAGTTGCAATGCTACTAATTCTATTTGTCATGGGAGCCTGCTTCCTCCAAAAAACCTTCGATACTTATGCACCACTGCCACCATTGGCGTACTTAGCAAAAAACCAAGTTTATCATACATGAAATCCCCACCGCTGACAACCAAATCCGTATTCCCAGGCGCACAACCCAGCAGTGTCAGTGGTATTACGTGATAGCGTCGTCTGTCGAACTGCATCCAATACCTGGAAAAAGCGCTTGACATCCTCCACATTCCGCATAGATATTGCAACTACCTTCTTACACTGATGTTCATCGTCACATTGTGTTGCAGGTATCGGCATATCGTCCTGCGCAGTTGAGCTTCACAGCGGGTAGGCTCGGAGGATACGGATGGGTCACAAGAAGGCGGGGTACGTCCCGGCCCTTGGCTGGGATATCCTGACCCCGCTCTACGATCCCCTTGTTCGTCTCACGACACGCGAATTGAGTGTCAAGAACCGCCTCTTGGATGAAGCGCACATCAACAACACCGCTCGGATTTTAGATGTGGGATGCGGGACAGGGACACTGCTTCTGTTGGCGAAGCGCAGATCAAAATCTTTGTTGGCTATTGGCCTCGATGGTGATATGAACGTGCTGGACATTGCGAGGTCAAAAGCTCACAGGTGCGTCCAGAAGATCGCGCTGGTTCAGGCGTTCTGTTTTGGTATCCCTTTTGCCGATGGCGTATTTGATCGTGTCCTCTCGAGCCTGATGTTGCACCATCTGACGCGGTCCGAGAAGGTTCGAACGCTTCGGGAGGTTTTTCGCGTCCTGCGCCCCGGTGGGGAATTGCACGTCGCCGACTGGGGGCAACCCCACAACCTGTTGATGCGCGTGTTATCCTTCTCTGTACGTCTCGGCGACAGTTTCGCCAGGACCGCGGACAACGTGAAGGGATTCCTGCCTGCGCTCTTTCAGGACGCCGGATTCAAAGACGCCACGGAAACAGCCCGGTTTGCAACACTGTTCGGTACGTTGTCGTTGTATAAAGCATATAAGCCAATGACGGCTGTCGACCAGCGGCACGCCGGCAGCATCGCTGTACAGTCGCATGCGGGCGCTTGAGACCGTCGCACCGGAATGACCCGCTGAACACACCAGAGATCGGAACAGTTGGGGCAGGAACCATAGGAGGTGAACATGGCTGCGGTAGCCGCTATCATCTTTGTAGTGATGGCCCTATTTGGTTTGGCTTGGCCCTTTCTCTACACCTATAGAATCAAGTGGAAAGCCATCGCTCTGGATAAGGAGATCCAGTATTTCCAGAATCGTGTGGCTATCGCAACATCGGACGCCATTCCCGGCCGGGCAACAGAACAGGTACTAGGTCCCGTCACAGGAACCTCCCGCATACCCGCCTCTAACGAGCAGGAGCGGAAACTGGCTGAGCGGGAGGCGATGCACAGTCTGATTAGACAAGCGCTCCAGATGGGCGCCCACGCGGTCGTTGACCTGAAAATGGCCACAGACAGTTACCAGCATACGGACCCGAAGAAGTTTCTCGTCTTCCCTGCTGTCACGTTCACGGCCACGAAGATGACATACACGGGAATGGCTGTGAAATTGGGTTCGACGGACCCTTCAGTGGGGGAACCAAGAGGCGTCTGAATGGTATCGATGATACCGTTTCTGCTGAAGGTGTTTCCATATTCGCCTGTGTACCCCACCCGACGTCGCAGTAAGACAGAGGGGCGATCTGTTGTGCGCATCCGTGGAGTAAGCGGATGACCTCATGCCTTCGAGCCGTCGCGGCTATCTTCCTGATCCTCTGGATTGGAGGCTTCGTCTCATCCGTTGAAGCCTCGGATCTCAAGAATACCGTCAGGAATCTTTACGGAAGCCAGGGGATTCTTCTCGAACCGAGCCCCCTTCCTTTCTTCACTCAGGAGTCCCGTTTTCAAGCATCGTCACTTCAGGGACTCGATCAACTGAATACTCAGTTGACCTCCTCGATAGGGCTCCCTTCATTTGGCTCCTCGGTGACCGGTTTCACGTTCGATCTGGAGCGCGGGATTCCGATCCGAACTACCGAGAGCCTCGGCCCCCTGCTGACCGAGCGCGCCACGACCCTTGGCGCGCGCAAGCTCGATGTGACCCTCGCCTACACTCGGCTGAACTTTACGAAATTGCAAGGTAAAGACCTTGACGACCTGGAGCTTGTATTCCGGCGCGGTGATGTCAACGGAAACGGAATCCAGGATACCGATGGCCCGTTCAGTTTCGAAAGTGACATTATCCGCTCCAGGCTCAAGGTCGATCTGGATGAAGATATTATTTCGTTTATCGCGACATACGGCGTCACCTCGGTATGGGACATAGGAATCGTCGTCCCCATCATTCATGTTCGACTTAAAGCCAAAGCGTCCGCCGCCATCTTTGACCAGTTCGGTAATCTTGGCGGGACAAGAATCGGCGGCCTCCCGATCCACAAGTTCGGCCCTCAGTCCAAATGCGATCCCTCAGTCGACCCACCCAGCTCTACCGACGTCTGTGATGCCGCCGGAGGTGGTGAGGAGACCGGTGTCGGGGATATTATCCTCCGGACAAAGTATAACTTCGTGCGTAATGCCGGCGGCTTGACCCCGGACTTGGCATTCCTCTTCGAAGTGAAGCTTCCAACGGGGGATGAGGGGCGACTGCTGGGAACCGGCGGGACGAACCTTGGTGGTCTCTTCATAGCCTCCAAAACCTATGGACGATGGTTTACGCCTCACATGAACGTGGGGTACGAGATCAATACCAAGGATCTTGAGCAGAATAGTATCAGATATGCCCTCGGTTTCGATGCCCGTCTTCTCTCAAAGCTGTCGTTTGACGCCGACGTCATCGGTCGCTTCAAACCGGCTGGCAACGAAACCGGGAAGCACATTAATGATCTGTCGCTCGGCGTGAAATGGAATCCTCTGAGCGCCTGGATCATTCGCACAAACATCCAGATCCCTCTGGATAAAAACAGTGGCCTTCGCGCCGACGTCATTCCCACAGTAGGGGTCGAATATCTTTTCTAAGGTCTTAAGAGTCTTAGGATCTCCTGAATGTCATTCCTGACAAGTCGTATGACTCCCTTTATCGTAGCAGTGTGCATCGTCGTCGGGGTCATTGTCTGCGCCCCTCCATCGGGAGAGGCGGCAAAGATCATTGCGCTGAAGAGCGCTGACGTCGATGTCTATAACGAAGCGTTGGAGGGATTCAGGACCGGTTCACAGGGGTCTACCGTCATCGAGTACGATATGGAGGGCGACTTCCAGAAGGGGAAGAAATTTCTGGCACAACTCAAATCCGGACCTAGGCCGGACCTTATCCTTGCAGTGGGCATCTGGGCCTTACAGGTCGTGGTTGAAGAGGTACAAGATATCCCGGTTGTCTTTGCCATGGTGTTGAACCCGACGACAGTAATCGGACAAGAGGCCCGCAATATTACCGGCGCCAGCATGAATGTTCCGATAGAGCAACAACTCGCCCTGCTGAACAAAATCTCGCCCCACGTTAGAAGAATCGGCGTTATCTATGATCCCTCCAAGACCGGCGGGTTGGTGAAGCAGGCTGAGCGGGTCGCCAAGGATCAGGGCGTCAGGCTCATCACCAAGGCCGTTGCTTCGCCGAAGGATTCGTTCGCCGCCCTGGATGCCATGCAGGACGAGATCGACGCCCTTTGGATTTTACCCGATCCGACCGTTCTGGCATCTGAATCGGTCCAGTACATGCTTCTTTTTTCCTTCAGGCATAAGATTCCTGTTCTGGGTCTGTCGGAGAACCAGGCCCGCATGGGCGCTCTCCTCGGTCTTTCTTTTGAGAGCGGACGGGATATTGGAAGCCAGGCTGCGGAGTTGGCCGGCGGGATCCTTGCCGGTAAAAGCATCGAAGAGTTGCCGTTCACAACTGCGAGAAAGATGCGGTTGACGGTGAATCTGAAGAGTGCCGGCAAGCTTGGGGTACACATCCCCAGGGAGATCCTCGACCGGGCTGACGTAGTGATCCGGTAGCTCAAGAGGAACTACATCGCGGTGCGAGGATGAACGGATGAAAATCAGACGGATAACCAGATTTCGGACAAAAGTTCTGTTGTCGATCATTCCGATGATTCTGGCCCTCTGTGTCCTTTTCGGTGGGATGTCCCTGTATCAGCATAACAGATTGCTGCACAGTGAATTTGTGAAACGCGGAAAGGCTCTTGCCGACAATCTGGCCGCCAGTGGCGAGCTCGGCGTATTCAGCGAGGACGAGCGGCTCTTGAATGCTGCGTTACGAGGGATTACCGGTGAAGAGGATGTCGCCTACGTCTTTATTTATAACGATACTGGGAAGCGTCTGATCGGCGGGGGCAAAGCGTTGGTTCAGTCCGGCCTCACATCGGCCACTGAAACCTTAAACCAAGAGATTCTCACGCGGATCCTGGCCGATCGTAGACCCGCCACCAGGACCATTACGGACGCTGGAGCCGAGTCGTTTCTGGAGTTTTATGCGCCGATCCTCTCTACCGAGGTTCGCCTGGTCGAAGAACAATACTTCGGGATGCCGCGATCGACTCGCGGCCCCAGCGAAAACCGGAGTCGTGTCATCGGGATTGCAAGGGTCGGCCTGTCGATGCGGAATATGGATGCCCACTCGGCCTACTTGATCAAACTCTGGGCTATTCTGTCCGCCGTCTTTCTGGCCGGCGGCGCGCTCGCCGCGTACGCCCTCTCCCGAAGGATCACACAGCCGATTACTCGGCTGACAGAATCGGCCGCACGGATGGCCGAGGGACAGATCGATCAAAAGATCACGGTCGATTCTCAGGATGAACTCGGGACATTGGCAACCACCTATAACGAGATGGCGAAGGCATTGGCACGTACCCTGGATGAACGGGCCAGAGTGGCCATAGAGCTGCGGGACCTGAACCGAAGCCTGGAGGATCGGATTCGCGAACGGACCTCGCAATTGGAAGAGACGAACCGAGAGCTTATGCGGGCGAGTCGCCATAAATCGGAGTTCCTGGCTAACATGAGCCATGAGTTGCGGACCCCCTTGAATGCAATCTTAGGGTTTACCGAGTTGATCATCGATGGGGTGTACGGCAAGATCCCGGACGAGCTGCGCGAATCGATTGAAGATATCCATATCAATGGTCGGCACCTGCTCAGGCTTATCAACGATGTACTGGATCTTTCGAAAATTGAAGCCGGACAAATGCGGTTGAATCTGAGTGAATGTTCCATTCAATCATTAATCGATTCCACGATCTCAGCGACACGATCGCTCGCGGCAGAGAAACGGCTGGAGTTGGTCAGCCGGGTTGAAACGGGTCTGCCGCCCGCGTTGGGCGACAGCAAGCGCATCACTCAGGTCTTGATGAATCTCGTCGGCAATGCCATTAAATTCACCCCTGGAGGCGGTTCCGTAACCGTTACCGCGAAGTGTGTGCGAAGTGCGAAGTGCGAAGTGCGAAGTGCAACGGAATCATCCTCGGACCCCGCACCTCGGACCCCGCACCACAGCGATCTCATTGAGATCGCTGTTGCGGATACGGGAATCGGCATTCCTACCGAAGAACTGAAAAGTATTTTCGGCGAATTTCGCCAGGTCGACAGCTCCATCACCAGGGAATACGGTGGAAGCGGTCTCGGTCTCAGCATCGCCAAACGGCTGGTTGAGATGCATGAGGGGTCCATCTGGGCGGAAAGTCAGGTTGGGAAGGGATCAATCTTCTACTTTCGCATTCCTCTCCGGACCCAGTAGGGGGGTTACCTGTGAGCGGGCGACTGATTTTGCACGTGGAGGACAACCAATACAATCGAAAGATCATCAGGGACCTCCTCTCCAAACACAGCTATGAGATCATGGAGGCTCACAATGGAGAGGCGGCGCTCGACGCATTGACGCGCCGGCGACCTGATCTTATCCTGATGGATGTGCAGTTACCCAAGCTTTCCGGCCTTGAAGTCACTCGGAGGGTGAGAGCTGACCCCTCTCTTGCCCAGATCCCGATCATCGCCATCACCTCGTTTGCCCTGAGTGGCGATGATCGCTCGGCCATTGAGGCGGGGTGTAATGCCTATGTCGCGAAGCCCTTCAGGCCACGGGATCTCCTGGAGATGATTCAAAGCTTCTTGGGTCCGTAAGCCGATATTTGGGGAGAGGCGATCAAAATCGGCAGAAACCGGTTGCTGTCGAGCGCAGGAAGAGCTGTATGTCGGAGGAGAGATGGAAGCCTATCGAACGAAAGTACTGATCGTTGACGATGAGCCGTCGGCCAGGAAGATTCTTCAGGGCCGACTGCAGCTCATGAACGTTCAGGCTCTTGTCGCATCCAACGGCTCTGAGGCCCTCGAGCGGATTCGCGAGGAGGCACCAGGGGTGATCCTGCTTGACCTGCAGATGCCGAAGATGTCAGGACTCGACGTTCTCAGATCGTTGAAGCGTGAAGGATTGGAACCGACCGTCATTGTTGTGACCGCGCACGCTACCATCGAAGTTGCTGTCGAAGCGATGAAGGAAGGCGCCTACGACTTCATCACCAAGCCTATTGATTCACAACATCTGGAAATCGTCCTCAGAAAGGCCTTCGAGCGGGAGTCATTGCGAGCACGCAGTCGCCTCTTGCAGGCGGAAACGGAGGATCGCCGTATCCGGGTCATAGCGGAAAATTCGACCATGAAACAACTGCTGCAGCTCGCCCGCCGCGCGGCCGACAGCAATTCAACCATCCTACTCCTGGGCGAAAGCGGAACCGGCAAAGAGGTCCTGGCCAGAAGCATTCACCAGTGGAGTCCTCGCGCGCACTATCCGTTCACTGTCGTGAATTGCGTAGCCATCCCGGAGCAGTTGCTGGAAAGCGAGCTGTTCGGGCACGAACGGGGGGCCTTTACCGGCGCACATCAGCTCAAGAGAGGCCGGTTTGAGATTGCAGATCGCGGTACGATTTTTCTCGACGAGATAGGAGAGGTCTCGGTCGGCATTCAGACGAAACTCCTACGGGTATTGCAACACCGCGAGTTTGAGCGAGTCGGAGGAACCCGTCCGATTAAGGCCGATATCCGCGTGATTGCTGCCACCAACAGTGACCTGGAACGGGCCGTGCGAGAGGGTCGCTTCCGAGAAGATCTCTACTATCGGCTGAACGTCGTCAGCATCAAGCTGCCGCCGTTGAGGGAACGAAAAGAAGATATTCCTGCGTTAGTCGACTACTTCCTGAGAAAGTCCGCGGGTGAACTCAAAAAACCGTTGAAGCGACTTGCCCTCGGTGCGGTGGACGGCTTGATGGCATATCATTGGCCGGGCAACATACGTGAACTGGAAAATGTCGTTGAGCGGGCCATGGTCTTAAGCATAGGGGATCAGATCGGCCTGGAGGACTTGCCGCTTCAGATTGCCACAGGCCCTCGCCGTGAATCGTTCAAGGGAAAGGAGTTCCACGAAGCCGTTAAGGAGTTCAAACGGTGGGCGATTCAGGATGCGCTCAAGCGTTCAAACGGCAATCAGACCAAAGCAGCGGAGCTCCTTGGACTTCAGCGTACTTACCTCGTCAAGCTGGTCCGGCTGCTGGAGGTGAAGGCGGATTCGAACCTTGGCGAGAAAGACCTCTCCTGATACACCATGAGATCACAATCTGTGTATCTCTTTTGATCCTATATTGTATGCGATCAGGTACTATCCTTTAACTCGCCGTTAAAGTCGGTCGGATCTTGTCCTTCTGTCGGTCTATCGTTACCCCATAAATTCCATATGTTTACCTCTCACCCCCTAAGACAATAGAGAGTCTGATAGCCGAATACTGACGTGGCACGCTTGTTGCTTACTCACACTGCAACATCCTTGTCTTTGGTGTGGTCGCCGGTGACAGCCACTGCGATTCATCGACTGTGAGAGATGTGTCGTCGCAGGGTCGTTTAACGGTCGACCGTTTCCAAAGCTCACGTCGCGTCCAAGGGGCTAAAGAGGAGAGCCTATCCGCTACCCCCCGGAGGGCTCTCCTCTCGTACCCCATCCCCTCAGCTATCAGCCCTTTTCCTTCTTTCGTAATTCCACCTGACTGCCAGGCTCCTGCTCTGCCAACCTGACTCTAAGCACATTTTTCATTCTTCTTGTTGTTGAGAAGAAGCTTCTTCGTACACTCTCAGTTCACTTTTACAAGCTCGGGGTGTCCCGATGTTTCCTTGACGCATGGAGATGAAATCTGTTAGTATTTATACTGACCGGTCGGTTTAGCGAGAGGGCATTCATGTCAGATACTAAAGAATACATTATTGAAGTGGCATCGCGTTTGGTGCATCTGCGAGGTTTCAACCGTACGAGTATCGGGGATATCTTGATGGAAAGTGGAGTGGCGAAGGGGAGCTTCTATTACTATTTTCGAAGTAAAGAAGAGCTGGGCTATGCGATTATAGAAAATAACTTCAGGCGGTTTTCTGAGGAGGTGACGGCCAAAGCCTTCAGAAATGACAAGGATGCCGTGACCCAACTGGATGACTTCCTGGATATCCTGCTTAACAAATATCGGAAGGCAGACTGCGTCGGCGGATGCCGCTTGGGTAACATGGCTATGGAAATGAGTAACCTCCACGAAGAGTTTCGGAAAAAGTTTCAAGAGGTGTTTGATGGCTGGACTGTTCAGGTAGAAGGTGCTCTGCGAAAAGCCAGAGTGGGCGGACAGCTCGCAGACCATGCGAATCTTCCGGCATTAGCTGAATTCGTCGTTGCTTCTGTCGAGGGGGCAATTCTGCTCGCAAAGATACAGAAGGATATCAACGTATTGGAACGCTGCTTTGCGGAGTTGAAAAAGTATGTCAGGGCGCATGTCGATGGCGGCTTGCCACTTTCGGCTTAAACAAATACGCCCTCCACTATGTCGTATTGTGCATATTGCTGTACAATCGAGGAAGTTACGAGCTGTTTGGCCTGGTCTCCTGGACGAACAGCCCTTGCGAGATATCGAGACAGAACACGGACAGCAGTTGAGACAACGAGGGTAAAAGATGGCGACAATTATCGAATACACCGACCAGAAAAGGCCGACCAACCATTATCCCAGGCGAATTATCTCACCATCTTCACCGAACCCATGCTGTTACACTAAAATGGAACAGATCGGGGTGGAACAGCACGAAGAGGGCTGGAGCTTTATCTATAAGCGCTGCAAGAAGTGTGGTTTTGCGGTCCGTCACGTTACGGCTCGAAATCCACAACTCTTAGCAAAGAAAGGTTCTCGCTTCGATTTCCAGGAGGTCATCGGTCTTCACAATTAGAATGGTTCGAAACGTACCGTCCGCATTTTACCCCTCCTGTGTTATACTGTTTTCCCAGGTAGAAGGCCGCACTTGTGGAGCTAAAAGATGAAAGTCGGTAGTCTCGTTGAAGAGAATGAGGTAAGCGCCCTGCTTGACCTCGAAGAAGAGATTGAGCGGCTCAAAAAAGAGCTGCACGCGGTAGTCTTGGCGCATTACTACCAAGACTCCGAAATTCAGGACGTTGCTGATTTTATTGGTGACAGCCTGCAACTGTCCCAACAGGCCGCAAAGACGAGCGCCGAGGTGATTGTCTTTGCGGGCGTCCACTTTATGGCGGAAACGGCGAAAATCCTGAATCCCACGAAGCAGGTGCTGCTCCCCGATTTAGCGGCCGGCTGTTCGCTGGCGGAAGGATGTCCGGCACCGCTCTTCAGTCGTTTTCGAGAAAGATATCCGGACCACATCGTCATCTCTTATATTAATTGCAGTGCCGAGATTAAGGCGATGAGCGATATCATCTGTACATCGAGCAACGCAGACAAGATTATCAACCAGATTCCGAAGGAGCAGCCGATTCTTTTTGCGCCCGATCAGAACCTGGGTCGCTATCTGATAAAAAAGACCGGTCGCGATCTGACACTGTGGCCCGGCACCTGTGTCGTGCACGAGACGTTCTCTGAAAAGAAACTCGTGCAGCTTATGCTATACCACCCTTACGCAAAGGTGCTTGCCCATCCTGAGTGCGAAGCAGGCGTGCTTCAGCATGCCGACTACATCGCCTCGACAAGCGGGCTCCTGAATTACGTCAAGCAGAGCACGGATATTGAGTTCATCATCGCAACCGAGCCCGGCATCATT
>Ga0233425_10004181_pt1 | contig 24645 bp, 23 predicted proteins | sample Watercolumn_Towu_2_FD_181712 | JGI IMG/M metagenome (GOLD analysis project Ga0233425, IMG submission 181712) | Freshwater microbial communities from Lake Towuti, South Sulawesi, Indonesia - Watercolumn_Towuti2014_140_MG | ecosystem: Environmental > Aquatic > Freshwater > Lake | place... | reverse complement strand
TCGGAGACCTCGCCCCACCGATGGCTACCGGGCGACCGGTAGGGCGAGCTCTCCGAGCGAGCCGTTGACCACCGCCTGACCCCTGCGGCGCGTTCGGAGAACGCGCCCTACCTATCGCCCCGACGGCACAGGTAGGGCGAGCTCTCCGAGCGAGCCGGCGTGCACAGCCCATGTCGCGCACGAACCGACCTCGACGGCAACAACCCGCCGATGCGCCCGAGCGACAGGGGTTGAGTTGACGGCTCGCTCGCCGAGCTCGAACGGCCCGAGATCCTACGATTCCCCATCCGGCGGGGGAGGCAGGGCGGCGGGCGGGGCGCCGGCGAGGACGGCACGGGCGTCGGCGATGTCCCGGCCGATCCGGTCGCGGAGGGCGTCCATCGACTCGAACCGGCCATCGGGGCGGAGGTGCTTCAGGAAGGCGGTCGCCAGCGTGCATCCGTACAAGTCGACATCGGGCGCCTGGTCCAGCAGGTAGACCTCCAGCAGGTGGTGGGCGTCCGCGGCGAACGTGGGCCGCCGGCCGTAGTAGGCGGCGGCGTCTTCCCACGCCCCGTTGCGCCGGGCGCGGACGGCGTAGACGCCCGGCGCGGGCATGAGTTCGTTGGGCGTGTCGACGTTCGCGGTGGGGAAGCCGAGTTCGCGGCCGACCCGGCGCCCGGCGACCACGCGGCCGGCGACGTCGAACCACCGGCCCAGCAGGCCCGCCGCTTCCTCCATCCGGCCGTCGGCGACCGCCTGGCGCACGCGGGAGCTGGACACGGGCGCGCCGCCGCGGAGGACCGGCGGGACGACGACGGTGCGGATGCCGCGGCCGGCGCCGAAGCACGCGAGCGCCTCGGGGTTGCCCCGCGCGCCGCGCCCGAACGTGAAACTCGCCCCGGTCGTCAGGCCGGCCAGGCGCGGGCAGGCCGCCGCCAGGCGCGCGAGGAAGGCGTCCGGTTCGCAGCGGGCCAGTTCCGCGGTGAAGGGCATCACGACCGTCCCGGCGACGCCCATCTCCGCGATGAGGCCGAGGCGGCGCTCGGTCGTCGTGATCAGCCGCGGGGCGAGCGACGGCCGCAGCACGCGGGCCGGGTGCGGGTCGAACGTGAGCACCCAGGCCTCGCCGCCGGCCTCCTCCGCCAGCCGCCGCGCGGCCCGGATGACCTCGACGTGGCCGCGGTGGACGCCGTCGAAGAACCCGATGGCGAGGACGACGGGCCGCGCCGCTCCGGACAGCTCCTCCGGCTGTTGGAGGATCTTCATCCCGCGTCCCGGACGGCCTCGCTGATGGGGATGACCAGGGGCGGCAGGTCCTCGGCGGAACGCTGGAGAAGGTCGCTCAGCGGGACGGCGCGATCCGCGCGGAAGCCGCCGGACGCCGTCCGCCGGAGCTCTTCGAGGAACGCGCCGCAGCCGAGTTCCTCGCCGATCTCCGACACCAGCGTCCGCACGTACGTCCCCTTCGTGCACGACAGCCGGAACCGCGCGCGCGGCGGATCCCACGTCAGCCGGTCGAAGGCGTAGACGTGGATGAGGCGGGGCGGCCGCTCGACCGTCTGGCCGCGGCGCGCGAGCTTGTAGAGGGGCACGCCGTCCTTCTTGATCGCGGAGACCATCGGCGGCGTCTGCATCAGGTCGCCGCGGCGGGCGGCCATCGCGGCGTCGAGGGCCGACGCGGTGACGGCCGACGCGTCGCGGCGGGCGGTCACCTCGCCGTCGACGTCGCCGGTGTCCGTCGTCGCGCCCAGGTGGAGCATCCCCTCGTAGGTCTTGTCGCTCCCCATGACCCGGTCGGACAGTTTCGTGCCGCGCCCGAGCAGGACGACCAGCAGGCCCGTCGCCATGGGGTCCAGCGTGCCGCCATGGCCGACGCGGCGGAGGCGGAAATGCGACCGGATGCGCGCGACGACGTCGTGCGACGTCAGTCCCGCGGGCTTGTCGACCAGCAGGACGCCGTCCATCCAGTCGCGGTGGCTATTCGGGGGGCGGTAACTCATGGTCGTCGGCGGGGCCCTCGCCGGTCCCGGCGCCGCCGGCCGGCGGCAGCGTCTCGATCAGGTGGAGCACCCGGTCGCCCTCCTCGATCGACTCGTCGCGCTCGAAGGTCAGCACGGGCGTGTACTTCAGCGCGATGTCCCGGGCGATGCCGTGCTGGATCGCGGGGCGGTGCCGCTCGAGCAGGCGGAACGCGCGGCGGGCCTCCTCCTCCGTGCCGCGCACCGAGACGCTGACCCGCGCGTGGCGCAGGTCGCGGCTGATGACGGCGCGGGTCACGGTCACGCGGGCCAGGTCCAGGCCTTCGCCGGCCATCTCGCGGTAGAGCAGCGAAGCGACTTCCCGCTTCAGCAGCTCGTTGATTCGCGTCGTCCGTGTCGCTTTCATCCCGGCACCGGCATCGGGCGGCGCGCTAGAGTTCCTGCGCGATCTTCTGGACCTCGTAGAACTCGATGACGTCGCCCTCCTTGTAGTCGGCGAAGTCCGCCAGCCGGATGCCGCACTCCTGCCCTTCGCGGACCTCCGAGGCGTCGTTCTGGAAGCGCCGCAGGGAGGACACGGATCCCTCGTACACGACGTCGCCCTGCCGGCGCACGCGCGCCCGCGCGCGCGACGAGATGCGGCCGCCGGTCGCCAGACAGCCGGCCACGGCGCCCTTCCGGCTGAGGACGAAGACCTGCTTGACGACGGCCTGCCCGAGCGGGCTCTCCTTCAGGATCGGATCGAGGAGGCCGGCCATGGCCGCCTTCACCTCGTCGATCAGCTCGTAGATGATGCTGTAGAGCCGGATCTCCACGCCCTCGCGCTTGGCCACCTTCGTCACGCCGTCCTCGGTCGACACGTGGAAGCCGATGACGATGGCGTTCGACGCCTTGGCCAGCAGCACGTCGTTGCCGGTGACGTTGCCGACGCCGGAGAGGATCACCTTGAGCTGGACCTTGTCGCTCTTGATCCCCTGGATGGCCTGGGCGATCGCCTCCAGCGTGCCCTGCACGTCGGTCTTCAGCACCACCGGCAGCAGGCAGGCGGCCGCGGCGTCCGTGTGGGTGAGCAGGTCGTCGAGGGAAATGGCCCGCTTGGGCGTCTGGAGGGACTCCACCCGGCGGGCCGACATGCGTTCCTCCGAGAAGGCGCGCGCCTCGCGGTCGTTGGCGACGACGTGAAACGCGGCGCCGGCCTCGGGAACGCTCGTGAGCCCCAGGCACTGGATGGCGAACGACGGCGTCGCGGTGCGGATCTTGACGCCGCGGTCGCTGATCAGCGCCTTGACCCGGCCCCAGAAATCGCCGCAGACGATCGGGTCGCCGACGTGCAGCGTGCCCTCCGTCACCAGCAGCGTGGCCGTCGGGCCCATCCCCGGCTCCATCCGGGCCTCGAGGACGTACCCCCGGGCCTTGGCGCGGACGTCGGCTTTGAGCTCCATCACGTCGGCCTGGAGGAGGATCATCTCCAGCATCTCGTCGATGCCCTGGCCCGTCGTCGCGCTCACGCGGCAGCAGATGGTCTTGCCGCCCCACTCCTCAGGTGTCAGGTCCTGCTGCTGGAGCTGCGCCAGCACCCGGTCGACGTTCGCGTTGGGGAGGTCGATCTTGTTGATGGCCACCATGATGGACACGTCGGCCGCGCGGGCGTGCTGGATGGCCTCCAGCGTCTGCGGCTTCACGCCCTCGTCGGCGGAGATGACGATGACGGCGATGTCGGTGAGGTTGGCCCCGCGCGCGCGCATCGTCGTGAAGGCGGCGTGGCCCGGCGTGTCGATGAAGGTGATCTTGCGATCGCGCGCCTCCACCATGTAGGCGCCGATGTGCTGCGTGATGCCGCCCGCCTCGCCAGCCGCGACCTTGGTCTTACGGATGCAGTCCAGCAGCGAGGTCTTGCCGTGGTCGACGTGGCCCATGAACGTCACGACCGGCGGACGCGCCACCATGATCTCGGCGGGAGGGAGCTTCGTCTCCTTCGAATCCTTCGGCGACGGCGTCGGGACCGGCGGCGGCGGCTTCTTCTCCGGCGGCTTCTCCAGCTCGATCAGAATCCCGAGCCGCTCGCCCAGCTTGTGCGCCATCTTGTGGTCGATCCGCTCGTTGATCGACGCGAAGACGTTCATCTTCATCAGCTCGGCGATGAGGATGTTGGGCTTGAGCCCGAGCAGCGCCGCCAGCTCCTTGAGCACCATCTGCGGCTTCACCTGCACGGACTTCGGCTTCGGCGGAGTCGCCGGGGGCTCCGCGGGCGGAGGCGGCGCGGGGGGCTCGGCCGCGGGGGCGGGCGCCGCTTCCGCGGCGGCCGGGGCGGCGGGCTCGGCCGCCGGCTCAGCGGCGGCCGCCGCCGGCGTATCGGCCGGCGTGTCGCCGGAAAACTCGCGGCGCGCCAGCGCCAACTGCTCGTCGGTCAGCGCCGTCATGTGGTTGGGCACGACGATGCCGATCTCCGCAAGGTCCGAAATCAGGTCCTTGCTCGTCATGTCGAGCTCTTTGGCCAACTGGAAGACCCGGATCATTCGACCGCCCCGTGCTCTTTCTCGTACGCCGCCGCGACGGCGCGATGGACCGCCGCCGCGGTCTCCTCGTCGAAACCTTCGACCTCCTGGAGGTCGGACGTCTCCGCCGAGAGGACCTGCTCGACCGTCAGGAAGCCCGCATGCACGAGCTTCTCCGCGCGCTCGGGGCCGACGCCATCGACCCGCGCCAGATCCGCGATGGCCTTGGCGACCTTCTCCTCGAACGTGAGTTCCTGCTCCTCGCGCTGGATGTCGATCTTCCAGCCCGTGAGCTTCGCCGTCAGCCGCGCATTCTGGCCCTTCTTGCCGATCGCCAGCGAGAGCTGGTCCGGCTCGACGATCACGGTGACCGTCTGCGTCGGTTCGTCGATGACCACCCGCGCCAGCTTGGCCGGCGCCAGGGAGTTGGTCACGTAGGTGCGGATGTCGGAGCTCCAGCGGACGATGTCGATCTTCTCGCCGGAGAGTTCGCGCACGATGTTCTTCACCCGCATGCCGCGCATGCCCACGCACGCGCCGACGGGGTCGACCTTCTCGTCGTGCGAGAGGACCGCCAGCTTCGTCCGGAAGCCGGCCTCCCTCGCGATCCCCTTGATCTCGACCGTGTGGTCGGCGATCTCGGACACCTCGAGTTCGAACAGGCGCCGCACGAACTCGGGATGGCCGCGGGTGAGGACGATCTCGGGACCGCCCGGCTGGTTGGTCACCCGCAGCACCAGGGCCCGCACGCGGTCGCCGATCTGGTACTCCTCCGTGGGCACGCGCTCGCTGGCGGGCATGATCGCCTCCGCGCGGCCCAGCTCGACGATGACGTCGCTGCGCTCGAAGCGGCGGACGGACCCGCTGACGATGTCGCCGGGGCGGTCCTTGTACTCGTCGAAGATCTTGGTGCGCTCCGCGTCGCGGATGCGCTGGAGGATGGCCTGCTTGGCGGTCTGGGCGGCGATGCGGCCGAAGCCCTTGGGCGTGACCTCCATCTCCACCGTGTCGCCCAGGTGCGCCTGGGGATGCACCTTGTGCGCGTCCAGCAGGGACCGCTCGGCGTTGGGATCCTGGACCTTCTCGACCACCTTGAACTGGGCGACGGCGCGGATGTCGCACGTCTTGGGATCGATGCGGATGCGCAGGTCCTGGAGATGCTCCAGGCCCTTCCGGGAGGCGGCGAGCAGGGCGTCTTCGACCGCGCTGATCAGCGTCGCGCGGTCCAGCCCCCTTTCCCGCTCCAGATACTCGAAAACCGCCAAGAGTTCGCTGTTCATGAATGCTGTCCCTTCGCCCGCCCGGACCCGAAACACAAAGAACGTAGACGAAAAAGAGTGGGTCGAACCCACTCCCCGTCAGAGCCGAGTCTATCGGACAAGAGGGGAGGATACGCGGCCTGACGCCCGAGCGTCAAGCGCCGGATTCGCGGGATTCGCCCCCCGGGCGCATCGGCGAGTTGTTGCCGTCGAGGTCGGTTCGTGCGCGACACGGGCTGTGCACGCCGGCTCGCTCGGAGAGCTCGCCCTGCCTGTCGCCCGGTAGCCATCGGTGGGGCGAGGTCTCCGACCGAGCCGGGGCCATCTCGCGGCCGTATGGCCCGTGGCGCCTGCGCGGTATGACGAATCGCCGATGCGCCCGCCCCCGCGAGAGAAGCGGTGCTCGTCAACCGCTCTCGTCGCCCTCTCGCCGGCCGACTCCGCCTCCGGCCGGCGGACGAGAGCGGATCACGGTTCCCTCGGGTCTTCCTTTTCTCTCCTCTCTCGCCATCGTATGATGCGGCGCGTGAGGACGTCGCCGCCGTGATCGTCAACGTCGACATCCAGCCCGCGCTGGGACAGGGGGCGGGGGTGGGCCGGTACGTCAGGGATCTGGCCCGCCACCTGGCGCCGCTCCGGGGCGGCGACGACCTGCGGCTCTTCGGCTTCGACTTCCGCCGCCGGAACCTGCACGCGGGTCCGGAAGCGCCGGGCGCTTCATTCCGGCTCATCCGCTGGCTGCCGGGCCGCGCGGCCCACACGGCGTGGCGGGCCCTGAAGGCGCCTCCGTACGACTGGCTGGCCGGCCCGGCCGACGTCTACCACTTCCCCAACTTCCTGCGCCCGCCTCTGTCTCGCGGACGGCGGTCGGTCGTGACGATTCACGACGCCTCGTTCCTGCGCCATCCGGAAGCGGCCGAACCGAAGAACCTGCGGAACCTGACCGCCCGGATCGGCGAGACCGTCGTGCGGGCGGACGCGATCCTGACGCTGTCGCGCCACGCGGCCGGCGAACTGGAGGAACTGCTGCGACTTCCGCCCGGGAAAGTCGTGCCAATACCGCTGGCCGTCTCGCCGGGGCTGGCGCGACCGACGCCCGACGCCGTGGCCGCCGCGCGGCGCAGGTGGTCGCTGGAACGGCCTTACATATTGATGGTCAGCACGATCGAGCCGCGAAAGAACATGCGGTTTCTCGCGGAGGCCTTCGAACGCATGACGGACTTCGACGGCGATCTCGTCGTCGTGGGAGCGGCGGGCTGGCTCTGCGGTCCCATCTTCGAGCGGTGGCGGCAGTCGCCGCGCGCCGACCGGATCCGGCATTTGGCGGACGTGGATGACGTCTCGCTGCCGGCGCTGTACGCGGGGGCGGAGCTGTTCGTCTTTCCCTCTCTCTACGAGGGCTTTGGGCTTCCGCCGCTGGAGTCCATGGCCTGCGGGACGCCGGTCCTCTCGTCGCGGGGCGGGTCGCTGCCCGAGATCCTGGGGGATGCGGCGGAATACGTTGAGGCGTTCGACGCCGGCGCGTGGGCGGCGGCGGCCGGCCGCCTGCTGCGGGACGGCGCGCGCCGGGCGGAACTCGTCCGCCGCGGCCGCGAGCGGGCCGCGAGCTACTCGTGGGAGGAGACGGCCCGCCGCACGTGGGAGGTCTACCGCCGCGTCGGAGGGTGCGCGTGAAGATCGTCGTCGACGCCCGCTGGATCTTCCCGCGTCTCTCGGGCATCGGGCTGTACACGCGGGAACTCATCGAGCGTCTCGCGGCGGCGGGCGGCGGCCACACGTACGTGCTGCTCTTCCAGCGGCCGGACGTGGAGGCCCGCGTGCGGCGGTCGACGCGACTGGATCGGGCGCCGAACGTGCGATTCGAGCGCGTGGCGGACGGGATCTTCTCGCCGACGGGACAATGGCGGATGCCGCGGCGGCTGCGGCGCTGGGGGGCGGACGTCTTTCACTCGACGAACTACTTCATTCCGTACGCCGCGTTCCCGCGAAGCGGGGGTGGACGGACGCGCTGCGTGGCGACGGTGCACGACCTGATCCCGCTGCTGTTCCCGCAGTACACGCCGAGGGCGCTGAAGACCCGTCTGATGCCCCTGTTCCGGCGGCTGTTGCGGGAGACGGTCCGGCGCGCCGATGCCGTGATCGTGCCGAGCGAATGTTCCCGGCGCGACGTGCTCCGTCACCTCGGCATGCCGGCGGGGTGCGGGGACCGGGTCGTCGTTGTGCCGCAGGGCGTCGACGCCCGGTTCCGGCCGGCGCCCGAGCCGGCGCGCGAGCCGTGGCTGCTCTACGTCGGGCGTTTCGACCCCTACAAGAACGTTCCGCGGCTGGTGGAGGTCTTCGCGCGGGTCCGCGAGCGGGTTCCCGACGCCCGCCTGCGGATCGTGGGCGAGCCGGATCCGCGGTATCCCGAGGCGCGGCGGACGGCCGAGCGGCTGGGACTCGGCGATGAGACGATACGGTGGGACGGGTACCTGGGCGACGAGGGGCTGGTCGCGGCCTATCAGGGCGCGGCGGCGGCCGTGCTGCTGTCGAGCTACGAGGGCTTCGGGCTGCCGGTGCTGGAGGCGATGGCCTGCGGCGTGCCGGTGGTGTGTTCGGACTGCGCGTCGCTGCCCGAGGTGGCCGGCGACGCGGCGATGCTCGTTCCGCCCGACGACCCGGATGCGGCGGCCGGTGCGCTTGTGCGCGTGCTGACCGACCGCGCGCTCGCCGCCGGGATGCGGGAGAAAGGCCTCCGGCGCGCGGCGGCGTTCACCTGGGAGGAGACGGCACGGCGCACGTTGGAGGTCTACGAGCGGGCGGCCGGCGGAACCTGATCGGCCGCGGGGCTCCGGCGGAGATCCGCCGGTTTCGCTCCCAGGCGGGATTCCGTCTTGACCGATCCGGTCACACTTTACAAAGTGTGACCGGGTGAGTGGGGAACTCAAGCCGACCCTGTGGAGGACGTGCCGCGCTCTGGCGAACCGTCGCCGGCTCGGGATCCTCCGCCATCTGCTGGCCCATCCGGATTCCTCCGTGTCGGAGGTCGCCGCCGCGTGCCGGCTCCGGCTGCCGGCCGCGAGCCAGTACCTCCGGGCGCTCAATGCGCGGGGGCTGCTGGCGGCATCGCGATCCGGTCCGACCGTGCGCTACCGCGTCGAGCCGGACCCGCTGGTTCCCATCGCGCGGCCGCTGACGGATGTGCTCCGGTCGGCGATTGCGGGGACGGGCTCCGATCTGCGCGCCGTCTTTCGAACGCTCACGGCCTTCACGCATCCGCGGCGTCTGTCACTCGTCTCCGAGCTCCAGAAGGGCCCGGCCACGCGTCCGCAATTGGCCTCACGATGTGGCATGTCGCAGGAGGCCGCCGGTCGGCATCTCCGCAAGCTGAGGGATCGCCGTTTCGTCCAGTGTTGCGGGGGGCGATACGCAGCCAAGCGGCCGCGGACCCGACTTGGTCGCGTCCTGTGGGATATCCTCCGTCCGCCGGCCCAACCTAACGCCTGACGGATCGAGACTGAATGGACCCTTGTTCCTGAATTTGTTAACAATTCTACAGGAGATTGTTACACAACTTTACAGTCAGACTTTACAAAGTGTGACCGCCTGCAGCATCGCCGGATGCTGGTCTGGCGATGGGGTTCTGGTCCTATGCCCAATCCGGAATCGTCTCGCCTCGCACGAGGTCCTCCCACGTCTCCCGCGCGCGGGTCAGCGCGTGGCGGTCGCCGTCCACCATGACTTCCGCCGCGCGGCCGCGGCTGTTGTAGTTCGACGCCATCGCGAAGCCGTACGCCCCCGCGCTCAGGATCGCCAGCAGGTCGCCCTGCGCGACCGCCGGCACGCGCCGGTTCTGCGTCATGTAGTCGGTCGATTCGCAGATCGGACCCACCACGTCGCCCAGCATGGTCTCGCCGGTCTCCCGTACCGCCCGCAGTTCGTGGTGCGCCTCGTAGAGCGGCGGCCGGATCAGATCGTTCATCGCCGCGTCGATCACGACGAACTTCTTGAAGGGGTTGTCCTTCACGTACTGCACGCGCGCGACGAGGATGCCCGCGTTCCCCGCGATGAACCGCCCCGGCTCCAGCACCAGCGTCATCCCGATTGCCCGCACGCGCGGCACCACCGCCGCCGCGAACCCCGCCAGGTCGAACGGCGCCTGCTCCGGCCGGTACGGAATCCCCAGCCCGCCGCCGAGGTCCAGTTCGCGGAACGAAGGGAACCGCGCCCGCATCCGCGCGCACATCGGCGCCACCTTCTCCAGCGCTTCAACGTAGGGGTCGATGCTCATGATCGGCGAGCCGAGGTGCATGTGCAGCCCGGCGATCTCCAACCCCGGCAACCGGGCGGCGAGTTCGTAGCCGCTCTCCGCCCGCTCGATGTCCACGCCGAACTTCGTCTCGCGCTTGCCCGTGCTGGTGTGCTTGTGGGTCTTCGGGTCCACGTCGGGATTCACGCGGATCGCCACCCGCGCCGTCCGCCCCGCGCGCCGCGCCACGGCCGACATCCGCTCGAGCTCGGGCTCGGACTCGACCGTGAAGAACCGAATTCCCTGCCCCAGCGCGTAGTCGATCTCGCGCTCGGTCTTGCCCACGCCCGCGAAGACGATCTTGCCCGCCGGCACGCCGGCCTGGAGCGCCCGGAACAGCTCGCCGCCCGAAACCACGTCGGCCCCGGCCCCCTCGCGGGCCACCGCGCGGATCACCGCCGCGTTCGTGTTGGTCTTGACCGCGTAGCAGATCAGCGGGCGCACCTCGCGCATGGCCTCGGCGAGGGCGCGGTACTGGCGCAGCAGGTGCGCGCGGCTGTACACGTACAGCGGCGTCCCGTACGTCTCCGCCAGCGTTCGCACCGGCACGCCTTCGGCATGCAGCTCGCCGTCCCGGTAGATGAAGTCCGACATCATATCCGCCTCGCCCGTCCGCTCCCGCCCTCGCGGAAGACCGGCCATTGAAGCAGCCCCGCCGCCCCCTGTCGAGCGCGGCGCGGGGCGTGGATCGCGCCGGGCGCATCTGCGAGTGCACGCCGGCTCGCTCGGAGAGCTCGCCCTACCTGTCGCCCGGTGGCCATCGGTGGGGCGGGGTCTCCGACCGAGCCGGGGCCATCTCGCGGTCGTATGGCCCGTGGCGCCTGCGCGGTATAACGAATCGCAGATGCGCCCGTCGCGCCCCGTCTCGCGCGGACGACCGACCTTCCGCCCCACCGGCGCCGCGATGTTCCAACCCTTGGACAATCCTCCTCCGCCGCCGGCTTCAGGGCGCCGCGTCCGCGCCTTTCGTCACGCGTACGAGGAACAACAGCCGGTGCGGTTCCGCGCGAGCCGGCCCCGCGCTGCGCCCCGCCTCCCGCTCGTAATCGCAGCCGCCCGCCGCGATCCACTCGCCGAGCTTCACGGTCACGCGGGTCTTGATCTCGCGCGTCGACAGGATCGGCCGCCCGGCGTCGAGATTCAGCCCCTCGATCTTCTCCCGGCCGGACGCGAGTACGACCCGCAGCGCGACGTCGAGCTCCGCCGCCTCCTCCTCGCGCGCCGGCCGCACGGTGACGTCCACGAAAACGCCCGGCGAGGCGTCCGGATCGGTGTCGCGCGCGCGCCACAGGCCGTCGCCGGCGGGATCGAGATACTGCAGCGTCGACGCGATCGAGACCGACGCCGGCCGTCCGGGCAGCACCGCGATCCGCGGCGCGGAGAGGATGTCGACGTTCCGGGCCGAATCCCCCGCCGTGCCGGCCGCCAGGATCCGGAGGGCCTCCTCCACCGTGTTCGTCGTCCACAGTCGGAGTGAGTCCGCTCGCCGCGTCTTCTCGCCGCCGCCAGCCTCCTCCCACCCCTTCACGACGGACGCCGGCGCGGAAAGAACCCTCGATTCGACCGTGTACGCCTCCCCCGCCGCCGCCCCGGCCGCCTCGCCGGCCTCCGTCCCGACCGAGGCGGCCGCCGCCACGCTCATCGCCGCCCATCGCTTCCAGTTCTTCACGTGCCGCTCCTTTCTCCATTCGCTTCTTCCGGGCCCACGAACGATCCCTCAAACACGCCGGCGGGGCCCGTCGCGCCCGTCCGTGGCGCGACGATCGCCTGCAGCGCGCACGCGTCGTCGCCGGCCAGTTGCGCGACGAAGACCGTACGCGCCGCGTCGGCCGCGCCGCGCCCGCCACCCATGCGCGCCGCCGCGAAGCCGACCGCGAACGAAACGGCGCACGCGAGGGCCCGCCAGCCGAGCGACGCGGCGGGCGACGTGCGCGGGCGCGTGCGCAGCGTCGCCGCCACGCGCCGGTCCAGATCCTCCGACGGCGCGGCCGTCGAGGCGCTCCTCAGCAGTTGCTCAACGTCTTTCATGACGCGCCGTTCTCCGTTTCGCTCCACAGTTGACGCAGTTTCTGCAGGCCCCGGCGGTAGTGCGAGGCCACGGTGTTGATCGAGCGGCGGCGGACCGCCGCGACCTCGCGGAAGGCGAGGCCGTCGATGGCATGGAGGACGATCGCTTCGCGCTCGTCGGACGACAGCCGCTCGAGGAGGCTCTCGAGGTGCGGGAGGAGGGCGGCGTCGCCCGGCTCGTCCGCCACGGCCCCCGCGTCGAAGACCGTCTCGCGCCGCCGCCCGTTCCGGCGGCACGCGTCGATCGCCGCGTTTCGCACGCACCGGTAGGCGTAGGGCGCCAGCCGCCGCGGCAGCCACGGGCGGCTCGCCAGCCGCGCGATGGCGCCGTGGACCGCATCCTCCGCGCTCTCGCGGTGGCGTGTGATCGAGAGGGCGTAGGCGAGGAGCTTCCGCCCGTGTTCCTCGTACAGCCCCTGCAGCCGCTCGTTCCGGTCCGCGTCCACCCGGCCCCTTCCGTTTCCTCGCCGCGCCCGCCGCCACCGCGCCGTCGATCATACCACGCACGGGGGTCCGGTTCTTGTGCACGGGCGCGAAGATACCGGGATGAGGCCGGGGCGCTCGCGAGACCGCGAGGACGAGAGCCCGTCCCGCTCCGCCGCCCGAAAGGCATTTGAACATGCACACGGATTTGGTGTGAGGAAGGGTGTATGAGAACGAACATCGATCTGGACGACGCCCTCCTGCGCGAGGCGCGGAAATACAGCGACCGAACGACCAAGCGCGCCCTGGTCGAGGAAGCCCTCGAGACGTTCGTGCGGATCAAGGCCGACGCGCGCCGCCGGGAGGCGTACGAGAAGCGGCTGGGGCGGTTGCAGGGCGATCTGTCGGGCCTGCGGCTCCGCCGGCGTCCCTCGGACATCCTTCGCGAGGACCGGTCCCGGTGAGACCGCACGTCCTCGACACGAGTACGGCGCTGGCGTGGTACCTGCCGGAATCGTTCGCGGCGGAGGCGCGGCGCTGGCAGCGAGACATGCTGGACGGGCGGGTGCGCTTCCTGGTGCCGTCGCTCCACTACTGGGAATTCGGCCACGTCCTGCGGACGTACGTGAGGCGCGGCGAACTCGATGCGGCGGCGGCGACCGACATCTACGCCCTGATCTCCAGGCCCCGCTGGAGGTGGCCGAGCCTAGCCGCGAGGAGGTGCTCGCGCTCGCGCTCGAATACGGCGCCACGGCCTACGACGCCGTCTACATCGCCCTCAGCCTGTCGCTCGACGCGCCGCTGGTCACCGGCGAACGCGCAACCACGCCGTGGGTCGCGCGCCTCGGGGCGAGGGCCCGGGTCGTGAAGGGCTGAGCGCGGCCCTCAGGACAGCTTCTTCAGCAGGCGGATCAGCTCCTCCAGCCGGCGGTCGGGATCGGCCGAACCGAAGCGCGGAAGGCGGGCGCCGAAGGCGACGATCTCCGCGCCGCGCCGCAGGACGATCTTCTCCCCCTCGCTCTCCACGGCCTGGATCCCCGCGCCGTGGGCGAGAACGCGGACGCGAGCGATCTGGAGCAGGCGGTCGGCCGGCGGAGGCAGGGGCCCGAAGCGGTCGCGGAGCTCCGCGCGCAGGCGCGACGCCTCGCGCTCCGTCGCGCAGGCGGCGATGCGCCGGTAGAGGGCCAGGCGCTGGTTCTCGTCCTCGATGTAGTCGAACGGGATCGTCGCGGCGGGCGCGGCGGAGCCGTCGGACGGCGCGAGCCCGAGGAAGTCCAGCGCCACGCGCACGTCGATCATCGGCGGCGGCGTCTCGCCCTTCATCCGCGCGACGGTCCGCTGCAGGAGGCGGCAGTAGAGGTCGAACCCCACGGCGTTGATGTGCCCGCTCTGCTGCGGGCCGAGGAGGTTGCCGGCGCCGCGGGTCTCGAGGTCCTGCAGCGCGAGCTTGAAGCCGGCGCCGAGGCTGGAGTAGCGGCGGATCGCCTGGATGCGGCGGCGCGCGGTGTCGAAGAGCCGCCCGTGGCGCGGCAGGAGGAGGTAGGCGTAGGCTCGGTGCTTGTAGCGGCCCACGCGTCCGCGGAGCTGGTAGAGGTCGGCGACGCCGAAGCGGTCGGCGCGGTCGATGACGATCGTGTTGACGTTGGGGATGTCGACCCCGCTCTCGATGATCGTCGTGCAGAGCAGGACGTCGAACTCCGCGCGCACGAAGCGGTGCATGATGTCCGACAGCTCGCGCTCGCCCATCTGGCCGTGGGCGGCGACGATGCGCGCCTCCGGCACGAGCCGCACGAGGCGGTCGCGGACGGCGTCGATCGTCTGCACGCGGTTGTGGAGGTAGAACACCTGCCCCTCGCGGTTCAGCTCGCGGAGGAGGGCGTCGCGGACGAGGGCGTCGTCGTACGACGCGACGATCGTCTCGATCGGCAGGCGCTCCTGCGGCGGGGTCTGGATCACGCTCATGTCGCGCACGCCCAGGAGGCCGAGATAGAGGGTGCGCGGGATCGGCGTGGCCGTGAGCGTGAGGACGTCGACCATCCGCCGGAGCTGCTTCAGGGACTCCTTGTGCTCGACGCCGAACCGCTGCTCCTCGTCGATGATGACGAGGCCGAGGTCCTTGAACGCGACGTCGGGCTGCACGAGGCGGTGGGTGCCGATGACGACGTCCACCGCGCCCTCGCGCAGGCCGCGCAGGACGGCCGCCTGCTCGGCGCGCGTGCGGAAGCGGCTGAGCATCTCGACCGCCACGGGGAACGCCGCCATCCGCGCGGAGAACGTGTCGAAGTGCTGTTGCGCGAGGACGGTCGTGGGCACCAGCACCGCCACCTGCCGCCCGTCCATCACGGCCTTGAAGGCGGCGCGCATCGCAACCTCGGTCTTGCCGTAGCCGACGTCGCCGCAGATGAGCCGGTCCATCGGCCGCGGGCTCTCCATGTCGCGCGTGACGTCCTCGATCGCGTGCGCCTGGTCGTCGGTCTCCGCGTAGGGGAACGTCGCGGCGAACTCGCGGTGCCACGGGCCGTCGGGCGCGAAGGCGTGTCCGGCGAGGGCCTGGCGCGCCGCCTGCGTCTCCAGCATCGCCGCGGCGAGATCGCGCACCGCCGTCTCCGCCGCCTCCTTCTCGCGGCTCCAGCGCGCCGTGCCGAGGCGGTGGAGCTCGGGTCGGCGCCGCCCGATGCCGACGTAACGGCTGAGGAGGTGCGCCTGCGAGACCGGCACGTGCAGCCGCGCGCCCTCGGCGTATTCGACCGACAGGACTTCCTGCGACACGCCGCTGACCTCGATCTCGAAGATCCCGAGGTAGCGGCCGATGCCGTGCTCGACGTGCACGACCAGCTCGCCCGGCTGGATGTCGGTCCACTCGGCCACGCGCGCCCCCGCCAGGCCCGCCGGCGCCGCGCGGCGGCTGGGCCGCTCGTAGCGTCCGCGCGTTTCCCGCCGGGCGCCGTAGAGGTCGCTCTCCGCCACAACGGTCAGCCGCCCGGCGCCGACGACGAAACCGGCGGAGAGCGGGGCCACCTCCGTGAGGGCGCGCTCCGGCAGCGGCGCGGCCGCGGCGCAGGCCTCGCGGAAGCGGTCGCGCGCGCCCGCGGTCTGGAAACAGAACACCACCGGCCGCCTGTCACGCGCCCGGTTGAGCAGGCCCTCGACGAACCGCGCGCGGAGTCGCTCGACGACGTCCGGCTCGAACGGCGCGTGCAGGGCCGACGTCAGGCGGGGCACGCCCTCGAGCTCGCGGATCTCCATCGCGACGGCCGCCGCCTCGCCCGGCGGCCGCAGCTCGATCTGCCCTCGCGGGAAGAGGGCCGCCGCGCGCTCGCGCAGGTCCCCCAGCCGCCGCCCGCCGCCGGCGACGCCGTCCGCGGCGGCGCGTTCGAAGATCTCCGCGTGCTCGGCGATGCGGTCGGGCTCCGACCACGCCCATAGCGCCGACGTCGGGAGGAACGAGGAGAGGTCGGCCCCCGAGCCCGCGTCCGCCTCAACGGCGGGCGACAGCCGGATCGACGGCGCGCGGCCGATGGAGCGCTGGTCGGCCGGGTCGAACCGGCGGATCGAGGCGAGGGTCGAACCGTCCCACTCCAGCCGCGCCGGCCAGTCGTCGGTCGGCGGCCAGACGTCGAGGATCCCGCCCCGCACGCAGGCCTGTCCCTTGGCCGAGACCTCCACCTCGAAGGCGTAGCCGGCCGCCTCCAGCCGGCGGGTCATGTCCTCGATCTCGCACGACTGCCCGACGTCCGCCGACACGGCGAGGCGCGAGACGGCGTCCGGCGCCAGGGTCGGCTGGAGGATCGCCTGGACGCAGGTCGCGACGATGGCGGGCGGCGGCTCCTGCCGGCAGCGCTGGAGCGTCAGGAGCCGGTCGCCGGCGATGTCCGGGTGCGTCGCGCGGGCCGTCTCGCGCGCGGGGAAGCAGAGCAGCGAGTCCTCGCGCCCGGCCGCCAACGCCTTGAGATCCGCCATCAGCGCGTCCAGCGTGCGCGGACCGTCAACCACCCAGACGACCGTCCGGCGGAAGGCCTCCCACAGGCACCACGCGAGAAACGCCTCGCCCCCCGCCGGCGGCCGCTCCAGCCGGGCCGGATGCCGGGCGGCGAGAGCGCGGGCCAGCGCGTCGCGTTCTCCGTCGGTAAACCCTGTGGCGCGAAGAGGATGGTCCACGGTGTGCGAGGCTAGGTCCGGCGGAGGGGCAAGTCAAGGGAGCGGGGGCGGATGTGCGCGTGTGTGGGTGCGGGAATATCGGAGTGATGGAGTGGTGGAGTGCTGGAGCAATGGAGGGATCAAGCCCCCATCACCCCAGTACCCCAATACCCCATCGCTCCATCGCTTCATCATTCCAGTATTCCATCACTCCCTCTCTCCCCCTCATGGTGTGAATAGCTCCTCCCCTCCTTGCGTCTACTGTGGCGGTGTGAGACGGTGCGGGAGAAGGCTGGGGCGCGCGGCGCCCGCGGAGGTGTGAAGATGAAGAGGATGCTCTGGGTTCTGGGTGTGGCGGCGGTGATCGCGGGGCTGGCGTCCGTGGCGATGGGCGGATCGGCCACGATCCGCAGCGTGCGCGAGATCATCTATCCGACGGAGTTCGAAGAGCAGGCCATCGGAGACCTCGATCCCGACCGCCCGCCGATCCCGTCGAGTTTCCAGACGCGCGAAGTGGGCGTGAACCTGACGGTCGACGCCATCGTCAGCGGCGGCGGCGCCGCGGTGAGCCCGATCAAGGAATACCGCGTGCAGTTCCGCAACGGCATGAAGGCGGTCTTCATCATCGGCCGGACGACGATGGTCGGCGACATCCCGCTCAAGGCGCTGGAGTTCAAGGACGGGAACGTCATCGTCGAAGACATCCGCAACGGCCGCAAGTTCCGGTTCGAGGCGAAGGAGTTCTGATCCTGAACCGGCCGACGCCGCCCGGCGCGCTCCCGGGGGATGCCGGCGTCAGAATTCCTGCCGCCGCTTCAGCCGCGCCTCGTCGGGGGCATGGCCGTACCACTCCCGACAGTCCACGTCCCGGCGGCCGGAATCGAGTAGTCCGAACTCGCCCCTGAGATTCCAGCCGGCTGAAGCCGCGCCATCGCGGCAGGGGTGCCGGGCCGCTGCGTAGTCGGTCTCCGTGGTGCTCAGGGCGTCTCTCCCTTCCTCCCCTCCAGCGCCGCGCGCAGGCGGCCGCCGACGCGGCGCGGGGCGTCGTGCGTCCAGTCCGACCGGACGGCTTCGGCCGCCGCGGCGCGGTCCGCGCCCGCGACGTCGACGAGGTAGCGAAGCAGATCCTCCGCGCGTTCGTCGAGCGGGCGGCCTTCGACGGCGTCGCGCCGTTCGATGAGCCCGTCGGAAAACGCGAGGAACGCGTCGAACGGACGGCCCGACGCGCGCCACAGCAGCGGCAGCGCCCGCGGGAACCGCTGGCGGTTGGCGTAGACCTCCCAGTGCCTCCCGAAATGCGAAAGGCGCGCGACCTCGTCCCGCGAGAGGCATTTCGTTTCCAGCACGTCGTAGGGCGGCGCGGCGCGGTAGACCTGTCCCCATTCGTCGTCGTGGCGGCCGATGGCCGTCCCGCGCAGGCGCTTCAGGATGCCGACCTGGATCTCGTCCGGCCCGAACGCCAGCAGCCGGTCGAAGCCCGCGCCGAAGCTCTCCATCCCCTCGCCGGGCAGCCCCGCGATCAGGTCGGCGTGGACCGCGGCGCCGGATCGGCGGCACAGGAAATCGAGCGTTTCGTCCCGCTCGCGCGCCGGGAACGGCCGGCGGATGCGCGCGGCGACGTCGGGGTCGAAGGTCTGCACGCCGACTTCGAACCGCAGCGCGCCGGGCGGGAAGCGCGCGATGGCCGTCCGCAGCGCCGGCGGCAGGCGGAACGGCGCGAGTTCGAACTGGGCGGCGGCGCCGGGCGGCAGGCGGTCGAACAGGAACGCCAGCACGCGCGCGGCGCGGTCGGGGTCGGCGTTGAACGTCCGGTCGACGAACTTCAGCCGGCGCGCGCCGCGGTCGAGCAGGTCGCCGATCGCGGGCAGCACGCGTTCGAGCGGCCATTCGCGGACGCCGGGATCGACCGACGAGAGGCAGTAGTCGCAGGCGAAGGGGCAGCCCCGCGACGTCTCGACGTAGACGTTGCGGTGCGCGAGGTCGTCGTCGGAGTACTCGCCGTACGGCGGCGCGAGGGCGGCGAGGTCGGGCGCCGGCGCGTCGATCGCGCGGCCGGCGGGGCGGCGGCCGGCGAGCAGCGAGGCGCACAGCGCCGGAAACGCCGACTCGCCTTCGCCGCGCACGACGACATCCGCGAGACGGGCGGCCTCGGGATCGTCCGCCTCGCCTCGCGCCTCCGGCCCGCCGACGACGACGGCGGTCTCCGGGCGCCGGCGGCGGAATTCGCGGACCAGCGCCGAGGCGGGGTCGGCGTTCCAGACGTAGAGCCCCAGGCCCAGGACGCGGGGCCGGAGCGCGGCGAGTTCGGCGGCCGCGGCGCCGGGCGCGGCGTGCAGGTCGAATTCGCGGATCGCGCTGCGGGGCCGGAGGTCTCCGAGCTGGGCGCGCAGGCAGCGCAGGCCGAACGAGGGATGGGCGTAGCGGGCATTGACCGCGGCGAGGACGATGTCGGCCGCGCGTTCGGACGGCTCGTTCACGCTCCGAACCGGAACAGGCGCGCGGCGTCGGCCAGGCGGCCGTCCCGGAAGACGACGCCTTCCGCGCGCAGGAGCCGGAGCTTGCGCCGGATTTCGGCCCCGCCCGTTTCGCCCGCGAAGCCGCCGATCGCGAGGTCCGACCGGATCACGCGGTGGCAGGGCACCTCGGGCGCGAAGGGATTGCAGCGGAGGGCCTGCCCGACGGCGCGCGGCCCGCGGACGCCGAGGGCGCGCGCGAGCGCGCCGTAGGTCGTCACGCGGCCTCGGGGCACGCGGCGCAGCGCCGCATAGACCCGTTCCTGGAAGACCGTCACCGCCGGCGGGTTGCCGCCCGGGGTCGCTTTGACAGGCCGCGTCCTCATGGTTGGCCAGCATTCTACGCCTTGCCTGTCCCCCGTCAATCGGGCTAGATTCCGGTCCATGAGCGACACGCTGGTCGTTGTGCCCACCTACGACGAGAAGGAGAACGTCCGCTCCCTGAGCGAGGCCATCCTCCGCGTGTCGCCGCAGACCGACCTGCTGTTCGTGGACGACAACTCGCCGGACGGCACGGGCGAGATGCTCGACGCGCTGGCCGCGCAGGACCGCCGGATTCAGGTCGTGCATCGCGAGCGGAAGATGGGGCTGGGCCGCGCCTACGTGGAAGGCTTCCGGTGGGCGCTGGAGCACGAGTACGGGTTCGTGTTCGAGATGGACGCCGACTTCTCCCACAATCCGGCGGACGTGCCGCGGCTGCGGGCGGCCGCGGAGACGGCCGACCTCGTGCTCGGGTCCCGGTTCGCCGGCGGCATCCGCGTGGTCAACTGGCCGCTGTCGCGGCTGATCCTCAGCAAGGGCGCGGCGATGTACGTGCGCTGGATCACGGGGCTGCCGCTGGCGGATCCCACGGGCGGGTTCAAGTGTTACCGGCGGGCGGTGATCGAGAGCATGCGGCTGGACGCCATCGCCTCCAACGGCTACTCGTTCCAGATCGAGACGGCGCACCACGCATGGATCAACGGCTTCCGCGTCGTGGAGATCCCGATCACGTTCGAGGAGCGGCGGCTGGGCCAGTCGAAGATGAACGCCCGGATCGTCCGCGAGGCGCTGTGGGTCGTCTGGCGTCTGGCGGCGCGCTGCCGTTTCCGCCGGCGCCCGGCGCCGCCGCATTCCCGCAGCGTGGCCCGCGCGCCGGCGGCGTCGTGACGGCGCGACGCCCATCGACGCCCGCCGCCCTCCGCGCGTTCCGCCCGCGTCAGTGGGTGAAGAACGCCGCCGTCGCGGCGCCGTTCGTGTTCGCGCTCGGCGACGCCTCGCAGCAGGCCGCGCTCGGCGACGGCTCGCCGGGGATCGCGCCGTCGACGCTGCTCCGGCTCGCGGCCGCCATCGCGCTCTTCTGCGCCGCGTCCAGCGGCATCTACGTGATCAACGACATCCTGGACGTCGAGCAGGACCGCGCGCATCCCGTGAAGCGGCGGCGGCCGATCGCGTCCGGCGAGCTCCCGGTCCGGCGCGCCGCGGCCCTCGCCGCCGCGCTGCTGCCGGCGGCGCTCGTCGGCGGGGTGATCCTGTCGCCCGCCTTCGGGGCCGTGCTCGGCGGCTACGTCCTGCTGCAGGTCCTCTATTCCGCCTGGCTGAAGCACGTGCCGCTGCTGGACGTGCTGTCGCTTTCGGCGGGCTTCGTGCTGCGGGCGATGGGCGGCGCGTACGCGCTGGGCGTGCGGATCTCGAACTGGCTCCTCCTCTGCGCGTTCCTGCTCTCGTTCTTCCTCGCGCTCGGCAAGCGCCGTCACGAGAAGGTGAACCTCAACGGCGGGACGGAAGGAACCCGGCGGGCGCTGGCGGGCTACGGCGTCCGGCAGCTCGACGTGCTGATCGCGCTGGCGGCGGCGGGGACGGCGGCGGCCTACGCGGCGTACGCGCTGTCGCCCGACACGGCGGAGCGCTTCGGCACCCGGCGCATCGCGTGGACGATCCCGCTGGTCGCGGCGGGCCTGGCGCGGTACCTGCGCCTCGTGTACCGGCACGACAAGGGGGACGCGCCGGAGAACGTGCTGCTGACGGACGGCCCGCTGCTGGCCATCATCGGCCTCTATGTCGCGGCGGTGCTGGCGATCTTCTTCGCCTGACCGCGGCCGTGCCGCCGGCCGCCCCGCTCAACCGGCACCGCCGCCCGGCGCCGCGTCCCGCTCGACGATCACGGTCACCGGGCCGTCGTTCTCCAGCGCGACGACCATGTGTTCGCGGAACCGGCCGGTCCGGACCTCGCGCCCTCCCGCGCGGAGGGATTCGACGAAGCGCTCGTAGATCGGCATCGCCTCCTCCGGCGGCGCGGCGTCGAGGTAGCTCGGGCGGTTGCCCTTGCGGCAGTCGCCGTAGAGGGTGAACTGGCTGACGACGAGGAACGCGCCCTTCACGGAGGCAATGTCGCCGTTGAGGCGGCCCGCGGCGTCGTCGAACAGCCGCAGGCGGGCGATCTTCCCGGCGAGGCCCTCCGCCTCCGCCGCCGTGTCGCCCCGCCGCACGGCGACCAGGACGACCGCTCCCGGGCCGATGCGGGCCTCCTCCGCACCGCCCGCGACGAGCACGCGGGCCGAGCGCACCCGCTGGACGACGGCCCTCATCCCGCCGCCGGCGCCGACTCCCGGCGAACGACGCGCAGCGTGTCCAGCCGGTTCAGCGCCGCGGCGATCTCGTACCGCCTCGGCCTCGCGAGGTCGCCGCGCAGCTCGCGCGACAGCCCCTCGAGCCCCTCGTGGCTGAGATCCTGATCGATGAGGTAGAGCAGCTCGCTCATCGTGCGCGTCTCGTCGAGGTAGTGCAGCTTGGCGAAGTAGAGCACCAGCCCGATCGTCGTGGTCTGGTGGATGTCGGCGATCTGGCGCACGCCGTTCAGGTCGATCGTGGACCGCCCGAAGCGGAGATGACACCGGTCGAGCGCCTCGATGACGGCGTCCTCCCGGCCGAGGGACGGATCGAGGCTGCTGGGCGTGATCCAGCGCTTGGCCTCCGCGGGCGGCGCCAGCGGCGCCGCGGGCGCGGCCGGCGGCCGACGCAGGTCGAGCGCCTTGGCCTCCGCCGTCACGTCGTCCACCCGCCCGGCGGCGATCCGCAGGACGCGGTCCGCGACGGCGACGAACTCGGCCGCGCACGCCGACGCGCCGACCACGATCGAAACGTGCAGCTCGTCGGCGATCTGCCGCGCGCGCTCCGCGAGCGAGGCGGCGCGCGGACCGGCCGCCAGCCCGGCCAGCCGCGAATCCGCCGCCAGGAACCCCGGATCGGAACTCGACTCGTCGAAGACCAACACCTGGGCGCCGATCTGCAGCGCCTCGACGGTCGAGGCCATCTGCGATTCGGCGGCGGACGCGGCGGCCTTCGTGAACTCCGTCGCGGCGGCGCCGGGACCGGCGGGCAGGAACATCTGCAGGTCGACGCGCTGGATCGCGCGGCCCGGCTCGGCCACGACCTGCACGGCGTCGGGCACCGTGACGACGCGCTCGCGGCCGTCGCCCGGGACGACGTTGTAGATGCCGGAACCGATCGCGGCGACCAGATCCGTGCGTCCCGAGTACGCGTCGCCGACGATCAGCGTGATGCCGGCCGGGATGCCGAGGCCCCGCACGGAACCGGCGTTCGGCACCGGCATCTCGGTCCGGAGCCCTTCGGCGACGGTGAGGGGGGCGGCGTCGGGCGAGGGCCGGTCGTCGGAGCGGCTCCGGCGCGCGAGGCGGGCGCCATCGCCGACGAACGCCACGAGCCCCTGCCGGTTGAGCGACTGGCGGATGCGGTCGGCGTCCTCCATCGTGTTGACGAAATCGTCCAGCGCCTCCTGGTCGCAGTAGCAGTGCAGCATCGCCGAGTTGACGATCGCGGGGAGATCGAGGAAGAAGATCCGCTCCGCTTCCGCCGCGTGAATGAGGCCGTCGCGCACGGGCAGGCGGATCGTGATGCGCGCCTCGACGTAATCGGCCGCGACGACGAGGGCCGACCGCGGAAGGATCTTCTGATCGGGCCGGGCGATCCGGAGGCTGCACCGCGAGTAGCCCTCGGGCACGGCCTCGGCCTGCCGGTCGATCGCGTCGGCGACCTGGCGGATCAGGAAGTCCTCCAGCGCCGTCCGGCGGATCGGGGTTTCGAACAGGGCGGGCGGGAAACCGGCGATCAACTGCGGCACGTGGATGACGAACAGCGCCTGCAGGGGGCCGCCGTCATAGGCCGGTATGCTCCGGCCGTGCAGCACGAAGCGCGTGAAGTCGAAATCGCCCGTGAGCTGGGCGTATTCGGCCGGGTCCTTGCCGTCGATGCTCCGCAGGATGCTGTCGAATTCCTTCTTGTCTCTCATGACTGGTCTCCCGGCGCCGTCGCGACCGGGCCCGGCCCGCCCCCGACGATCACGCGAATCTTCCCTTCCGCGCACTCCATCCGCCGCGCATGGACGAGCAAGTCCCGCTCGCGCTCCCAGCCGGCGAAGAACTCCTGAAAGCGCCGGCCGATCCACCGGCCCGCCGCGCCGGGAAGAGGCAGATGCCCCACGCGCCCGCCGCGCAGCCGCCAGTCCGACCCGCCGGCCGCGGGGGCCGCCACGTCGACATCGAAGGAGAGCGGCAGCGGCCCGCAGGCGCCGACCGCGCCGATGCGCGCGCCGCCGTCGCGGAACGTCAAGTACACCCGGCCCGCGACGAACGGCAGCACCGACGCGCGCGGCGCGGCCGCCAGTTCCTTCGTACACTCGGCCAGGTAGCCGTTGATCTCGGCCTCGGCGATCGCCTCGTCGGCATAGCGCCCCTGTTGCGAGGCCTTCTGCAGGCGTCCGACGCGCGCGTCGAAGGCGGCCCCGTCAGGCGCCGGCTCCGCGGCCGGGGACGCCGGCCAGAGCATCATCGACAGGGCGGCGACGACCGCCAGCAGCACCAGACTCCTTGCCACATCGAGCACGACACGGCCCCAGTTCACGGGATCGCGGACCTCGCGCAGCTCCGGCGTGCCCATCCGCGCCCCGCAGTTCACGCAGAAGACGGCCACCGACTTGTGGCCGTGCCCGCACTGGGGGCAGATGAAGAGCAGACTCACGGCGTCTTCCCCGCGGGGGGCGGCGGGGCCGCGGCGGACTTCGCCGGCGCCGCGGCGGGGGCGGCCGCGCCGCCCTTCTCGGCCTTCGCCGCGCTGTGGTATTTCTCGCTGCGATAGTCGGTGGTGTAGAAACCCGAGCCCTTGAACAGGAAGCCGGCGCCCGTGCCGATCAGGCGCTCGACGCGGCCGCGGCACTTGGGACAACGGCGGAGCGGGGGGTCGGAGATCCGCTGGAACTCCTCGAACTCGTGCTCGCAACGGACACAGCGATACTCGTAGGTCGGCATTCGGCCCTCGTTCATCCCGTCCTGCTCAAGATGCCCGATCAGTATAGGGAGGTCGCGGGGCAAGTCAAATCCGCTTGCCGACCCCCGGCGGGGCGCATCGGCGATTCGTTATACCGCGCAGGCGCCACGGGCCATACGGCCGCGAGATGGCCCCGGCTCGGTCGGAGACCTCGCCCCACCGATGGCTACCGGGCGACCG
>Ga0233425_10004180_pt1 | contig 24647 bp, 21 predicted proteins | sample Watercolumn_Towu_2_FD_181712 | JGI IMG/M metagenome (GOLD analysis project Ga0233425, IMG submission 181712) | Freshwater microbial communities from Lake Towuti, South Sulawesi, Indonesia - Watercolumn_Towuti2014_140_MG | ecosystem: Environmental > Aquatic > Freshwater > Lake | place... | reverse complement strand
CGCAACCAGCGCGAACGGTGCGACCCCCATACCCGTCACGCTGCTTGACGAAGGGGGTCCCTTTTGCACGCCGATAGGGGGTCCTTTTTGGACGCCGATTGACAGTAAAAGGGGGCTCAAGCGCAGGCGATCGGCCGTTCGCGGGGCGGGTGGACGACCAAGATCCACGCGCTCACCGACGTCATCGGCCGCCCCTACGCCCTGATGCTGACACCCGGCAACGTGGCTGATGTGAAGGCCGCGCCCGAGCTGCTCACCCGCCTGGGTCGAGCCCGCTACCTGCTTGCCGACAAGGGATACGACGCCGATGCGCTCCGCCGATCTTTGCGCCAGGCCGGGACCGTGCCCGTCATCCCCGGACGCTCGAACCGCAAGCGCGCCGTGCGCTACGACCGCGAGCGTTACAGGGGCAGGCACCTCATCGAAAACGCCTTCTGCCGCCTCAAGGACTTCCGACGCATCGCCACCCGCTACGACAAGCTCGCCGCCAACTTCCTCTCAGGCGTCGCTCTCGCCACCGCCCTGGCCTTCTGGCTCTGATTGAGTCTCAACCCTAGAGGCGTTCGACACTGCGCTACCGCAGATCGGCACTCTGCTGCCTGCCAAGGTTGGGCAAGATCGTCGACATCGGCAATTCGCCTATCCAGCACGCCCGACGCGTCGCTGCCAAGTTGGAGCAGTAAAGACGCGTCTCGCCTCGAAAGTGGTTTCCAAGGTGTACCTTATGCGTTTGCTTGTGTCTGGGTGAGGTGAGCCACACAGGCTCGGTTCCCTCGGTGTAGTCCTCGCTAATGCTCCGCTGGGCAATCGCCTCAACGTGATCGTGGAAACCTTGGCAAGAGCTCCTGCGTTCCCACTTGAGAGGAGCAGAACGATGAAAGAGGTACACGACGCCCCGTCGGAAGCGGAGGCGAACCACGGCCTGGTCGCAGTTAAAGGCCCGGATGCCGTCGACGTCGTGATGAAGCCAAAAGCAGCGTTGCGTACGGCCGAACGGATCAGCAGTGCTGCGGTCGAGGCGCTTGTCGAACAGAACTTCAGCGAACCGGGCGACCGTCACTAAAGCAGTTCAGGCCTGAAGCGCAGCGACGGGTGCATGAAGCGACCAGATCAGCCCGGTTGGGAGGTCATCGACCCCCCCAACACCGCCCAGCCGCTTTGGGGTGGCGACCTCGAGCAAGCGTTCACTCCATGTGCAAAGCGGCGTCCTTACTTGCGGACCGTCACGTTCTGCCCATTGAAGCCAGATGCGGCTGGTCCGTGACGTTGACCTCCCAACGTAATGACACGTATCCGTCTTTTCCGCTCAACGCGCCGCAGCGCAGTGAATGTACTTCGAGCTCGTGGACGGCGAGCGCAAGGGCCGCCGCCGTGCTCGGTCCTACTGGAACAGGTGAGCCGACGATGCGAACGCGACTACGGCCGCCTTCGGCAAGCGCCAGCTCGACCAGTGTCTGAAGATCGGTGACGTGGGCCTCGGGTTGCACGATCAAGTCGCTGATCCTGCTGAGCATCGCCACCCGGGCTGCCAGCTCTCGGCCCTTCTCAACAAGAGGCTCGTCGCCGTCCAACACCTGATTGGTCGTCGCTGAGACGATGGTGAGCAGGTTTCGAAGAACATGGCGAGCGCCATCGACGGGAATGAAGCCGTTCGCTAGCGGCTGACTTTCGGAAGACAGACCGAGCCCCATCACGACCTTCTCGTACGGAACCTTGAGCTGCACCTGCGAGCCATCAAGGAAGCGAATGGTCGTCGCGGAATCATCGCTGCACAGGTGCGACACGGTAGCGGGGTTGATCGCAACGACTTGGCCATCAGCCAGGCCAAAGGTGGCGAGCGGCGCAGCCGCGTGCGGGCCGGGAGCGACCAGCTCCATCATTGAGGACCGCGGTGCCATGTCAGTCGCATTCGGTATGGCGACATCCAGCGCCTCGGAGAGACAACAAGCAAAGAGGCTGCCGCCGGCGTCAACGCCGTCCAACAAGCTCAGCGCTCTCCGAGCAAGAACGGCCGCCGTTCGCTCCGCTGCCTCTTTATCCACGACGATCCTCTTCCATTCGATCTGCTCTGTGGCCCCGCTTGTAGCCCCGAGTTTCGTTCCGCGATCAGGTCTCAATCAAATCGCCTGCTTAGCTCCCCGCTGGCATTCTCCGCGCGAGCAGAGGCCATAGCTTTCGAGAAGAGTTCCCGGAACACTCGCCCGGCGAGTGCCGGATTGTGCCGGTTCATGTTCTCTGACATTCTCGTGATCATGCCGCATTGTCGCACCTGCGGGATACAAGAGAAGCGCAACAAAAGGAAACCGTTCCGTTTCGACGTGGTTCCCGCCTTACGCAGCCGACGGGTGTGCCGCAACGAGGAGGCGCTCATAAGTGCTTTGCTGTCGCGTCCCTTAAATCTCGTGCAGGGACTGTTCTGGCGTTCATCAACGCGGCTGAGGTTGAGCCGGCGACCAGCGGATTTCCTCGCCGGATCCTCCCTCTCCTCTCGCACAACACGTGAACTTAACATAATCTATGTTATCGGACTAGCGGATTTCTGTTTGGCTACGGGCACTTACCTGCCCTTGGCGCGGTCGCGATCACCCGATCAGCGACGTTCGTTCGCGCTGCTGCTGCTCGCGCTCGGCCCGCCAAGCGTCAAACTGGGCCAGAACGTCGTCCACGTCCATACCCGTTTGTCGGTGATGGCCGTCGACGCGGGCGCGCAGCGACGCGGGCCAAGCGGCGCTGCTCCGTATCAGCATGGCTTGCACCCAACGAGGCGTACCGGTGAGCAGCGACTCCAGCGTTTGATGGCCCTTCCACGGCCGGTGCGCGCCCGACATGAGGCGGCCGACGGGTTCGTCGGCGAGCAGCGCCACCACGGCGCTCAGCACGTGCGCGCGGGCCATGGGGGACAGCTCGCAATAGGGCTGCTCGTCCCAGGTCTGCGGTTTGTACTCCGGCATGGCCGGCAGCAAGGGGCAGTCGAACAGGTTGATGTAGCTGGTCTTGAACTGGTCCGGCGCCAGCAGCGCCCGGGTGAGATCGCGGAGCACGCATAGGAACTGGTGGGCCGGCACCGGCTCTAGCCCTGGCAGCCGTGCGGCGCGGCCGAGCAATGCCTCGCGGACCTCGCAGTCGACCGCGAACAGGATTGGGAGCGCTGCGGTCGCCTCTTCCGGCTCAACAAGGGCTACTGGCGTCGGCCCCGGCCAGCGGCTCGTTCGCAGCGGCGCGCCGCAGTCGCCGCACACGAACTCGACCCCGCCTGACCATGTGAAGTGCGGCGCGTGGCGCGGGTGACAACGGCGGCAGAAATCCTGACGCCAGGATCCGTGTCGGTGACAAAAGATGAGCGGCAGCGCCGCTTCCGCATCAAGATAGGCGCCGCCAGCCTCGTGCGCCTCGGCAAGGCACAGGCCGCACCAGGCGAGATCGAGGTCACCCCGGGCGCGACCGCTTTCGTCGGTGCTCGGCAACCAATCCACGGCGAGGCCCGGCCAGCGGCGCTTGAGCTCAAGGCTGGTCACGACCTCCAGCGCGACCCGCAGCCCTGCTGCGATGCAGCTCGCCTCCTGCGCATCCCACTTTACGTCCGGTCGCGTCTTGCTTTTGGGATCGGCCGGGCACAGCACCTGCCGGAGGTCGGCGACGGACACATCATACCAGGCCGCCGTTCGTCCGACCCAGAACGACGGCAATTCATCGGGCAAAGGGCAAGGTGCGATCGGGAACGCGACCTCCGCCACGGCTCAAGCAGCCGCTTTTGCTCGCCCGCGCCCGCGCCGCTGCGCCAGCGCCTTCATGCTGACGGATGGCAGCACGAGGTCATCGGCATCGAGGTCTCCCACCTCGATGTGCTCGCTGCCGTTCTCGATCGCACGCACGGCGAGCGTCTCCACCAGTCGAAAAATGCGCCCGGTGTTGCCGTCACTGAGATCGAGGATGGACGTGCGGCATCGCTCCTCCTCCAGTTGCGAAGGTTTGCGCAGCGGCAGGATCGCAGAAAGCGTAACCATCAGGAGCCGGAACGGCTCATCGTTCTGCCAGCGGACGAGCTCGACCGCATCGAACCTCTCGGCCAGTGCGGCATCGGTGAGCAGCGCCGCTCGGGCCTCGTGGTTGCCGGTGCAGACCAGCGGGATCTGCAGATCGTTAGCGAGGTAGGAGCGTGTTGAGGAAGACGCGCTGCTGGCGCGGCGTGCAGGCCAGCATATGGTTGATCTCGTCCAGGATCAGCATGCGAGCGCCCACCTGCCCCATGAGCCGACGCGTGAGCTGCCGGGCGCGATGGACGTCACCACGAGCGGCAAAGCCAGCGCCGAGCTTCTCGAGCATCTCGCCGTAGAACTCGCCATCGGTCGGCTGGGGCGGCAGCTGGACAGCCACGACCGGGATCGTTGCCGTTCCGGTCGCCTCGTTGAAGCCGCGCGGGTTCTCCGCCTTGAACCGCTCGACGATGCGGGACTTCCCCATCCCTGTTTGGCCGTAAATCAGCAGGCACGGCATGCGCGTCCGTGGCGGATAGCGCAGCATGCCGTCCAAGGTCTTGCGCACGGCTTCGGCTTTCGGAAAGCCGAGCCACCGGTCCATCCGGATCCAGGCGATCCGCTCGTCGTCGGCCCACATCGCGCGCTCGCGGTAGCCCTCGGCGAGATGGGACATATCGCTCACCGGGGCATCTCCTCCACTATGAATGGAAGCGCCTGGCAATCACTCCTCCCCTCCTCCGGCCCGCCTGGGAGAACGGCGGGCTTGTCAGGTTCGAGCGCGACTTTGCCGCTCCTTCTAGCCCGTCGCGCGTCGGCCAGCGCCGTCCTGGTCCGCTGAAGGGCGAGACGTGCCGCCTTCGTCTTGTGAGCCGCTTCCGCGACGATCAGGCGCTGCGTTTCCACCGCCCGGAAGATCAGCGCCTCGTCAACCGCCTGCTGGCCACGTTCGCGCAAGGCGCGAACCGCTACCTTCTGTTCCCAGCGTGTAATCGCTGGCCGTCTCAAGTCGCGATAAGGCACCTCGATGTGCTCGCCGTGCGGAAGCTCCAGCCAGACCTGGGAAAGGTCGCGCGGATCCCAGCGCACCGGCATGGCTTGGCCTGGCCTTGTGTACCAGCAGGACAGCGCGTCATCCCAATAGTGCGTATGGAACAGCTCGATGCCATGCGGCGTCACCGCGCGCAGCTCGCAAGGAAGAAAGTCGAAGAGAAAGGTGGCCTGATCCATTGGCAGGCGGACCAGCTCCGGTCGCCGGTCGATCGCGTCGGCCCAGGCGAGCGCCGGCGGGATGCCGAGGCCGCGATGGCGTTCGGCATGGTAAGGTCCGATGATCTGCGCGGCGAGCCAGACCTCTAGCTCGCCCAGCGTCATGCACGCCTCGCCTTCGGCATCATAGTCGCCGCGTTCGGCGACGTTCGAGAACGTCGTCCCGGGCAAGAGGTGGACAGCGCCCATCGTCGTGCCGATCAGGCGCTCGATGTGGCCGCCGAAATGCGGGCGACGCACGGGACGATACTCGAGCGAGATCGAGTGGGTACGACAGCCGCGTTTCAGCGCATCCGAGCGGTGCTCACGCGCATTGTCGAGGTGCAGCCTGTCCATCAGGCCCTGGTTGTCTCAAGGCGCCTCCATGCCCCGCTCGGCGAGCCAATCTCGCTTCGGGAGAACGGCTTGACGCATGCACATGCCAACCGACACGGCCGAAGGTGCGAGCATGTCGAGATGGAACCCCGGCACCGTCCGGCTCGCGACGTCGATCATCAACGTGAGCCAGGGCCGTCCGATCGGTTTGCGGTACAAGTCGTCGACCACGATGACGTCGACCAGCGTGTGGTCCGATTGAACGAGCTCCAGCGCGGAGCCAGCTGCTAACGCGCCTCGCGTCGGCTCCCATTTGTCGGCGGCTGCCTTGGCGCCTTGCCTCCGTGCTGTGACGGTCTGGGGGGTCAGGCGGTCGAGCCGGGTCTGAATCGCCTTGGTGCTGGGCACCTTCAGCCCGACTTTCTGTCCCTCATGGCGGAGCCATCGGCGGAGCGCCTGCACACTGGGCTTTTCGAGGGTGAGATAGTACTCCGCGATGCCACGGGCGATCAGCTGCTCGGCCGCTGACGAGAGCCGCTGCTCTCCCTTCTCCCTCCCACGCGGGCGCGGAAGTAGCGACGCTGCAACCGGCGACGCACGGTAGAGTTGAAGGAGCTTGTGGAAGCGCGCGCGGCCGAGGTCGAGCTGCTCCATGGCTCTCCCGGCGACGCCGCCCGGAACACGGGCCAGCGCAGCTATGGGGCGAATGATCTTCTCGCGGCGATGTGCCTCCGCCCAGTCGGCATCGCTCGCGGTCTTTAGGTCCGCCGTTCGCATGGTACGACGCCTCGGCTGATCCAGAACCTGGAACGTCCACTCTTTCGGGCAAAATGTCCACCATTTCAGGTGCAGATCGAAGCCGAACCACGGTCGTGTCGCGCTGCATCCGTCCGAGCCCATTCTTGCGAGTCGGAGCGCGAACAAGGATTAGCCGGCGAGTAGATAGGGCAACTGATAGCACGAGCGGCTAAGGTCGAGCCGGCATCGATCAACAAGAAATCCCTCAGCCCGCCTCCGGGTCTCCGACCTTCGCGCGGAGCTCGAATGCCGTCGGAGCTTCGGCTGGCAGCGACGTATCGAGCTCGATGTCCGATAGCCCGGACATGCCGATCCACTCCAAGAACGAGGCCTGACCGGCGATCAGCGCCGTCCGTTTCTCATGCGTCGTGGTTACGACGCGACACTGATTGTTCTCAGTAACCGGAGCAATTCCTTTCCCCGCAGCTCAGGTCCGCAGGCCCGCAAACCTTAGCTCAACTCCGTCCACTGTTTAAGGGGCACCGACACTGCCCCCTCCCCACGCGGCTGTCCAGTGTCCGATAAGGCAGTTTATCGGACAGATACCGCATTGGCGCGGGGCAGGGCTCTTGTCTCGTCAGGCAGAACGCGCCACACTACAGTCTGTCCGCCAAGGTAAGGCAGCGGAGGGTTGCAATGACATTACAGGTCACAGTAACAGCCAGTGGGCGCATGAGCCTGCCGGCTGACATCCGAAAACGCTTAGGCCTCGCTCAAGGCGGCGCGGTCTATGTCGACGAAACGGAGGACGGTATCGTGCTGCGCACTGCAGCGCAGGCCGTGGCGCGCGCTCAGGCGCTCGCCAAGCAGTTCACCGGCGGCAACCCCGAGGCGTCGGTCGACGCCTTCCTTGCCCGCCGACGCGACGACAGCGGCGAATGAGCGTCGTCTTCGATGCGTCTGCCCTCATCGCCATGCTCAAAGGTGAGCGCGGCGCTGCGAAGGTGGCCGGTGCCATCGCCGACGCGCGGGTGAGCAGCGTCAACTATGCCGAGGTTGTCAGCCATTTTATCCATGCCGGCATGCCTGCCCGCGAGGTCGACGCTATGCTCGATCCGTTACCGATGAGCGTGGTGCCGGTCGACAAGAGTCTCGCTCAGATTGCCGGCCGGCTTCGTGCCGTCACAGCCGAAGCGGGGCTGAGCCTGGGCGACCGGGTCTGTCTTGCGTTGGCGCAACGCGACGGTCTGCCCGCCTGGACCAGCGATCTCGACTGGAAAAAGGTCGCCGACGCTGCCGGCGTCAAGGTCGTGGCGATCCGGTGATGCCTGACCCCGACGCAGGCGCGTCGTTGACGATCGGCGCGCAATGGCATCGCTGGGACCCGCACGTTCACGCGCCCGGCACCAAGCTGAACGACCAGTTCGGCGGCGCCACCTCATGGGACGACTATCTCGATCGACTCGAGCAGGCGCAGCCGACGCTGCGCGCGCTCGGCGTGACCGACTATTACAGCCTGGACTGCTATGAGCGCCTTCGCGGGGATAAGATCGCCGGGCGGCTTCCCAACTGCGCCCTGCTGTTTCCGAACATCGAGATGCGCCTTGGGATCGGCACGGTCCGGAACGCCTTCGTCAATGTGCATCTCCTGGTCAGCCCCGAAACCGACGATCATGTCGGCCAGATCAAACGCCTGCTCACCCGCCTGACCTTCCGTGCCCATGGTGAGACGTTCGCCTGCACGCCCGAGGAGCTGACGGCGCTGGGACGCCGCAGCGATCCCGAGATCCGGGACACGGTAGCGGCGCTCGCGGAAGGGTCACGACAATTCAAGGTCTCGCTCGACCAGCTGCGCGACGCCTATGCGAACAGCGACTGGGCGCAGGAGAACGTGCTGATCGCGGTCGCCGGCGGCAGCACCGATGGCGCTTCGGGCGTGCGCGATGCAGCCGATCGGACGCTTCGCCAGGAGATCGAGGCGTTTGCGCACATCATCTTCGCAAGCACACCGTCGCAACGGGACTATTGGCTCGGTTACAAGTCGTCGACCGCGGACATCATCGGCCGCTACGGCGCGCTGAAGCCCTGCCTCCACGGCAGCGACGCCCACAGCCTGGAGAAGGTGGCAGCTCCCGACCTCGACCGCTACTCGTGGATCAAGGGAGCACCGCACTTCGACGCCTTGCGCCAAGCGCAGATCGAGCCGGCCGGCCGGGCGTGGATCGGGGACGCGCCGCCTGCGACCGCCAGCTTTTCTCAAGTCTTGTCGACCGTCGATCTGGTCGACGCGCCATGGGCGGTGACACCGCGCATTCCGCTGAATCCCGGACTTGTCGCCATCATCGGCGCGCGTGGCTCCGGAAAGACCGCTCTCGCTGACGCGATCGCGCATGGGTGCGACGCAACCGAGGATCCACCCAACGCCATGTCGTTCCTGGCGCGCGCTTCCGAGCTGCTCGCCGGCAACAGCGTCCGCCTGACATGGGGAGACGGCACGACCGACACGCGGCCACTCGACGGCAGCTATGATCCCGCCGCCTCGGATTACCCGAAAGCCCGTTACCTGTCGCAGCAGTTTGTCGACGGTCTGTGTTCGGCCGACGGCATGACCGACGCTTTGCTCGCCGAGGTCGAGCGTGTCGTCTTCGATGCCCACGACGCGAACAGCCGTGATGGCGCAGTCGATTTCCAAGATCTCCTGGAAGCCCGGGTCAGCCGCCACCGTCTCGCACGCGAACGTGAGGAAGAGGCGCTGGTGTCGCTATCCGACCGCATCGGCAGCGAGATCGAGAAGACCAAAGGCGCGGCTGCCTTGGCCAAGCAGGTCGAGGACAAACGCCAGACGGTCGCCCGGTACACCGCCGATCGTGCGCGGCTCGTGTCGAAGGGGACGGAAGAAAGAGCCGAGCGTCTGGCGGAAGTTGCAACGGCTGCGGAGAAGGCGGCGGGCAATGTGCGGTGGTTCACTAACCGCGAGGCGGCGCTGCTCGTCCTGCGCGACGAAGTGGCCGACCTGCGGACCAACCGCGCACCGGCCACGCTGCGCGCCACGAAGGAGCGTCATAAGGCCAGTCGGATCAAGGAGCCGGACTGGGCACCCTTCCTGCTGGACTATGAAGGTGACGTCGACGCTCTCCTCACGGCAGAGGTGGCGAGCGCGCGTTCCGGCGCCGCGGGCTGGCGTGGAAAGCCGGTGGCCGTACCCGCGGACATGACCGTCCCGTTGATGGCCATCGACGCGGACCTGTCGAAGCAGACCCAGGCCTTGCTCGACGCCGAAGTCGCACGGCTCACCAAGCTGGTGGCGCTCGACACCGATACCCAAAAGCGCTTCACCGCCCTGACACAGAAGATTGCGGCCGAGAACATCGAGCTCGGCAAGCTGGCTGATCGCCTGGCGGACTATCGGGCCGCCAAGGATCGTATCCCACCGCTGCTACGCGATCGGGAAAGCGGCTATGCGCGGGTCTTCGACTTCATCCTCGCCGAAGAGCAAGTCCTGCGGGATCTCTATGCGCCGATCCGGCAGAGGCTGGAGGCCGAGAAAGGCACACTCGGCAAACTGTCGTTCAGCGTGCGCCGGTCGGTCGATGTGGAACGCTGGGCCACGGCTGGGGAGAAGCTGCTCGACCTTCGCCATACCGGGAAGTTCCAAGGCCGCGGCTCCGTGGCGGACCGAGCCGAGCGTGGCTTAGCGTCGGCGTGGCGCACGGGCGACGCGGCAGCGGTGACCGCGGCCATGGCCTCGTTCCGTGACGACAACCAGGACGAGCTGCTGGAGGCTGCGCGTGTGCCGAAGGGCAACCCCGTCGACTACCGGGCGTGGCTCAAGCGGTTCGCGCAGTGGCTCTACAGCACCGACCACATCCAGGTTCGGTACAGTGTCGATTATGACGGCACCGACATCCGGAGCCTGTCCCCCGGCACGCGCGGAATCGTGCTGCTCCTGCTCTATCTCGCGCTTGATACGGAAGACGATCGCCCGCTGATCATCGACCAACCAGAAGAGAACCTTGATCCCAAGTCCATCTTTGACGAGCTCGTTGGGCTGTTCATTGCGGCCAAGGCCAAGCGCCAGGTGATCATGGTCACGCATAACGCCAATCTGGTCGTCAACACGGACGCAGATCAGATCATCATCGCGGAAGCCGGGCCACGCGAGGCGGGCGGCCTGCCGGGGATCAGCTACATGGCGGGCGGCTTGGAGGACGCGGCCATTCGAGAACGCGTCTGCGAGATCTTGGAAGGCGGCGAGCACGCCTTCCGCGAGCGAGCACGGCGGCTTCGCGTCCGCTTCCGCCGTTGACCTAACATGGCGTCGATAAAGTCGCGCTCCCTGCAGCTTGTCGACCTAGCGCCGTTCTATTCCGATCATATGCCGTCGAAGAAGTGCTGAGCATCGATACGGACAACTAATGCATGATGAAGTCAGCCGTTTCGCGTCTCCGCAAGGAGCTAGGGTCATCGCAGAATGTCTTCGCGAGCGTACGCTAAGTGCGGATGGGTGATCCCGTGGTCCGCAGCGGCCTGAACCGTTCGCGGGGTTTGTCGAGCTCGCTCCACAGATAGTCGCCGGTGAGGCTGATGTGCTCCCAGCCCAGCGGGGCGACATGGGCGATCAGGGTATCGGGCACGTCGATGCCGCGCTCGCGCAGGTGACGGGCGGCGCGATCAAGATAGACGGTGTTCCACAGGATGATGGCCGAGACGATCAGGTTGAGGCCGGAAGCGCGGTGCCGCTGGTTCTCGAAGGTGCGGTCGCACAATTCGCCGAGGCGGTTGAAGAAGACGGCACGAGCGAGCGCGTTGCGGGCCTCGCCCTTGTTGAGGTTGACGTTGGTGCGGCGACGCAGATCGGCATCGTCGAGCCAGTCGAGCATGAACAGGGTTCGCTCGACCCGCCCGATCTCGCGCAGCGCGCGGGCGACGGGATTCTGGCGCGGATAGCCGGCGAGCTTTCGCAGCATCACCGATGCGCGGACGGTGCCGGCACGGATCGAGGCGGCAAGCCGCAGCGTCTCGTCCCAGTCCTCCTCGATGGCGCGCAGGTTGACCGATCCTGCAATGAGGGGTCGCAGCGTCGGCCAGGGTGCCAGGTCGCTCAAGGCATAGAGGCGGCGTTCGCCGAGGTCGCGGATGCGCGGCGCGAAGCGGAAGCCGAGCAGGTGGCACAGGCCGGAGACATGATCCACGGCGCCTGCAGCGTCGGTCGCATGTTCGCGGATCGCGATGCTGCTCTCATGGTCGAGCAACCCGTCGATGACGTGCAGAGCCTCGCCGGCATTGGCGGCGATGACCTTGCTGTGGAAAGGCGCGAAGCGGTCGGAGATGTGGGTGTAGAACAGCACGCCGGGCTCGCTGCCGTAGCGGGCATTGTGGTCGGCGCGCGCCTCGCCGCGTCCGCCTGCACGGAAGAACTGCCCGTCCGACGAGGAGGTATCGCCCGGTCCCCCCACAGTTGGCTGAGCGGATGGGCATGGTGATGATCGACGATCGCGGCGAGCGCGCCGGCATAGGTTTCGTCGCGGATGTGCCATTCGGCGGTCCACAGCAGTCGGGCATGGGTCAACCCGCGTGAGCTTTCCGCCATGCGGGCCAGGCCGAGATTGGTGCCATCGGCGAGGATCGCGCCCATCAGTGCGGGCTGGTCGTTCGCCGCGATGCCGGTGCGAGCATGGATGAAACGATCGGCAAAGCCGGTCCAGGTCGAAACCTCGGCGAGCAGATCAGTGCTGCGAATGCGCGGCAACAGGCCATAGAGGCGGGCCTTCAGTTCCTCAGCCTCATCGGGCGTCGAGCGCCGCAGCGGCGAGATGGTCAGGCGGCCGTCCTCGATCGCAGCATCGGGCAGCGTGCCTCGGGCGGCAGCTGCTTCGACTTCGGCCTTCCGCTGGCGCATCCTGTCGCGATGCGCGGCGATCCAGTCGGCCGCACTGCCGCCCACCGCGAGACCGAGCTGCCCTTCGATGCGCATCGTCGCGAAGGCCGGGGCGAGCAGGAGATAGTCGTCGAGCATGCGATAGGCACGGCTGCCGTCGATCCAGATCGCGCCCGAGGCGAGCCGGTCGCGCAGATGAACCAGCACCGCGATCTCCCAGGCGCGCCGGTTGAACGCGCCATCAGGCGGCATGACAATGCGACGCCATTTGGGTTTCAGGAACGACAAGGGTGCCTTGCGCGGCAGGATCGTGCGGCCGTCCGCATAGAAGGTGCGGAGGAGTTCGACCGCCCCGAGCAGCGGATCGCCGGCACGGGCGGTGCGGAAGCGGAACGCGGCGAGGAAGGTCGGCAGGAAGCGGCGAACCGCCGGATAGCGTTCCACCACCTCGTCAAGACCGTCCTCGCCCGGACGGGTCAGTTCCTCGGCCGCGCGCAGGCTCTGTTCGAGCGCCGGCCATCCAATCCGCTCGTCGACGAGCGCCAGCGCGTTCCGCCCGCTGCTACGCGCGTCAAGCAGCGCGCGTCCGAGGCGGATATGCAGCCGGGCAGTGTCGCGGTATAGCCGGGCCTGTTCAATCAGCCGCTCCGACCGCGTGCGATCGGCGCGCCGGAACATCGCCCCCACCATCTTTTCCACCATCAGAATGGCGGCATCGGTCAGCGCCACCTCCATCTCGATCGCAAAGGCGACCAGCGTGGCGAGGCGACGCCGGTCTTCGAGCCGGCTCAGGTGCTGGGCGGTCATGATCGCGGCCTCGCGCGCGATCACTGCATAGCGACTGACATGGATGCGCCGCGCCCGTTCCGCCTCGATGCCGAGGCCACGGACATGATCGAGCCGTTCGACGGTCGCCTTGAGGTTGCCGGCACTAGGCGCTTCCGGCCAATCGCGTATCCACGCCAGGGGCGAACGGGTGGGTGTTCCCCCGACCCGCAGTAGTGCATCGAGCCTCCACCTGGCCCAGCGTCAGGTCGCGGCCGAGCCGGGCGAACGCCTGCCGTCTCGCTTCCGCGCGTGCGACCAGCGCGATCCGTTCGAGAACGGCCGGCAACGGCAGCACGACACCCGCCCCGCGCAACCGCTCGACCATGGCCGCGACGATGGCATCGCAGCGGTCGGTGGATGCGGCCACCTCGCTGGCAGTCGCGAAGACCATTCCGCGGTCGGCGCGCTCGAAAGGGCGGAGACCGAGCCGGCGCTCGATCGCGGCGCGATGCTCACGCAGCGTCGTGTCGCGCGCGGAATAGTCGGCGAAGGCGTCGGGCGCGCAGCGAATTTGGGCAGCCAGCACGGTGAGCATCGCCGCAGGTGGCACCTCTCCGGGTTCGATCGCCCGCCCAGGATGGCGGAGGTAGCCGAGCTGCACCGCATAGCCGATCCGGTTGGCGGCCCGCCTGCGCCGGAACACCTCGACCAGATCGTCGGGGCCGAGCGTGCACAGCCGCTCGATCGCGGCGGGGTCCGATGGCGGATCGAACAGCGCGGCGCGCTGCGCCGGCGACAGGATTTGCGCGACCATCTTGACCCTGTTCTTCCTTCCAACACACAATCATGCCGTGATGACGTTGATGCGACATAGCCGGAGTGACTGGTTAAGTGACAGAAAGGTGCCGCTTTGCGACGCTGCCGTCATCTGTCACGTGGACGCTCGTTAAAGTGACGGCGCTGATCGGCTATGCGCGCGTGTCGAAGGCGGACGGCAGCCAGGTCATCGACCTTCAGCGCGACGCGCTGGCGAAGGCCGGCGTCGATCTGGGCCACCATCTTTATACCGATGCCGCATCAGGCAAGCGCGACGACCGGCCGGGGCTGGACGCCTGCATCAAGGCGCTGCGTCATGGCGATACGTTGGTGGTGTGGAAGCTCGACCGGTTGGGGCGCGACCTGCGCCACCTCGTCAATCTGGTCGGCGACCTGACCAAGCGCGGCATCGGGTTGAAGGTGCTCGCTGGCGAGGGCGCATCGATCGACACCACCACCGCCAACGGCCGGCTCGTCTTCGCGATCTTCGCCGGGCTCGCCGAGTTCGAGCGCGAGCTGATCGTCGAACGGACCAAGGCGGGCCTTGCGGCAGCGCGTGCCCGTGGACGCAGCGGCGGTCGCCCGTTCAAGATGACGCCCGCCAAGCTACGCCTCGCCCAAGCGGCGATGGGCAAGCCCGAAACCAAGGTCGCCGAGCTGTGCGCCGAACTCGGGATCACCCGCCAGACGCTCTACCGTTTCGTCGGGCCGAAGGGCGAACTGCGCAATGACGGGCAGCGGCTGCTTGACCGGCGCAAGGCGAAATGAACCGCTTGTTCCGTCAGGATCGGCTGATCGCCTCGAACACTATCCGCGCGACGTTCGCGGGCTGGCACGACCGAGCGATCGCCGCATTCATGGTGCTGGCTGCATTGGCCGTCGCCCATGCGTGGTTCGCCGACCGTCCCTGGAGGATTGCGGCGTGGACGGCGCTCGGTGTGGGCACATTGATCGGCACCGGGGCGGGACGCCTTGTCGGGGGGCGTCTTGCTTTCCATGCGTTCGACGGGTTGCTCGCGGCCGACGCCCTGCATCCGCAGACACGCCGACGCTACATGACGGCATGGCATGGCGTCGGACTGACGCTGCTGGCCGTAACGACCCTGGTCGTGCGCCCTTCGCTGCTGGTCTTCAGCGTACCCGCCTATCTCACCGGCGTGTTGATCGCCGGACTGACGGGTGGTGTCAGGATGCGGAAAAGGATCGTCGGCATGGCGCGACCGGGATGGACGCTCCGGGCATGGTCGCATCGCCTGATCGCCGGGGTAGCGGCTGCGACAGTCCTGCTCCTGCTCCTGTTGCCGGCCCGCACGCTGGGCACGAACGCGCTGATGGCGGTGGTTGGCATAGCTTCGGTGCTGCTCACCCTGACGCTGACCAGCATCGATGACGCCATCGTACGCTTCATGACGGTCGCCGGACATGGATCGCGGCGCATTTTCGTTCACCACGGCAAGGGGATCGCGACCTTCCTTGCCGTGTCGGTGCCGGGATGCTGGATCATACTAGGGCCGGTTGCAGCCGGCATCGATGCTGCTGCCTGCGTCGCCATGCTGTTGCTCCTGACGCTACGCGTCCTCGTTTACCGGCTGCATACCAAGCGGTTCGCCGATTTCCTCGTTTCCACTCTTACAGGATTGCTCATGCTGGTCGCCTATTCGATGCCGGTGGCCTTGCCCGTCCTCGCGCTCGCGATGCTCTGGCAGCTGCAACGCCGCGGGCGGACGAAGACGTGGCTGCTGGCATGAACCTCCCCGTCGAACTGACAGGCGTAATCGTCGAACGGAGCGGACAGCGCGTCGTGCAGGACGTCGATCTGACCGTCACACCCGGATCGTGGTTAGGCCTCATCGGCGCCAACGGATCGGGAGAGACCAGCCTGCTCAGGGCGCTTGCCGGCCGGTTGCCCTTCGCCGGCGGATCATGCCGGATCGGTGGCGAGGAACTGGTCGACGATCGGGCCGCTCGCGCGCTGCGTTTCGGCTTCTCCCCTCCGGCCGACAAGCTGCCGGATGCCTTGCGTGGACGCGACGTTCTCGAACTCGTCGGCGGGAGCATCAATGATGTCCGCCCCCGCCTGGGAAAGCTGTATGAAGCGCTGGGCGTGGCTCCGCTGCTGGGCCGCTGGATCGGTGACTGCTCTGCGGGCATGCGACAGCGGATCGCCATCGCTGCGGCGTTTGCGGGTGGCCACTCCCTCGTGATCCTCGACGAGCCATTCAACTGGCTCGATCCCGTCGCGATCTTCGACCTGCGCGAAGTTCTGCGCGACAGGGTCTATGCCGGCCTGACGCTCATCACCGCCCTCCACGACCTCGGCACGCTGGCCTCGGCGTGTGACGCCGGCCTCATGCTCGCCGATGGGAGGGTCGCACTCGCGCTGGGCGAAGACATGCTGCGGATCGCTGCCCAGAACCCACAGGCGTTCGAGCGGCAGACAATCGACCGCCTGCGATCCGGATCAGCTACGCTCAACGCTTAGCGTACGCGCAGAAAGAGATTCTGCGATAACCCCGATACCTGAACGACATGAACCTGAGCGCCCGCATGATCAGGCGGAGACGATCGCCAACGTATGTTTCGATCGGTTGCGTGTCCCCGCAACCAACTATAGCACAAGCCCCAGTCCCAACAGACCGGGGCTTTCGTGCGTCCCAAGCACGCCCCGCCGCCGCGTCATGCGTTCGCACACGCCGGCCCAGCCGGAGTTCGAGATCGCCTGCCGGCGTCCGCCACCTGCTGCTTGTCGTCCGGCTCTTGCTGAAGCGCGCGTGCGAATTTCGTCGATGCTCTCCGGGGCCAACAGCCGCTCCGTCGTCTCCCTGCAAGTCGACCAGCTGCAGGTAGTTACGTTCCGCGTAAGTGCGGACGAGAGTCTCCTGATCGGCAACCGACGCGGTACGGTGGTCGGGATCATCGAAGCTCTCGCGGCCGTAACCGATCGCGCGCCTAGTTACGAAAACTTCCCGGGGACGATGTGGACGATCGCTCTGGCCCTCCCCACCATGCCGATGATCGTCGCCGGATTATCCCTGTTCCGGAGGCGGCCAACTGCGGTGAGGATCACGTGGCCGGGCTTTTCGCGGGCCATGCAGTGATTGATAAGCATGTCGATGGTCAGCATGTGCGCCTCGCCGGAGGCCACATACACTGAAACGACCCTGAGATTGCGACCGGCGGCGTAGCGCTCGAGCCGGGCTGTCTCAGCCACGCATTCTTTGGCGCAGGTGTAGCGATCATCGTGCGTCGTTGCCGGGACGATACACCCGCTCGACATGACCGGCGAGCTCGTCGGGGTAGAAGTAGACGGGCCGAAGGCGGCCGCTGGCGTATCGGTCGACCTGGTCGGCGAAGTGAGGCGAGGCCTTATCACCGCTCTGTCCGCCCGCCATGACGGCCATTGCTCTCACGCGCGGGCCGAACTCGACCACCGCCACGAAGCTGTTGCCGCTCGTGCCGTAGTAGCGATGCGTTCCCGGCCACGTCTTCGCGCCGAACGAGGCAAGGCTACCCCATTGTGCTGAGGTAAAGGGCACGGGCGTCGACGGCTTCGTGTCGTCGAAATGCGGTTGGATGGCGCCATCCAGTCGCTGGAAGCGGTTAATCGCCTGCCACGGTGTCCGCCATGTGCCGAAATCTCGCGTCAGTTGCGCTACCGCCGTTTCCAGCGCAGCGAGCTTGGTGGCGGCATCGACGCGAGTGGCGATATAGTCGGGCACGTTGATCCGCTCCGCCTGGGCGAAGCTGCCGACCTCTCGCCAGAGCTGATCGCCCCAGTAGACGGCCAGGCTGGTCGCAACGGAGTCGCTGCCCCAGCAATGATCCCACCGGGCGAGGGTGGCGATCGGCGCGGCCAGTTGGCGCCGGCGTGGGTCATTCGCCGGCAACGCACCCCATGCGGCGACGAGGCCGGGCAGCAGCCGCGCGAAGGCAGGCAGATAGGGATCGTAAGCGGCGACGCGCAACCGCTCGGGCGTCCAGCCGCGCTTGCCGGTCAGCAGGAGGTCGGCGTGTTCGCCGCGGGCGTTGCCGCCGACCTGATCCATGTAGCGCGGATAGTCGGCTGCCTTGGGACTATCCGGTCCAGCGGCGCTCCACGGCCAGTCGTTGGTGTTGTGGACCCAGCCAACCCGCGGGTTGGTGACGCTCGGCAGGCTGGCAAGCGGGTGCAGCCCTTGCCAGTCGGTCGCGGGATCACTGCCGTCGACAGGGCGGGTATAGTCGAACCGATCATCGCGCACCGGCATGAACTGCGGCATCAGGAACGCGATCTCGCCCCTGTCATCGGCGAACAGCGTGTCGTTCGACGAATTCGCCTTCCGCTCGGCCACCGCCACATACGAGGCAAGGTCGGTGGCCTTGGTGCGCAACCAGCTCTGCTCCAGCGCCGGGACGGGCCGCCACATCAACGCGGTCGCGATCCATCGACCGTTCTTCGCCGCGACGATCGGACCATGATGCGTGCGCCAGGTCGTAAATCGCCGCTCGCCCAGGTTGCCGTCGGACTGGCGGAAGCGGATCGTCACCGTGCGCGCCGTGGCCGGGCGCGTCTCGCCACCGTAGCGGTAGGCCCAGCCGCTGCCGCGACGTACCATCGCCTCGGCGAACTGGTCGACATTGTCGACGGTGGAGGAGGTGTGCATCCAGCCGGCGTGCGCGTTGAACCCCTGATAGACGAAGAACTGTCCCCAGGTGCTGGCGCCATAGGCATTCAGCCCGTCGTCGCTCGTCATCTGCGCTTCCGAGCGGAAGTAGAAACTGGTGTGCGGGTTGATGAGGAGGAGCCCCCGGCCTTTGGCGGTCAGCTTCGGCGCGATGGCGATGCCGTTCGACCCCGAAGGTTCGCGCGGGACCGCCCCCAGCTCTTCCGGCGTCGGTAAGGCCGGCTGGCCGTAAAAGGTCTTGAGGTCGGTGAGCGAAATGCGCTCGATATCGCCGCCAATGCTGCCTTCGGTGAAGCTCAGCGCCATCCACGGTTCGAACCGGGTCAACACCCTTGGCTTTACCCGCGGGTGGGTCGTGAGGTAGAAATTCAGCCCGTCCGCCCAGGCGTCCATCAGCGTGCGCAGCCAGGCGGGGCTGGCGATGTATTGGGCCTGAAGTTCGGCCGGATCGACGAACAGTCGCTGGCGCAGGTCTGCCCAGATCGCTTGCTCGCCATCCGCCTCGGCGGTGCGACCGAGCGCGGTCAGATAATTGGCCTCGATCCGTGCGAAGTCGTCCTCTGCCTGCGCATAGATCATGCCGAACACCGCGTCGGCGTCGCTGCGGCCGCGGACGTGGGGGATGCCCCAATCGTCCCGCGTGATCGTCACCCGCGCCGCCTCGGCCTGCCACCGTGCCATGTCGGGGGCGGGCGCGGCGGCGGTTGTCGCCAGAGAGGCCGCGAAGATCAGCGGATTGCGCGTGTGCCGCAGGACGGTAACCATGGCGCTAGCGTAGAACGGGGAGTGAGGCATGGCCAAGCACTGGTTGGCGATCGTGATGGCGATGATGCTCGCCGGCGCCAGCGAGCCACCGGTCGACCTCGCGACAGGTACCGCGACGTTACTGCGTCCCGCGGGTGTGTTCGACGGCGTCGACGGGAAGGTGCATGCCAGCTGGCAGGTGCTGGTGCGCGGCGATCGGATTGTCGCAGTCGGCCCAAATCTCGCCGTTCCCGCAGGCGCGCAGATCATCGACCTCGCCGGTGACACGCTGATGCCGGGCATGATCGAAGGACATGGCCATCTCTTCCTCCATCCCTATGACGAAGCGAGCTGGGACGACCAAGTGCTGCATGAACCGCTGGCATTGCGCACGGCGCGCGCCGTGGCGAACGCTCGCGCGACCCTGCGGGCGGGCTTCACCAGCGAGCGCGATCTTGGCACCGAGGGCGCAGGCTATGCCGATGTCGGGCTGAAGGCGGCGATTGATCAGGGGATCATCGAGGGCCCCCGGCTGAGCGTCGCGACGCGCGCGATCGTCGCGCTCGGTGCCTACGGTCCCAAGGGGTTCGAGCCGGGCGTCGCCATCCCGCAAGGTGCGGAGGAGGTCTCAGGCGCGCAGCAGATGATCGCTGCCGTGCGTCGGCAGATCGCGGCCGGTGCGGACTGGGTAAAGCTCTACGCCGACTATCGCTGGCGGCCAGGTGAGGAGAGTCGCGCGACGCTCAGTCTTGACGAAATCCGGGCGGCGGTGGCGGCGGCGCACGATGCCGGGCGTCCTGTTGCGGTGCACGCATCAACTGTGGAGGGCATGCGCCGCGCGATCGAGGCGGGTGTCGACACGATCGAGCACGGTTACGGCGGCACGCCCGCGCTTTTCGCGATGATGGCGGCGAAGAAGATCACCCTCTGTCCAACGCTCGCTGCCGCCGACGCAAGCGCACGCTATCGCGGTTGGAACGGCGCAGAGCCGGCGCCCGCCGCCGTGCAGAAGAGCCGCGATAGCCTCCGCCTGGCCCTCGCCGCCGGCGTGCCGATCTGCATGGGCGGCGACGTTGGCGTGTTCGCGCACGGCACGAACGCACGCGAGATGGAACTGATGGCCGCTGCCGGGATGACGCCGGCGCAGGTGCTGATCGCCGCCACCTCGGGCAACGCACGCTGGATGCGGATGGGCGATCGCCTTGGCGCGGTAAAGTCGGGCCTGCTCGCCGACCTGATCGCCGTTGCCGGAAACCCGACGCTGGACCTTGACGCCGTTCGCTCCGTGCGGCTGGTGATCAAGGGCGGCACCATCGTTCGCATGTAGCAGGATGCAGCCGCCCTAGCCTTCCGGCGCTGGCGGAACGAAGATGAACGGATGACCGGTACCGGGAGCTAGGCGCGAGGCGCCGAATGGCCGCAATTGCGTTTTCTCTGCCGCATAATGCGCTGAGCTTTGTTCTTCGCGCTTCCACCGAATGGCCAACGTCGGTTTCGTCGCCACGGCTCGACAAGTTGAATGCACGCTTGTCCACAAGCGATGGTGGAGGGAACCGCGCGCCTGTCTGAAACTTCGCCCTCGCCAAACGTTGATCGAGCAATGTTTTGAAAGGGTGCAGCAATGGCTCGGCTCTATCGGCTTGCAATCGCGTGGTTCGTGGCCGTCCTCGGTGGCTTCTTTGTGGTTGCTGGCGGGGTTCTCGCGTCGATCGGCGGGTCACCCTACTACCTGATCGCCGGCATCCTGATGGTCATCAGCGGCGCTCTGCTCGGCCGCAACCCCCGTCTCGGGCGTTTGCTGTTCGTCGCGATCTGGGTCGGCACGCTGATCTGGGCCATTCGGGAGGTCGGGTTCGACGGATTGCAGCTCGTCCCGCGATTGGTGGCGCCGACCGTTCTGCTCGCGTTCGTGCTGCTGACCGGGTGGCGCGCGCGATCGTGGCGATCGCACGCGCATGTCGCTCCCGTCGCGGCGGCGGTGCTATTCGCGCTCGGGATCGGCGGCATCGCTCTGCACGGCGGCCAGGTCGAGGCGCAGGGCGCAAGCGGGATCGCGCTGCCCGCCGCGCCGACCGGCGAGGCCGATGCGGACTGGCGCTATTATGGCGGTACGTTGTCGGGTCGGCGTTACTCGGCGCTGTCCGACATCACGCCACAGAACGTGGGCCGCCTCCAGCTCGCGTGGACGCAGCGGACCGGTGATTTGCCGATGGCAGCGGAGTCGAAGGAGCACAAGCGCGAGTATCATTCGGAGGCAACGCCGATCCACATCGGCGACACGCTCTACACCTGTACGCCGCACTCGTTCGTGCAGGCGATCGATGCAACCAACGGCAAGACCAAGTGGAGCTGGCATGAGGACGCCGCCATCCAGGGCAACAACTACCTGGTCTGCCGCGGGGTCACATATTTCGAGGCGCCGGCGGGTACGCCGTGTCCGCGGCGGATCTTCGCCCCCACGTTCAACGCGCGGCTCGTCGCGCTTGATGCCGATACCGGTCGTCCGTGCACCAGCTTCGCTAACAATGGCGCGATCGACCTGCGCACCAACATGGGCACGTCGAAGCCGTCCGATCAGATCGGCACCACGCCGCCTGTCGTCGTCAACAATCGTTTGATTATCGGCGAGCGGATCATCGACAATGTCAACCGCGACATCCCCTCGGGCGTCGTGCGCGCCTATGATCCGGTGTCGGGTGCGCCTGTCTGGGCCTGGGACGTCGGCCGCTCGCCGGACGCGATCGCGCCGCTGCCGGCCGGGCAGACCTATACGCGCGGAACGCCCAATGTGTGGGGCGCGATTACCGCCGACGCGGCCAATGGCATCGTCTATCTCGGTACCGGCAATGCCTCGCCCGATTACTGGATCGGTTACCGTCGCCCGTTCGACGACCGCTTCGGCTCGTCGATCGTGGCGCTCGATGTCGCCACGGGGAAGATGCGTTGGACGCGGCAACTCGTTCACCGCGACATGTGGGACATGGATCTTCCCGTGGGGCCGTCGTTGTTCGACTACCGAGCGCCGAACGGACGAGTGATCCCTGCGCTGATCCAGACGACCAAGATGGGCCAGGTGTTCTTCCTGAACCGGCTGACCGGCGCGCCGCTGGCGAGCATCACCGAGAAGCCGGTGCGCACCGATGGCGCGACACCCGGCGTCCGCGTTTCGCCGACACAGCCTTTCTCCACGGGCATGCCAAGCTTCACGCCGGCGGCGCCGACCGAGGTCGCTACCTGGGGGGCAACGCCGATCGACCAGTTGTTCTGCCGCATCGACATTCGCCGCGCGCAGGGAACCGGCATCTACCAGCCAATGGGGCTGAAGCCGATCATCGGCCACCCCGCCTTTGACGGCGTGACCGATTGGGGCGGTGCGGCGGTTGATCCGGTCCGCGGCGTGATGACGGTCAACACGATGGAGATGCCGTTCAAGCTGTGGCTTATGCGCCGCGACGATCCGAGGGTCGCCGAATTGATGAAGCAGAAGCAGGGTGGCGAGAACGCCATGCAGGCGCAGCTGCAGACGCAGTACAATACGCCCTACGTCGCGGTGGTGAAAGCATGGGTTGGCATCTTCGGGGCGCCATGCGTTGCGCCGCCCTGGGGGCATCTGACCGCGGTTGACCTCGGCACCCGCAAGGTCCTGTGGAAGAAGGTTCTCGGCACGGCGCGCGACACCGGCCTGTTCGGCTCGCATCTGGGCGTGCCGATCAAGACGGGCGTCCCCAATTTGGGCGGATCGATCATCACCGCGGGCGGGCTCGCTTTCATCGGCGCGACGACCGATCAATATCTTCGTGCCTTCGATCTCAATACAGGAAAGGTCTTGTGGAAGGCGCGGCTGCCAGCAGGAGCGCAAGCGACACCGATGACCTATCGCGGGCGTGACGGGCGGCAATACGTCGTCATCACCGCAGGCGGGCATGGCGCGCTGGGAACGCGCTACGGGGATTATACGCTGGCCTATGCTCTTCCGAGAAGCTGAGCACAGGCGATCCGGTGACTTCGCTTGATGGTCAGATCATCAGTTCGGCTTTAGGTCGGCTGGCGAGCGCCAACGCGGCGTCGAGGGCGCCGCATACTACCGTCCTGCCGGTGAACTGGTCCGTAAGGCTGTGAACAAGTGGATTCTGACGTCCGGTGAATTCGATGATATCGTTGATTTCGATCGAGCTATTCGTGATCCCCGGCAACCCCGTCGCATGCGGAAAGACCTGCAATCGGGGGATTGGTTGCACCCGAACGATGCGGGTTATGAGGCAATGGGCAATGCCATACCTCTAACTGTGTTTAGATAAGCCGGGGCGGAACGGTCGAGCATTGGCTTCACTGCATTCAAACTTACCTGCAGGTGGGTACTTGATGACCGGAGGGTAGTGAATAGTTTGGACGAATGAACCCGATTTCTCACCCGGCGCGATCTCCCGTCTATCGTATTGGCAGCACGACCGTTCAGAAGATCTGGGAAACCGACCTGAACGGCATGGCCTTTGGACAGCTGCTACCCGGCCTTGACGATCGATCGCGGCAGCAACATCCGTCATGGTTTCCTGACGGCACCCACGATGGCAAGGGCCATGCCTTCATGAGCGTGCATTCCTGGCTTGTGCATCACAACGGGCAGGTCATTCTGGTCGATGCCGGTGCCGGCAACGACAAGCGGCGGCCGCAGCAGAAGGCACTCGACAGTCTGTCGAACCCTTTCCTCGATCGGCTGCGCGCAGCCGGCGTCGCGCCGGAGGACGTGGATGTCGTGCTGATCACGCACATCCATTCTGACCATGTCGGCTGGAACACCAGGCTGGAGGATGGGCGGTGGGTACCGACCTTTCCCAACGCGCACATCATCCTCTCCGATCTGGAATACGGCTATGGCCTTGCCCTGACCGCGGGTGATGACGCCGCCATCCAGTCTGTTCGGGAACGTGCCGGGCTGGGCGAGCCGGTTCGCACCCCCGTATCCGGCACCTTTGCGGACAGCATCATGCCGCTTGCGTCGGCGAACATCCGCCAGGTGAGCGTCGACGGGTCAGAGGTGTTGCCCGGCATCCGCTTTCTACCGACGCCGGGCCACAGCATCGACCATGCATCGATCGAGCTGGTCAGCGACGGGGACATCGCGCTGTTTCCCGGCGACGTGTTCCATCATCCGGTCGAGGTGTTCGATCCTGATCTCGTTTCGATGTTCTGCGAATTTCCCGATGCGTCCCGATTGTCGCGTCGCTGGCTGCTCGATCACGCAGCCACGACACGCAGCACGATTTTCAGCAGCCACTTCCCGGGTTCGTCGGTCGGTCGGGTTACGCGGGTGGCCGACGGGTTCGCGTGGCATGCCGTTTGATGCGGATGGCGGGTTCCACCATCGTTCCAGGACAGGCGGGGACTGTCAGGAATTTTGTGCGGGAGGCCATAGGATGGAATGGAAGGGACCATCGATATGGCAATCGACAAGGACGTTTTGGACCAGCTTCTGGCTGGTCG
>Ga0233425_10004179_pt1 | contig 24660 bp, 21 predicted proteins | sample Watercolumn_Towu_2_FD_181712 | JGI IMG/M metagenome (GOLD analysis project Ga0233425, IMG submission 181712) | Freshwater microbial communities from Lake Towuti, South Sulawesi, Indonesia - Watercolumn_Towuti2014_140_MG | ecosystem: Environmental > Aquatic > Freshwater > Lake | place... | reverse complement strand
GGTTGTTGGCATCGACCTGGTTGGCGTCGACCTTGAACCACCAGTCGAGCGACGCGGCGCCGTTGCCCGGCCAGGCGCCCTTCGCCGGGTCGAGCGCTCCGGTCATGATGCCGAGCTCGAGCGCCGGATCGTTGTTGCCCGTCAGGTCGTCGAGCCCGAGCGCCTGCACCAGGATGTTGGTGCCGCCGTTGTTGATGCCGTCCTGAAGGGCCGTGTTCAGCTGGCCCACGGCGGTGTTGGAGAGCGCCTGCCCCAAGCGATTGGTCGTGTACTGACAGAAGCTCGGCGCGGTGCCCTTGACGATGGCAGACTCGTAGAGCCGCGTGATCATCTCGTACTTGCAGGCCGAGTCGCAACCGTCGAGGTTGGTCTTGTTGCCGTCGTCGCACTGCTCGCCGGTGTCCAGCGTGCCGTCGCCGCACACCGCGGGCTTCACGCAGACCCCCGCGGTGCAGGTGGCGCCACCTGTGCAGGCGTTGCCGCAGCTGCCGCAGTTGCTGTTGTTGGTCTGGGTGTTCACGCAGGCGCCGCCGCACAGCGTCTGACCCGAACCGCACACGCAGGTGCCTGTCTGGCAGGTGGACCCCGACGGGCAGACCGTGCCGCAAGCGCCGCAGTTGCTGTTGTCGGTCTGCATGTTCACGCAGGTGTTGTTGCAGGACGTCTGCCCGGTGGGACAGTTGCACGCCCCCGCGCTGCAGGTCTTCCCGCCCGTGCAGGCGTTGTTGCAAGCCCCGCAGTGCGAGTTGCTGGTCTGGGTGTTGACGCAGGCACCGCCGCACAGCGTGCCATTGTTGGGGCAGGCGCACTGGCCGTTGCTGCAGCTCTGGCCGCTGGCACATGCGGTGCCGCAGGCGCCGCAATTGGCGACGTCCGTTTGCAGGTTGACGCACGAATTGCCGCACTTCGTCGTACCGCCTGTGCAGTTCGCCGTGCATTGCCCGCCGGAGCAGACCTGCCCGCTGGTGCACGCGTTGCCGCAGCTGCCGCAGTTGGCCGCGTCCGTCTGCGTGTTCGTGCACTGGTTGTTGCAAGTGTTGGGTTGGCCCGCGGGGCAGGTGCACTGGCCTGCGCTGCAGGTCTTCCCGCCGCTGCAGGCCGTGCCACAAGCGCCGCAGTTCGCGTTGTCGGTCTGTAGGTTCACGCAGGCGTTGTTGCACAGCGCCTGCCCGCTGCTACAGCCGCACTTGCCCGCCGCGCAGGCGCTGCCCCCCGCGCAGGCCGTGCCGCAGGCCCCGCAGTTCGCGTTGTCGGTCTGCAGGTTCACGCAGGCGCCGCTGCAGGCCGTTTGGCCGGTCGCGCAGCTCGTCGTGCATTGCCCTGCCGAGCACACCTGGGCCGAGGTGCAGGCTGTGCCGCAGGCTCCGCAGTTCGAGGGGTTCGACTGCATGTCGACGCACTGCCCGTTGCAGAGCTGCTGTCCCGTTGGGCACGTGCATTGACCGGCTTGGCATGCGCTGCCACCGGAGCACGCGTTGCCGCAGCTCCCGCAGTTCGCGTTGTTCGTCTGCGGATCGATGCAGGCGCCGTTGCAGTCGAGCTCACCCGCATTGCAGCCACCGCCGTCAGTGCCCGCGCTGCCTCCGCTACCGGATGCGCCGCCCGTGCCGCCGGTGGTCCCGCCGCTTCCACCGGTGCTGCCCCCGCTCCCAGCGCTGCCGGCCGCGCCGCCGGTGCTGCTGTCGTCCCCAGCGTCCTTCTTGCTGGTGAAGGCCGCGCCGTCGTCACTACCACAAGCGTTCACCGCGAGAGACGCCAGCGCCGCGCACCCGAACAGCGTGAGCCAAGTTCCGAATCGCCTCATGACCCGACCTCCAGGAATGCCCCGAAGCTCTGAGCGTATCAGATGCTGGTCGAAGGTCGGCCGCCTTCTCGGTGTGCGCGTCATACGCACATCGTCCACGCGCGCCGCGTCAGAGCGCTCAGGGCAAGAGCGCGACGATGAGCTGTGCTGCGACGATCTTCGCGACGGTGGCCATCGGATAGACCGTCGCATACCCCACGTTCGGCAGCTCGTTCTTGGATTGTTCGGCGGAGAAGGCGAGGACGGCGGGCTGCGTGTGCAGACCCGAGACGATGCCGATCATCAGACCCATGGGCACCTTCAGCAGCTTGTGGCCCACCAGGAGCGCGGTGCTCGCGACCACCACGGTCAGCCCCAAGCCCACCCCGAACAGCCCGAGGCCATCGCCGTTCACGAGGGTCTTCACGAAGGCGCCGCCGGAGCGCGTGCCCACCCCGGCGAGGAACAGGATGAGCCCGAACTGCCTCAGCGTGAGGTTCGCGTTGTACGGCATGTGCCAGACGACCGGCCCGCTCCGCCCCAGAGCGCCCAGGACCAGCCCCGCAATCAGCGGTCCGCCCGCGAGGCCGAGCTTGAAGCTCATCCCGCCGGGGAGCGGCAGCGGGAGCATACCGAGCAGGAGCCCGAGGGCTACGCCCAACGCGAAGACGCCGACGTCGATCTCCGAGAGCGCCTTCATGGAATCGCCGAAGAACTCGCTGACGTCCTTGATGCGCTCGGCGGGCGCCACGACGCGCACGCGGTCGCCCGGCTCGAGCACCATGTCGGCGCGCGCGAGGAAGTCGACGTCCCCGCGGCGCACCCGGGTGACGATGGCGCCGAAGCGCTGCGGCAAGCCGAGCTCGCGGAGCTTTCTCCCCACGGCGGCTTGGCTCGAGACGAACACGCGCCGGAAGTCGATCACGCTGCGGTCCTGATACAGCGGCTCGGAGCTCGGCTCACCGAGCACCTCGGTGACCTCCAGCGTGCTCTTCTTGCTGCCGATCACGCTGAGCAAGTCACCCTCGGCGAGCCGCGAGTCACGCTTCGCGAGCATGACCTCGTCGCCGTGTCGGTGCCGGCCGAACACCACGGGCCAGCCGTGGTCGGCCTGCAAGTCGGCGAGCGTCCGTCCCACCAGCTCCGGGCGCGTGACCCGCAGCGTGACGTCCACGATCTCGTCCGGAACGAGGCCCGTGCCCTTCGCTGCCTGGACTTCAGCGCCGTAGTCGGTGCGAAAGGCGCGCTGCATGACGGCGATGACGATCAACACGCCGAGCACGCCCATGGGATAGGCGACGGAGTACGCGATGACGGGCTCGGTGGCCCCTGCGTCGCGCAACGCCGCCGGATGATCGCGCGCGTAGTCGAGGACCGCGGCGAGCGCGGGCGTGTTGGTGAGCCCGCCGGCGAACAGGCCGGCTGCGAACGTCCCCTTGATGCCCAGCGCCTTCGCCACGAGCACGAGGAGGCATGCAGCCAGCGAGACGCACGCCAGCACCAGCAGGTTGTCGCGGAGACCGCGCGCGCGGAGCGCACCGAAGAATCCCGGGCCGCTCGACAGGCCGACGGTGTAGACGAACAGGATCAGCCCGAGCTGGAAGACGATCTCGGGAAGCTTGAGCTCCGGCCCGAGCGCACCTACGCCGAGGCCGACGAAGAGCACCGCCGCGATGCCGAGCCCGAAGCCCGCGACCTGGACCTTGCCGAGCAGGTAGCCGAGCCCCGCCACGACCATCAGGAGCAGGAACGGACTGGACCCGAGCAGCGAGACCACGACCTCGATGGTAGTCCTCCGACAACTTTTGCAGGTCTGGGACGTCCAACCCTCGACACGCACAGTTTTCGCCATGCCCAGTCTCCGCGCCGCTCTCGCGCTGCTCGCCCTCGCTGCCTGCGCCTGCCAGAAACCGTCGGCCCGCGAGGCCGCCCCCAGCGCCGCTTCTTCGTCGCCGGGCGCGGGCCCGACCCCGTCGAGCGCGGCGACGCCCTCCCCTCCCCAGGTCGGCGAGTGTCCCATTGCCATCCAGCCGGGCGTCGCGCTCGGCGCCATCCGCGTCGGCGAAACCCGCGAGGACCTCGAGCGTCACGGCCTGCCCGTCAAGAGCACCTCGAAGCACGAGAGCACCGAGTTCCTGGAGGTCGGGCCATTCCACGTCGAGCTCTGCGGCGGCAAGGTCGTGGAGGTGTGGCTCGACGACCTGCGCAAAGCGCCGGACTGCGTCTCGCTCGGCGGCAAGAGACTGGACCGCGCCGTGGCTCGCGAGGCGCTGATCGCCATGTTCTCCGACTGCAAGGACGCACCGCCTCGCACGGGAGGCTCCTTCGCCGAGTGCGAAGCGAGTGGCGTCCGCATCGGCTGGGGCATGGGCGACTTCATCCAGCTGCGTGTCGCGAAGAAGGGCACGCGGCTCGACGACACCTGCGAGATGCTGCTCGACGACGGCAAGCCGGTGCCGCTGCCGGTCGTGGTGAAGACGAAGATGCTGCAGAAGGTGCTCGACCTCGACCTGCTCGCGCCGTTCTGGCACCGAGACCAACCCGGGCGCGACCCGCTCAAGGTCATCGCCAACGACGTCGTGGCGGACAGGCCCGAGCTGACGATCTTCGGCTCCAAAGTGGTGTACGTGTCCAAGGCGGACGCCGAGACGCAGAAGCTCCCATACTTCGAGCTGACCAAGCTCAGCGCGAGCGCCACCAAGGCGCGCGTCGAGTTCCGATTCCCCGTCGAGGGCGTGATCGGCCACGCCGAGTTCGAGAAGCGCTTCGACGACTGGGGGCTCTCGGCGCGGCACGTGTCCGAGCGCTGAGGCTCGCAGCGCGACCCCGACGTGATAGGCTTCCGCCGTCGGGAGGCATTCGCATGCGTTCGCTCGTGGTGACGGTGGGTCTTTCTGCGCTGCTCGGCGCGTCGGCGGCGGTCGCCTGCTCGGCGTCCGAAGGCGGCGGCGGCGGCGGTGCCGGCGGCGGCGGTGGCATCTCGCTCGGCGGCTCCGGCGGCCTGGACGGCTCCGCGGCGAGCGGCGGCCTGATCACCAGCGGCGGTGGCTCGGGCGGCCTCGACCCGGACGCCTCCTGCGCGAAGTACACGCAGGAGGCCAAGCAGGCCTCCGCGGCGATGCTGTTCGCCGTGGACGGGTCGGCGAGCATGGCCCAGAGCCAGAAATGGGGTACGGCGCAGCTCGCGACCGTCACGGCCATCGACAAGGACGCCTTCGACAACACCTCACTGGGGCTCGTGCGCTTCCCGGCGGAGGCGTTCGTCACTCCGCCTTTCTGTCTGTGCCAGAACCTCTGCTCGATCGTGCTGCCAGGCGGCGTGGCGTGTGGCGTCTCGGCCCTGCCGCAGGTCGCCATCGCGGACTCGGGCACTCAGAAGAGCAACCAGGGCGGCGTGCGCAAGGCGATCTACGACTACCTGGCGACCAAGGGTCCGGTCAACGACCCCTCGGATGCCTCACCCATCTACGATGCGCTGGTCAGCGGCTACAACGTGCTGAAGGCGCAGACCATCGATCGGCGGGTGCTGGTCCTGATCACCGACGGCGGCTTCTCGTGCACTTCGCTCTCGAACCCGAAGCGGCCGGGGTACAGCGACGGAGCCTGCGACGACTGGGAGTACCCGGACACCGTCAACGCGCTGATCAAACAGAACTACGAGGACCCGACGAAGCCAGTGTTCACCTTCGTCATCGGCGTGCCGGGCTCGGACAGCACCGGGGTGCCGCAGGGCGCGTACGCCACGGCCCCGTACAACATGCTGCTCGCGCTCAGCACCTACGCCGTCACCGGGTCGCCGACCACCGTCCCGACGGACTGTGACAAGTCCCTGAGCTTCAGCAAGGCGGGCGGCGCCCCGACCAAGCCTTGCCACTTCGACCTGTCGAAGGGCACGTTCAACGCCGATCAGCTGGCGACGGCCATCGAACAAATCCGCGGCAAGGCCTTGGGCTGCGTGTTCGACATCCCGACGCCGCCGCCGGGAGAGGTGGTCGACAAGAACAAGACCAACGTCAACCTGACGCTCGAGGGCAAGACCGAGACCATCCCGAAGCGCTCGAACCCGAACGACACCTGCGCCACGTACCCGTGCTGGGACTTCAAGGGTGACACGCAGATCGAGCTCATCGGCAAGGCCTGTGAGGATCTGTCCAAGGCGAAGCAGGCGAAGGTCGAGATCTACTCGGGCTGCACGCAGATCATCAAGTGAGCACGCCATGACGGACGACGACGTTCGACGACTCATCCTCTCGCGCCGCGCCCGCTTCGTGGCCGCGGCGCTCACCAGCGCAGGCCTGGTCGTAGGGACGGCGGACTGCGGCGGTGAGACCAGCAAGGACAAGCCCGACGCCTCCGCGGGCGGAAGCACACCCCAGCCTTGCCTGAGCCCCGCGGGTGGTTCGGGGGGCACGGGCGGAGCACCGCAGCCCTGCTTGGGTGCGCCGGCCGGCGGCACCGGGGGCTATCCGTCGCCTTGTCTGTCTGGCGCGGGGGGCGGCTGGCCCGAACCGGATGCTGCAACGCTCGATGCTAGCGACGCTAGCGACGGCTCGGACTGAAGGTCTGTCGAAAATTGCCGAGGTGAACGCCGGCGAAGCCGGCCCGCGTGGGGTGGGGCCCCAACGAATTCACTTCGTTGGGGCGGGGAGGCGCGTGCCTCCCCGACTGACAAAGTGAAAGAGCTGTCGGCTATTCGACAGCTCTTGAGAGCTCGTCGCGGAGTACGAACGAAGAACGAGCAACGAGCGAGAGTCAATCCGAACGCGCGATACGTCGTTGGTCCGGGACGGCGTCACCAGTTCGAGGTTGACTGTTGTTTGTTCCTTGTTCCTTGTTCCGGTCTTCAGCGAAGGCCTTCTCCCCCGACGTATTCGTCCTCCCAGTCCTCCCCGTCGAAGGGCCAGTACTCCTCGTCGTCGGCGAGCCAGCGCTCCGCCTTCAGCGAATCGACCACCGTCTGCGGCAAGAGGCCCTGGGACAGCGCCTCGATCTCGACCTCGAGTGAGCGCTTCTCGCCGAGCACGGTCTCGATGCGCCCGAGGCGCGCGCGGCGCAGCAGCCTCGAGAGCCGGCGATCGAGGCGCACGAGCGCGTCCTTCGCCAACGCGATCTGCTGCGCCTCGACCTTCTCGCGGGTCTTCGAGGCCTCCTGGTGGAGCGCCGCGGCGCGCTCCCGGTCCTTCTGGATCACGCCCATCAGGTCCACGTCAGTGGTGGCCTTCATGGCGGCGGCGGCGGCGGGCGTGATGGCGGTGCGCCCGGCGCGCGCGCGGATCTCGAGCGCCTCGAGCTGCTTCTTCAGATCCTCGAGCTGCGTCTTGTTGGCGCTGCTCGAGCGCTCGGCCTCGCGCATCAGGCGACGAACCTCGGCGATCTGAGCGTCGATGCGATCGATCTTGTCCGGGATCGCGTCGCCGATGGGGCCCGCGGCCTGCGGACGCACTTCCTTGGGCGTCGCCAGCTTGCGCGCGGCCTCGTCCAGGTCACCCATGGCACCGCGCAGGCCGGAGAGCTGCACGTCGAGCTGGCCCAGTCGTCGCGATGCGGTGCCGTAGCCGCTGTCGATGCGCATCAGCGCACCCAACGTGCGCGCCACACCGGCGTCGATGCCCAGGTTCGCGGCGGCCGGGTCCGAGCCCTCCCGCACCGTCTCCACCATGCGCTTCACCGCGGTGTCGTCCTTGGAAATCCGGCGCGCGGCATCACGTACCGGGTCGTAGCGCTTCAGGAACTCGCGCAGCTTGGCGTCGGCGCGGAAGAACTTGCACGTCGCGAGGTCGATGTACGCGTCCATGAGCCACGCCTCGTCCTCGTAAGGGTGGTTCACCTTCATCGCGCGGAGCTCGCCCATCAGCTCCCGCGCGCCCTCGTAGTCCTTCGCCTCGTAGCGCGTGGTCGACGCCTCGTAGAGCGCCTCGGGCAGCCGATCCGAGTCCTTCGGTACCAGGTAGTAGTAGTAGCGGGCGTCGTCGAACCTGTACTGCTCGTGGGCCACCCGCCCGAGCCCGAGGCGCGCGAGGTCACGGACGCGGAAGAAGTCGCTGCCCCCGAAGAGCGGCGCCTTCTTCGGCGTGCGCTTCGGGTCGGCGACCTTGCAGAACAGGTTCTCGCCCTTCTTGAGCTGACCGCGTTCGACCTCGATGACACCCGAGAGGTAGGTCGCCTGGGCCCAGAAGCGCGACTTGGGCGAGACCGCCGCGTACGCGGCCAGGGCCCCCGAGCGGTCCTTGCGGCGCTCGAGGGCGCGGCCCTTCAGGTAGGCGATGTCACCGCGCAGCTCCTCCGGGGCGCTGGCGGGGACCTTCTCCAAGTCCTTCAGAAACACCTCCAGCTGGTCGCTCTCCAGGCCCAGCTCGACGAGCGTGCGCGCGGCGCGCCGATAGTTGGTCTCTTTCGAGTCCCCCGAGAGCAGGCGCTGGAGGTAGCCACGCGCCGGCTCGTAGGCGCCGGCGCGCCCGAGCGCGTCGCCGAGCAGGAACAGCATCGCGCGCCCCTCGGGGCCGTTGGCGAAGGGCTCGAAGCGCGGCTGCTCGACGAAATACACCAGGTCGCCGATGGCCTCGTCACGCCGACCGTTCGCCAGCTTCTCCTCGATGGGACCGAGCTCGTCGCGGAGACGCTGGGCGCTGAGCGGCGCCGTGGCGCTGAGCTTCCGCTTCTCCAGCGCCTTCTGGTACGCCTTCATGCCGTCGGACCGCGTGTCCGCCTTGCCGCTGCTGGGAGCGGCCTCGTCTCTGGGCGCCTCTGCCGCGGCCTCCTCGCCGTCCGGCTTCTTGTCGGCGGTCGGCTCGGCGGGCTTCTCGTCTTTCTTCGCGTCGGCCTTCGGTTCCTTCTTCGGCTCCGCGGGCTTCCTCTCCACGGCCTGCTTCTCCTCGGGCTTCCCGGGCTCCGCGTAGGGATTGTCCGTCGCCGCCTTCCCCGGCTTGCCCTTGGGCTGCGCCAGGGCGCTCATCGAGGCGACGCCCGAAAACGCCAGCGTCACGAAGACCGCGAGCACGCGCCGCATCAGTCCGCCACCTGCGCGCGCAGCTTCACGTTGAGCTCGTACTCGCCATCCTGATCGTCGGGGAAATCGACGGCCATGTCGGAGTCGTCCTCGAGCTCGACGCGCGCTTCCACGGTCTTGCTCTCGGGGATGACGATGCTCATCTTCGTGCTCTGCCAGGTCTTGTACTCGCGGCCGCGAGCGTCCACGCGCTCGATCTCCACACCCAGGATGTGGTGGCCCGGCGCCACGGCGTGCTCGTAGACGGGCTTCTCGTCGTCGGCGCTGAAGCGATCACCGGCCACGTAGACCACGCCGTCGTCCAGCGTGACGACGAACTTGCTGATGCGCGCGTTGTCGCCCTCGGTCTGCACTAGCACCTTGAGCTTGCTCTTGAAGAGCGTGGAGGTGAGCGAGGCGACCCGCGCGCGTAGCGCCGCGATGTCCCCGAGCAGGCGATCGTACTCGGCAGGTGCCGGCGCTGCTCCACCGTCCGGGAACTCGTTGGCGCGCGGCGTGAGCGGCGAGGGCTTGGTCTTCTCGTCGGGGCGGTCGCCCTGCTTCGGCGGTGGCTCGCCGAGATCGGCGGCGGACGCGCCGGGGGGCACGGCCGGCGCCTCGGCCTTGTCGTCCTTCTTGCCCTTGTCGTCCTTCTTGTCCTTGTCGTCTTTCTTGTCCTTGTCGTCCTTTTCCGCGGCCTTCTTGTCGGCGTCCTTCGCCGGCGGCGCGCCCTTCTTGGGCTGCGCGAGGGCCACGACCGCGAACAACACGACGACGAGCGAGACGACCCAGAGGTGCGGGGCTTTCAGGCGCATGGCTGGGTTGCGAGGGTATCACGCAGCGCCGCGCGGGAGCGCTGCGCGGAAATGGCGGAAAACCTGCGGGTTCTTCGCGCGGGGGCCAGCGCGGGGGCCCCAGCGGGCAAACCGGATCGAGATGTCCCGGCGCTGTGCCAAACCCTGACACATGGGGCTGGAAGAACCGCGGGTTGTCGGCTCTTCCCCCGTTGGTATGCTGGTTGCTCCGCTCCGGGGCTCGATATGGAAATCCAAACTGTAGGCATTCGGTGCATCGCGCTCCTCGGGGCGCTCACGCTCCTCGGCTGTGGCGACGACTCGGGGAAAGAGACTCCCCCGGAGGACGTCACGCTGCCCGATCCCGGGCCGCTCGGCTGGCAGTGGACCACGGGGACGTTCGAGGTGCCCGCCGGTGAGGAGATCCAGGACTGCTACTTCTACGAGATCCCCGGCGACAAGCCTTTCCTCGTGAACCAGGTCACCCTGGCGCAGAACGCCGGCACCCATCACATGAACGTGTTCCGCGTGAAGACCATCAAGGGGCTCGACGGCAAGCACGGCGAGGTGGTCAAGGGCGGCGAATGCTGGAAGAGCGTGAACTGGTCGGACTGGCCGCTGGTGACCAACAGCCAGTCCGGCGGCGCGACCGAGGACTGGAAGCTGCCCGATGGCGTGGGACTGAAGTTCGAGCCGGGCGAGAAGATCATGCTCCAGACCCACTACGTGAACGGAAACACGCAGAAGACACCGACCCGCGGCAAGGTGGTCGTCAACTTCTACGGCGCGGAAGAGTCCACCATCCAGCACGAGATGGGCACGCTCTTCGCGACCAACCAGAACATCCGCATCTGCCCGGGCGACAAAGGCAAGACCTTCGAGGCCACCTGCAAGATCGGCCAGGACGGCCCGGTCACCGTGGCAGCAGCGAACGGGCACTTCCACAGCCGCGGCGACAAGTTCACGATGAATGCGTGGGACCCCACCAACGGCAAGGGCGAGCAGTTCTACGAGAGCCTGACCTGGGACGAGCCGCCCTTCGCGAAGGATCTGAGCGTGCCCGTGGTGCAGAACGGTGGCATCACTTGGACGTGCGACTTCTCGGCGCTGGCCAACGAGTGCGGCGACCCGAACGACGAGTGCTGCTTCACCTTCGGCGGCAAGGTGGAGTTCCAAGAGCACTGCAACGCCTTCGTCTACTATTGGCCCAAGGGCGCCAGCGACAAGAACTGCTTCTGACCCGCTGGCTCGCGCTGCTCGCGTTGCTCGTCGCGCCCAGCGCTTGTGACGGCGGCGCTGAATCGCCAGGCTCCGGCGGCAGCAGCGGTGGTGATTCGGGTGCTCCGCTGAGCGTCCAGGCCATCCTGTTCAGCGCCGAGGGCGCAGGCTGGGCTCCGCTCGAACCGGGTGGCGCGCTCGAGCTCTGGGCTGCGCCGCAGGGCGGGCACTGGGCGCGCATCGGCGCGCGAGCTCGCGGCCTGGGGACCGACACCGCCGAGCTCGCCGCGAGGCTCTACGACCCAGGCTCGAGCACGCCGTTCGTCGAGGCGACGCGCACCGCACCCATGGTCGTCGCGAAGGACGACCCCACCCTCGCACAGCCCGACCCGAGCGACATGTATCACTACGTGCACCTGCCCCTCTGCCCGGGTGAAGGAGGGCGCGCCCTGAACGGTGGCGAGTTCCGCCTAGTGGTCACCGTGACCGAGCTCTACGGGGACTTCTCCGAAGGCTCCGTCGCTCTGGACGTCCGCCCCACCTGTCAGCAGCCGGCTGGAGCGACGCTGTCGTTCTGCACGTGCGAGTGCGCCGCCGCCTACGCGCCGGGCAAGTGCAGCGGCGGGTGAGCCACTGTGTCAGGCTGTGCCAGGCAGGACCAGGCTAAATGAGCGAAAATACTGCACGGACACCTGGCACCGTGATTGCAGACAGCACCCGTCCATGCGTGTGCGTCAACTCCTGCTCTCCGCCTCCGCCGTCGCCCTGATGATGCTCGAGCCACCGGAGGCTCGCGCCTGCGGCGGGACCTTCTGCGACTCGGGCCCCCAGGCCATGCCGGTGGACCAGTCGGGCGAGAACGTCCTGTTCGTGATGGACGGCAAGACCGTCGAGGCTCACGTACAGATCCAGTACCAGGGCGCTGCCGAGCGCTTCGCGTGGATCGTGCCGATGCCCAAGGTGCCCGACGTGCAGGTCGGCTCCGCGCTGCTGTTCAACGCGCTCTTGCAGGGCACCGTGCCGAGCTACGGCTTCACGCAGCAGACCGACTTCTGCGAGGACCGCACCAACAACGAGGACACCTTGGCCGGTGCGCCGGGCGCAGGCGGCGGGATGGGCATGGGCGGCTCGGGCGGCCAGGGAGGCTCGGGTCCCCAGGTCGTGTTCGAGAAGACGGTCGGCGCCTTCGAGGTGGTCGTCCTCCAGGGTGGCACCGCGGAGGAGGTGAGCAAGTGGCTCGCCGACAACAGCTACCAGAACGTCCCCAGCGCGCCGGAGCTCCTGAAGAGCTACGTCAACCAGAAGTACGTGTTCGTGGCGATCAAGCTCACGGCAGGGGCGAACAGCAACGAGATCCACCCGCTGGTCTTCCGCTACGAGGGCAACGAGCCGTGCGTCCCGCTGAAGCTCACCGCCGTCGCGGCCACGGAGGACATGGGCGTCCGCACGTTCTTCCTGGGTGACGACCGGGTCGTGCCGACCAACTACAAGCACGTCACCCTGAACCCTGCCCGCATCGACTGGTCGAGCATGGGTCAGAACTACGTGCAGGCGGTGTCTCGCGCCGTGGACAGCCCCGTCGCCAACGGGCGCGCCTTCGTCACCGAGTACGCCGGTTCCAGCAACGTCTTGGCCCCGGGGGCGTTCTACCAGGCGAGCTGGAATTCCCAGGCCTTCGAGGGCATCGACCCGACCGCCGTCGTGGCGCAGCTCGAGCAGATGAGCCTGCTCTACTGCTACGGCTACCGCTACCGCTCAGGCGCGGACTGCCAGTACAGCCATCCGTTGATCAAGCCGCTGCTCGACGAATACCTACCGGTGCCGGCGGGGCTCACGCCGGGCGAGTTCTACGGCAACCTGCCGAAGTACCAGGACCAGATCGACCTCACCCAGTGGAACGCCGCGGAGTTCGCCGCCGACTTCAAGCTGCGCATCCAGGACCCGGCCAAGCACGCCGCGGACATCGTGATGAAGTGGCCGTACCTGACCCGCATGTTCACCACCATCTCACCCTCCGAGATGACCGAGGACCCGATGTTTCATCCCCAGCCGGGTCTCGACCCGGTGCAGCCGGGCAGCATCGCCGTCCGCCACACCAACTGCTGCGGCGCGACCACGATGGAGCTCACGGATGGGCGCGACGTGGCCCTCGACAAGGCGACCCAGAGCTGGCCCGTCTGGGACAGCAGCATGCCCTGGGCGGATCAGATCGAGGAGTACCATCTCGACGGCGAGAAGGTGACGCTGGTGAACAACGCGCCGAAGATCGCCGAGCAGCTCGCGAGCTGGAACGCCGTGAACCAGGTGACCTGCGAGACGCCCGCGACCCGGGGCGCGCTCGACGACACCAGCGACGCCTTCGACGCCAACGGCATGCCGGGCTGCGCGGTCGCCGGGCGGAGCCCGCTCGGTCCGAGCATGCTACTCTTCGGCGCGGCGGCCCTCGGCGTGCTCCGCCGTCGGCGTCGCACTCGCTGAGGAGGACCCATGCGCGCGTCAGTCCGTAGGCTGCTCTCCTGCCTGGCCGCTGTGGCGGCGCTCGGCCCCCGCGCCGCCGACGCCTGCGGCGGGACGTTCTGCGACACCGGACCGCAGGCCATGCCGGTGGATCAGTCCGGCGAGAACATCCTGTTCGTGCTCGACGGCGGCACGGTCGAGGCGCACGTGCAGATCCAGTACCAGGGCTCCGCCGAGCGCTTCGCGTGGGTCGTGCCGATGCCCGCGGTGCCGGACGTGACCGTGGGGTCGCAGCCGCTCTTCACGCGCTTGCTCGTCGGCACGGTGCCCACCTACGCCCTGCAGACCCAAGCCGACCAGTGCGGGGCCGGCGGCTCCGGCGGGGGCGTGAGCTTCGACGGGGGCTTCTCCGGCTCCGGTGGCAGCAGCGGCGCCGGCGGCGGTCCCCAGGTGGTGTTCGAGAAGACGGTCGGCGCGTTCGAAGTCGTGGTGCTCCAGGGCGGCACGGCGGTCGAGGTGGTGAGCTGGCTGCAGAACAACAACTACCAGACCATCTCCACCGCCCCGCAGATCCTCCAAGACTACGTGGCGCAGAGCTACGTCTTCGTCGCGGTGAAGCTGACCGCGGGGGCGGGGCTCGACGAGATCCACCCGCTGGTCTTCAAGTACACGGGCACCGAGCCCTGCATCCCGCTGAAGCTGACGCGAGTGGCTGCGACCGAAGACATGGCGGTGCGGGCGTTCTTCCTGGGCGACGACCGCGTCGTCCCCACGAACTACAAGCACGTCGTGCTGAACCCGGTCCGCGTGGACTGGGTCGCCCTGGGCGCCAATTACAAGCAGGTGATTTCCCGCGGCGCCGACAGCGCCGTGGCCAACGGCAGGGCTTTCTTCACCGAGTACGCCGGCTCGAGCAACGTGGTCGGCACGCCCGGGGTGTACAGCGCGGCGTGGAACGCCGCTCCCTTCGCGACCCTTCAACCGGAGCAGGTCATCACCGAGCTGCAGAAGCAGGGCCTCGTCTACTGCAGCACCGGCTCCAACTGCTCCTACATGCACCCGTTGATTCAGGGCATCCTGGCCGACTTCCTGCCGGTGCCGGCCGGGATGAAGGACTACGACTTCTACGGCTGCCTGAGCTGCAACTCCGCGCTCATCGACAAGACGAAGTGGAACGCCGGCGAATTCTCCGCCGCGGTTCAGACCCGCATCGTGGACCCCGCCAAGCACGCCAAGGCGCTGCTCGACAAATGGCCGTACCTCACGCGGCTCTACACCACCATCTCCCCCGCGGAGATGACGGAGGACCCGATGTTCCGGGCGGCGCCCGGGGAGCAAACGGTGCAACCCAACAACACTGCGGTGCAGCGCATCACTTGCGACGGCAAGCGCGGCGTGCTCTTGCCCGATGACCGCCAGGTGGCGCTCGCAGGCAGCCAGTGGCCGGCCTGGGACAGCCAGATGCCGTGGGCCGAAGAGATCGAGGAGTACACGCCGAGCGGGAAGATCACGCTCGTGGACAACACGAAGAAGATCGACGCGCTGCTCGCCGAGTGGAACCAGAAGCAAGGCTGGCCACCTCCCACCGGCTCTGGGGGCGGTGGGGCAGGCGGCGCGGGCTCGGGCGGCTCGAGCAGCGGCACGGGCGGCGGCAACAGTGGCTCGGGGTCGACGGAGGTCGAGCCGGGCGGCGGCGGTGGCTGCGGCGTGGGCGCGCGCCCATCCGGCGCGCTGGCCTGGCTTGGGCTTGGCGCCCTCGCGCTCGCGCTGCGGCGCCGGGGTCAGCGCCAGGTCGCCAGGTAGCGCGCGCCGCTCGGCGTCGGCGTGAGGTCGACGCGCACGTCGTTGCGGCCCGCGACGCGGAGCACCGTGGCGATGCCGATGCGGGTGGCGCGGAGCGGCCACGCCGGCACGTTGGGCCAGTCGAGCAGCACGATCTCACCCCGCCCGGGGCGCGGGATCTCCACGGTGAGGCGTCCGCGGTTGTAGGAGCGGGCGAACACGCCTGGAGTGCGGCTGACCAGCGCCTTGTCGGTGGTCAGCCGCAAGAGCACACGCCACACCGTGCGGAAGGTGCGCTCGATGCTGATGGTCGCGACCCGCTCGTGGAGCTGCGCGACGTCGGTGCCGAGCTCGCCCGCGATGGCGGTGAACGCCTGCTCCATCACCTCGATGGGCATCCACTCGATGGCGGTGGCCGTCTGGTAGTGCGTGCGGGCGTCGGGCGGCACGCGCGCGAGCGCCCGCTCGACGACCTCCTTGCCGACCAGCTCGGCGGCCACGTCACGCAGGCCGCAGGCCAGCGGCCCCGAGATGCTCGGCGGTGCGTCGGACACCTGGCCGAGTCTAGCTCCGCTCCGGTTCGACGGCGCTCAAAGATTCGTCGTCGCGCCGAACTGCCGGCCGAGCTCCGCGGCGAGCTCCTCGAGGTGCTCGCGATCGACCTCGCCGAAGGCGGCCGGCGTGTTCGAGTCCACGTCCAGGACCCCCAAGACCCGCCCGCTCGGGGCCATGATGGGCACGACGATTTCGGAGCGAGTGAGCGCAGAGCAGGCGATGTGGTCGGGAAAGCGGCTCACCTCGGGGACGAGCTGGGTTGCGCGCGAGCGCACGGCCGCGCCACACACCCCCCGCTCGATGGCGATGCGCAGACAGCCGTGGTCGCCTTGATAGGGACCGATGATCAGCAGGTCGGGCCGCACGAGGCGGTACACGCCGGTCCAGTCGAAGTACGCGAAGCCCGAGCGGAGCTCGGCGACCACGGTGGCGAGGCCGGCGATCCAGTCGTCTTCGCCCTCCAAGAGCGAGCGAATCGTCGCGAGCACCTCGCGGTAGCGCGCGGCGCGCTCTTCGGCCGACGCCTCGAACGGGAGCCGCGGCAGAAGCTCGCTCATCCCTTGAGCTGAGCGGCGACCGCCGCCGCGGCGCGGGCCGCCGCCTCGGGGTCACCGAGGTAGTGGCTGCTGATGGGTTTCAGGCCGTCGTCGAGCTCGTACACGAGCGGGATGCCGGTCGGGATGTTGAGCTCGACGATGTCGGCCTCGCTGACGCCGTCCAGGTGTTTGACCAACGCCCGCAGGCTGTTGCCGTGGGCCGCGATGATCACGCGCTCCCCGCGCCGGAGCGCCGGCGCGATCTCCGACTCCCAGTAGGGGAGGAAGCGTTGAACGGTGTCCTTCAGACACTCGGTCTTCGGGACCTCGTCGGGCGCGAGCGCCCTGTAACGCGGATCGCGCCCCGGCCACCCCGGGTCGCTCTCTTCCATGGCAGGCGGCGGGATGTCGTAGCTGCGGCGCCAGATCTTGACCTGGGCCTCACCGTGCTTCTGCACGGTCTCGACCTTGTTCAGCCCCTGGAGCGCGCCGTACATGCGCTCGTTCAGTCGCCAGGTGTTGTGCACCGGGATCCACATCTGATCGAGCTGCTCCAGCGTGATCCAGAGCGTCTTGATGGCGCGCTGCAGGAACGAAGTGTAGGCGCGATCGAAGACGAAGCCCCCTTCGCGCAGGAGCTTGCCGGCGCTCTCGGCCTCGGCAACGCCCTCGGCGCTGAGCGGCACATCCACCCAGCCCGTGAAGCGGTTCTCCTTGTTCCATTGGCTCTGCCCGTGGCGCAAAAGGACCAGAGATTTCATGACCTCACCCTCGGGTTCGCCGCCCCGCGACGACCCCGCTCAGCTCGAGAACGGGAAGAAGACGCTCAGCCCGCCCATGACGGAGACGTCATTTACGATCTTTTCGACGGCGAAGGGCGCGCGATGCTTGCGCACGTGATCCCGCGCGTCCAGGCGGAGGGCCAACCACTGGGCGAGGTAGAACTTGAGACCGAAACCGCCGGAACCGGTGAGACCGAGCCCGCCCGTCTCGCTGGTATCGGTCGCGCCGCCGCCGATGGACAGGTAGAAGTCGAAGCGGTGGATGGGCCCGCCGAACCAGCGCACCTTGCCGTAGGACATCGACCAGATCAGGTGCCCGAGGAACATCTGGACGTCCTCTTCCGGTGACTCCTGGAACTGCACCAGGCCCTGCTGGCGATCGATGATGGCCTGCAGGAGCCCGTACTTCTGACGAGTCCGGAAGTACGATGCTTCGAGGCCCAGGTCCTCCGTGAAGTGGAACGTGTAGGCGCCGCCGTAGACCGGTGCGCCGTCGGAGAGGTCCGCCGCGTACCAGCCTCCCATCGGGGACAGCTCGTGCCGGAGTGCCTTCTTGAAAAGGCGGGGGACGACGCCGCGGTACGCCCGCTTGCCGATGAGCTGCTCTTTCAACGCCTCGTCGACGCACTGCGCCTCTGCACGCGCGGGGGAGAGGAAGGCGACGAGCCCGCAAATCCAGGCGATGACGAGCAGAAGTCGGGGGGCCAAGCCGAGACATCGATATCATAGGATGGCGCCGGCGAGGCTCGTTTATGCTGCGGGGCGCCCCGTTTTCGGGGCCCGGTGGCCCCTCCGGGGCCCGAGGACGCGAGATGCCGAGAAAGACCCGGGTCGCGCTGGCTCTGCTGGCCCTGTTCGCTGCGCGGGCGTGCCCGGCCCACGCCCAGCCGGACAAGGCGAGCCCCCCGGCGCCGCCACCTGCCGAGAGCGCGCGAGCTTGTACCGCGGGGCGCGCGAGCGCCCTGTCGGAGCTGGGTTGCGAGCTCGCGCAGGCGCTCGGCAAGCTGCCTGCGAGTGCGCTCGTGGTCGCCGCGCCGCTCGTCTCCGATGCCAAGCTCGCCGACGCAGCCCAGCTCTCGTCGCGGCTCGTGAGCGTCACCGCGGGTGCGCTCGGGCTCAAGAGCTCGGGAGAGGCAGCGACGGTGGCGCGCGCACGCTCGCTCGCGGCACAGGCCGGGACGCTGGTGCACCTGGTGCCCGAGGTCCAACGCGGCGAGCTTCGCATCACCGCGGACGTCTACCCCGTGCCGCGGAGCTTCTGGGATCGCGTACGTGATCCAGAGCCGAACCCGCGCGCCCACGCCTTCGCGAGCCGCAGGCTGGACGCCGAGCTTCGCGCCTTCTTCCCAGCGGTGCCGCTGGTCGCGAAGCGCACCGACAAGGCACAAACCGGGGAGCAGAGCCCGGTCGCCCTCGCCTGCGGGGATTTGAACGGCGACGGCTCGCTCGAGGCCGTCATCGTGGGTCGGGCGAAGGCGCAGCTCGGTCGGGTGCGGGCGGGGCGCTTCGTGGCGACGGCGACCGTGGCCTGGACCCAGCTCTCCCCGCTGTCGCGAGCGCCTCTGCGCGAGCCCATCGGGAGCGCGAGCTTGGAGCCCGGTCGCTGGGTGGACATCGGCCTCTCGGATCGCCTGGACGCGGTGCGCTTGGACGCGAGCTTCACGCTGCGCGAGAAGCTCGGCCGGCGGCTACCCTGGCCCGGCGGCGGTTGCTCGAAGATCCTGGGCACCAGCGTTCGTCCCGAGCTCGAAGCGTGCGCCAAGGGGGACGACCCTCCCAAGTCGATGCCGCTGGAGAAGCCGGCGGACGCCGTGGCAGGCGCCACGGTGCTCGGGCGCGACGGCAAGGCGCGCCAGGTGCGCGCGCTGCGCGTCTTCAACGAGAGCACGGTGCTCTTGCGCGACGACGCGGGGCAGAGCGCGCGGCTCGACGGCTCCGGCGCGCAGCTCGCGGTCGGCGATCTGGACGGCGACGGGCAGCCCGAGATCCTGAGCAGCAGCGACACGCTGGAGGACACCGGAGACGCTCTCGTCGTCCACACCTGGCAGACCGATGGCAAGCTCGTCGAACGCTTCCGCGTCGCGGTGCCCACGGGCGTGCGCGCGCTCGCGGTGTGCCCCGCCGAAGGGGTGGGGCTCGCGGCGACGTTGCTCGCCACGCCTGGCGAGCTCTGGGTGCTCCGATGAGCTCGCTCGGGCGACGGGCCTTCGTCGCCGCCCTTGCTGGCGCGTGCGTGGCGCCGCGCGACGCCGCTGCGCTCGGCCGGAAGCCCTACGGCGCCACGCTGAGGATGAAGCTGCCGTGGCCGCTCGACGGCCTCGACCCCCACGCCTCGGACGACGCCGTCGCTGCGCTCTTCGGCGCCGCCATCGCAGACCCGCTCTACGCGCTCGACGCCTCGGGGCGCCCCTACCCGGCCCTAACGGCCGCGCTCCCCGAGCCGGTGAAGGGGGGGACCCGCGTCGTGCTTCGCCCCAACCTGCTCTCCGCGCGCGGCCTTGCCATGGACGCCCGCGACGTGCTCGCGTCGCTCACGCGGGCGGAGCGCGCCGGTGGCGCGGGGTTGCTCGCACCGCTCGGCAAGCCGGCTCCGGATCCGAAGGACAGCCTCGCGTTCACGTTCACGCACGCGGATCCGCTGCTGGTGGCGACGAACCTGGCGAGCCCGCTCACGGCCATTCTGCCGCGGAGCTTTTCGCGCGCGAAGCCGGACGGAACGGGTGCCTTCGTCGCGGACGTCGTGCGCGGGGATCTGGTGCTCAAACGCAACCCGAACGCCGCCCGCGGCGCCGCGTACCTCGATCGCATCGAGGTACGCTCCGCGGCCGACCTTCGGGACGCGCTGCGCGCGTTCGAGGCGGGTGAGATCGACGCGAGCTGGCTCGGCGAGTTCCTCCACAAGCCCCGCCCCGGTGCAGTGAAGTACGACGCCGGCCCCCTGGGCTGGGTCGTGCTGCGCACGGGCAAGGACGCCGGGAGCTGGGGCGCGCCAGGTGTCGCGCAGAAGCTCCTCGACGCGCTGCCGAGCGGGCGGCTGTCGCACCTCGGGCTCTCGAGCGCGAGCGGCGGCGCCGGCGGCGATGCCGCCTGGGGTGGTGAGGCCGCCGAGCTGGTGGTGCTCGAAGGGGCGGTGCACCTCGAGCAGATCGCGAAGGAGCTCGCCGCGATCTTCTCGCGTCCGGGTCACGAGCTCCGCGTCGCGCTGCGCCCCCGCGCCGAGCTCGAGTACCGGAGAGAGCGCGGTCGCTTCGCCTTGATGTTGGACTTCGCGCGACCGGTGGGCTCCGGCACGGGCGCGGCACAGCTCGGTGTGCTGACCGCGGCGAGCCCGGGCTTGGCGAGGAAGCCCGTGCTGACGGCCTCCGGGAGCCCGCGCGACGTGACCGCGACCCTCTCGCTGGGCGTGGTCGGGCAGCTCCGCATCTCGGGTGCCCACGTCGGCGGGCTGCGCGACTTCAGCGCCTTCGATCTCGGCGCGGTGTGGCGGAAGGGCTAGTCACGCCTCGTCGCCACGTGTGACGAGGCGCGGGAAGATGCCCTACACTGGGCCGCCCGCGAGCTGCGGAGTAGGAGGACAGCGTGGAGACAAGAGGCAAGGTCGTTCTCGTGACCGGGGGAGCGTCGGGGCTGGGAGCCGCCACGGTGCGCGCGCTGGTCGCCGCCGGCGCAAGGGCCGTGATCGCCGATCGGAACGTCGAGGCCGGCACCGCGCTGGCCAAGGAGCTCGGGGACGCGGCGCGCTTCGCAGAGGCCGACGTCACCAGTGAAGCACAACTGCAGGCCGCCATCGCCACCGCCAAGAACGAGCTCGGCGGGCTGCACGTGGCGGTGGGCTGCGCCGGCATCGGCACCGTGGGTCGCCTTGTCAGCAAGGGCGGTCCGCTGCCGCTCGACTTGTTCGCCTTGACCATCAACGTGAACCTGATCGGGATGTTCAACCTGCTGCGCCTGGCCGCCCACGCGATGCAGGACAACGCGCCCAACGAGGAAGGCGAGCGAGGCGTGATCGTGACGACCGCCAGCATCGCCGCCTTCGACGGTCAGATCGGGCAAGTGGCCTACAGCGCGTCGAAGGCCGGGGTCTCCGGCATGACGCTCCCGGTCGCGCGCGAGCTGTCCCGCGCGGGCATCCGCGTGGTCTGCATCGCGCCGGGCCTGTTCGACACGCCGATGATGGCGGGGCTGCCGGAAGAGGCGCGGAAGAGCCTGGAGGCGACCGTCCCCTTCCCGCCGCGCCTCGGGCGTCCTGCGGAGTACGCGCGCCTCGTGCTGTCCATCGTGGACAACCCGATGCTCAACGGCGAGACCATCCGCCTGGACGGCTCGCTGCGCATGGCGCCCAAGTGACGAGCCGCTAAGCTGAGCGGGTGGCTCGCGGCTTCTGGCTCTTGCTCCCGCTCTCCGCATGCGCCGCGCGGCCGCCCGCCGCGCGACCGGCGGAGCTGGGTCCGGATCCTTCCCTGGACGCCGCCATCGCGGAGGCCGCGCGGAGCGAGCGCCCCGCCGGCGCCGAGGCGCGCCGCCTCACGGAGTTGCGCGACCGCTTCCGACCCCGGACGATAGGCGAGCCAGCGCCCGCCGAGCGCCCGCTCGGCCGCCGCGAGCGTGTGACGGTGCGCTTCGCCAACGCGGAGCTCGAGGAAGCGCTGCGGCTCTTGGCCGACGCCGGCGGGTTCGCGATGGTCGCCGAGGGAGAGCTCTCGGGGCGAGTGAACGCGGACCTGCGCCGCGTGCGCCCCTACGAGGCGCTCGTCTCGCTCGCAGAGGCGCACGGTGCGAAAGTCGAGCGCCGCGGGCCGATCGTGATCGTGACGACGCGCTAGCGCGCGAGCCGCCGCTCGCGAAACGCACGCAGGCGCCCGCGCACCGCGTCTCGGATCGCACCGCGCGTCTCGCGCCCCGAGCGCGGCGCGAACAGCACGCCGAGCCCGGCGCCCAACGCCACGCCGAGCGCGAACGCACCCGCGCCCGGCACGAGCAGCGCGGCGCTGCCGCCGAACGTGCGCAAAGCTTTCGCCGCCTCCGCTGGCTTGACCTCGGCCAGCTTGGAAACCGCAATCTTTCCGAGCTCCGCAGCCACTTCGGTGACCATCTTCGGCATGTTACTCGTCTCGCGTGCAACGTCGAGGTCGCTTGTCGCACGCGCTTCCGCGCGGGAAAATTCCGGCGGAGAATCCATCATGAGCACCGAAGTCGTGCGGGTGGCCGACGTGATGACGTCCCACCTGGTGTACCTGTCCGCGTCGACGAGCGCCCGCGACGCCGCCGACCTGCTCACCCGTCACCGCGTTCACGGCGCGCCCGTGCTGGGCGACGACAAGAGCGTGGTGGGCGTCGTCTCGAAGACGGACCTGCTCGACGCGCGCAACTACCCGAAGGACCGCGAGGCCCTGGTCGGCGATCTGATGACACACGTGGTGCTCGCGGTCCGCGCCACCGACCCGCTGATGCTCGCCGTGCGGCTGATGGTCGCCGAGGACGTGCACCGCGCGCTGGTCATGAACGAACACGGCACGCTGGCCGGCATCGTGACCCCGATGGACGTGCTCCGCGCCCTGTCCCAAGGCCTCCCCATCGGCGACCCGAGCCACGTCGAGTCGATGGAGTACATGAACCTGACCTGGGTGGGCAGGAACGAGTAGCAGGGCACCTACTTCGGCACCGGCGGCACGACCACCTTGTTGATCGGCACGATGTTCATCCCGGCGGGGTAGCCGTAAGAGACGTTCTGGGTGAACGTCGTCGTGAGCGGTGTGCCCCAGCCCCAGACGGTGACGCCGAAGGGACCGTCGCTCCACATCTCGTGACGACCGGTGGAGCAGTTGCCCACCGCTTGGAAGTCCCCGGTCATCAGGTCCACGCGCGTCCACTCGTAGTCGCCGAGGGGCTGCCAGCCGGAGACGACGCCGGAGCAGTCGAGGTTCACGTCGGCGAACTTCCCGTCCAGCTTGCCGCGCACCAGCACGAGGTTCGTCTCGGGGTAGGTCGGGTCGGCGAAGAACACGTAGCGCGGCATGTACTGCTGCGGCGGCACCATCAGCACGAAGTCCGCGTCGCCGTAGCCGTTCATGCTCGGCAAGAAGGTCGAGCCGGTCATGAGCTGGAAGAGCATGAACGGATGCTGGTCGTCCTGGCTCTTCACGATGAAGGGCGTCGCGGTCTGGAGCTCGGCGACCTCGCCGCGGTTCAACGTCGCCGGCCCGCTCATGCCGCCGGTCCAGGTCAGGGTCGTGCCGTCCACGGCGCCGACCAGGCGCCAGACCGCGGGCTCGGTCTTGCGCTGCCGGTGCATCACCCCGACGTACTCGCTGCCCATGGCGCGCACCGGCGGGATCATCTGCTCGGCGTGGTCGGCGTAGGACACGCCCACCGGCACGTTCAGCGACTTCTGTCCGCCCATCAGGCCGATGGGCTTGTCGGAGGAGATCACGCTGCCGGTGAGCTCCGCGTTCTGAGAGAACTGCGCCATCTCGCCGGCGTTAAGCGTGAACGTGAGCGGCGCGTTGGCGGCGCCGCTGGGCAGGCCGCCGCCGCCCGTGACGGCCGCGACCGGTACCATCGTCACCTTGGTGGCGTCGTCCTTCGCGATGATGTTCATGCTCGGCGGCGCGATGCCGTACTTGTAGGCGTTCACGCCGATGTAGTTCACGTCCCAGGCGCTGGTCGGAATGAGCAGCGACGCCCCGGTGACCGCCGCGTTGCCGCCGCCGTAGGGGCTGATCTGGTAGGCGACCACGGGCACGTCGGTCTTCAAGTGGAACGCGTGGCTCTTGCCCGTGCCGGTGACCATCGGCCCCGTGGTCATCGCGGCGGGCACCGGGCAGTGTGCCTTCTCCGTGCCCTGCGCGCCGGCCAGGAACAGGATGGCCACGCCTCCGGGTGCGATGCCGCCGGTCACGCTGGTGGGCGTGAGCTTGAGCGACGGGCCGGAGCCCTGGGGCACGTAGGCGTACTTGTCGATGTCGAGGGGCGCGCCCTGGAGAGAGACGCTGACCTTGGCGGGCGTGTCCCAGGTGTTGGCGACGATCACGGCGAAGCAGATCTGATTGCCCTGCCAGAAGCTCGAGTCGTTCATCTCCATGAAGGTGGGGAAGTACTCGCAGCCCACGCTCTGCTTGGTCTTCTCGGCGACGCTGCAGGCGTTTTCGCACTTGCCGCTGGTGGGGTCGCAACCCTTGTTACCGCTGCAGGTGGCGATCTCGACGCCGCTGCAGCTCAGGATCTTGTGGAAGTTCGACGAGCACTTGGCTGCGCAGCCGTCCGTGGCGATGGCGTCGATGTTGATGCCGCCGTCGCCAGAAGTGCCGCCGCTGCCACCACCGCCGAGCACGCTCTGGTCAGCGCCGGAGTCGCCCGCAGAGCCGCCGAACGCGCCGACGCCGCCCGCGCCCGCCCCGCTGCTACCGCCCCCGTCCGCGGAGCAGCTCGGCACGCCGAGCGCTCCGATGCCGAGCCCGAGAGCGAATAGGCCACCCAGCCGCGCGCCGCGCATGCCGCATCGTAGCGCCGAACGCGGGTTCTCACTATGCCCGTTCACGCCCCCGGAGCTCGTGGCACGCAGCCGAGAGCTCGTCGAGGAGACTCTTGTCCCGCGCGAACCCGCGCGCCTCGATGAGCGCGAGCGCGGCACGCGCGGCCGCCAGGTCCGCCTCGGTCGCCAGTGAGAGAAGCGCGCCGAGGTCGACCCGGTCCTGGGGGCGCGAGCGATCGTCCCGGGACAGGACCTTCAGCGCGATGAGGTGGCCGACGCTGGGGATAGGGAGGGTGA
>Ga0233425_10004178_pt1 | contig 24660 bp, 15 predicted proteins | sample Watercolumn_Towu_2_FD_181712 | JGI IMG/M metagenome (GOLD analysis project Ga0233425, IMG submission 181712) | Freshwater microbial communities from Lake Towuti, South Sulawesi, Indonesia - Watercolumn_Towuti2014_140_MG | ecosystem: Environmental > Aquatic > Freshwater > Lake | place... | reverse complement strand
AGGGAACGAGGTGAGGTTTGCATGGGCAGGGGGGGGAAACTGCTGCTCCTAAGACTGGTAGGAAACTGGATCTTCAGGGGGTTGGGCCGGGAACTGGTAGGAAACTGGATCTTCAGGGGGTTGGGCCGGGAGGGGTTTAAGGGGAGGGGCGGAGGCAAAACCAAGGCACCTGCCTGCCGGCAGGCAGGGCCCCCTTAGTCCCCCAACGCGAGAAAGCGGCGTTCGGTTCGTGAATCAGCCCAGTTCGCTGGGCCCCAAGGGTGGCCGGCCAATAACGGGCCGCCGAGTGACGTCCCGTGGGCGCGGAGGGCGGGTGATGCGCGAGTCTCACAACTCCCGCAGGCAAGGCTCCGCCCGGCTCGCGGTCAAGCCGCGGGTTTTTTCTGCGCACGCGTGAGCGCGGCCTTGACTCGCCGCCGAGGTCCGACATCCATGTCGGTCATGAAGACTTTTACCGTCCGCGACCTCAACCGCTCGTCCGCCGCCGTGCTCGCGGCCGCGGACCATGACGGCCTCGCGGTTGTATGCGGCCGTGACGGGCGGGCCTACGATGTGCGTCCCCGGGCCAAGCCCGCCAAAAAGCCCGACTGGGCCAAGTTCCTGGCCCGTCGCCGGCGCCGCCTGAAGGAGCTATTCCCCGAAGGGCCAATCATGACCCGCGGGCAGGCTCAGGAGTTCGACCGATTGCTCGCCGCTGATGCCCGTTTATTGTGACACCAACCTGCTCGTCCGGCTCTACGCGGAAATGCCGGACAGCGCGCAAGCCGTGCGCCGCTTCGAGGCGCTGCGCCGTGACGGCAAGACCCGCCTTCCGATCACGTGGCTGCACCAGTTGGAGATGCCCAACGCACTCCAGCAACTCGTCTTCCTCGCGCGCAACGGGCAGGGCATCCGCATGACTCCGGAGCGGGCCGCTCTCGCTTTGGCCGATTTCGACGAGGATCTCGCCGCCGGCAACGGGTTGACCCATTCCAGTGTCTCCGCGGCGGAACTCGTCCGCGAGGCGCGCGAGCTGAGCCTGCGTCATACCGCCAACCACGGTTTTCGCGCTTACGATATCGCGCACGTCACGTGCGCGATCCTGCTCAAGTGCGAATCGTTTTGGAGTTTTGATGCCAAGGCGAGCAAGCTGGCGGAGCTTGAAGGGCTGAAGGTCTTGTGAACCGCTGCCGCGCAGCGGGCTGACGGTTGGCGCGTTGGGAGGGAGGAGGGAAAGTGAAAGGGACTGAGGGGAGAAAAGCCGGCGCGAAACACTGGGGGTAGGTGCTCCCGAGTGGCCCCGCCAAATCGTCGCGAAATGGCGCAAAGCGGATCGACGTAGACGTTGATCGGCCCGAGATCGCGGCGATGAGGTTGCAGTCGGGCCTTCAGCGCCTCCGGCAGAGGAACCAGCCGACGAGCCTTGGTCCGCCCTTGCTGGATTCGATCTCCACGAAGTTGCGATCGAAGCTGATGTTCTCCCACGCGAGATGATCGATCTCGGAAACGCGCGCCCCGGTGTACGCGGCGCACGCGAGCCACGGCAAGAGTTCGGGTCGCCGCGTTGCGACGGCCGCGAACATCGTCCCGAGTTCCGCGGGCGTGTAGATTCCGACCTTCGTAGAACGAGAGTCAAAAAACCGCACGGCCGCGATTCTGGACCGTATAGATTTTGATTTCGTGTTGTCCGGTGGTGAGGACGATGGGTTGGCTCATGACTTCGGTTGGGTTGTCAACCGCGTGTCATGCAGACCCGGCGAAGCGGTGCTTCCAATTTGCGGACTATGTGGAACCGACTGCACGCCGCCCGCGGGCTCGCACGCGCGATGCACGACGTGGACGCCAGGACCGGCTGGATTCTCGACCAAGCCGGACGCACCGACCCACTGCACCCCGGAATCGCGCACCGTGGGTTTCCGCCACCGCTGATTTCGAGGACGCCCGGCCGGTCGACGGCGGCGGGCGCTTCGGCTGTTGTACTGTATAAGATCGCCGGAGTTGCCGCCGACGGCCCGGCGGTGCAAAGACCCGCGGCAGTTCACCGCGCGGCGTGTTCGTCGCCGGCCGCCTTCAACCCCAACCCACGCCCCCCCCATGCAATTCTCTCCCGCCTTCCCGATCCGCTCCCGGCCAACCGCCGTGATGCTGTCAGTCGCCCTCGCCACGTGCGCGACCGTGCCGCTATCCGGTCAGACGGTGGCAGCTCCGGCCAAGCCGGCGGCAACCGAGGAGGCGATCGTGCTTTCCCCCTTCACCGTAAGCACCGAAAGGGACCAGGGCTTCGCCGCGGCCTCCTCGCTCGCCGGCGGCCGCCTGGCCACGGATATGCGGGACACGCCCGCGGCCTACAATGTGGTCACGAAGGAACTGATGGATGCGCTCGACCTGCGCGACATCGAGTCGACCATCGGCTGGTCCACCAGCGCGACCCTCAACGTCGACAACGGCATCCAGAATTTCTTTGGGTCGCCGATCAACTATACCATCCGCGGCGCCGGCCAGAGTCGGCCGCAGCGAAATTTCTTTCCCCAGTTCAACAACGGCGACGCCTACAACCTGGAGCGCTACGAAATCGGCCGCGGCCCCAACGCCATCCTCTTCGGCAATGGTTCGCTCGGCGGCGTGCTCACCTCGACCACCAAGCGCGCGCAGACCAACCGCCCCTTCCAGACGGTGCAGGCCAGCATCGGCTCGTGGGAGAACTACCGCCTGACGATCGACGTCAACCGTCCGCTCAGCGACAAGGTGGCGGTCCGCGCCGCCGCCGTCTGGGGCGACGCCGGCGGCTGGCGCTACAAGGACTTCGACAAGCGCAAGGCGGTCTTTCTCACCAGCACCTTCAAGCCGGTGCGCGGCATGGAGATTCGCCTCGAGGGGGAATACGGCACCAATTCGAAGCAGGTGGGCTTCTCGAATCTGAACGACCGCCTCTCGGGTTGGAACGGCACCACGGTCTACGACACGCCCGCGGCGCTCGCCACGCTGCCGGCCAACGCCAACGCCCTCGGCGTGGGCCGGCGCGGCGCCAACTACTTTGTCTTCGATCCCTCGCGGCCGACCCCCGCGATCATGAACTACCAGAACGACCCCGTCACGCTCGCCGGCGGCGCCTCCACCACGACGCCGATCGCCGGCTACGTGCAAGGCTCGCTCCCCGCCTTCAACACCAACGGCGCGATGTTTCTGCACCAGATCAACGTGCCCGCCAACCGCTTTGCCACCGCGATCGCGAATTCCAGTTTCCGCGTGCCTGGCGAGGAATTCACCATCGCTCCGGATGCCCCGATCAACGCCCAACGCTTCAAGGACCTTCAGTTCACCCTTAGCCACAATATCGGCCGCTTCTTCTTCGAGGCGGCGGTGGACGTCAACCGGTCGAACCTCCTCATCAACGGCGAGCAGAATCGCGGCACGGCCGACACTTACATCGACATCAATCGCGTGCGCCCCGACGGCTTGCCCAACCCGAACTTCCTGCAGCCCTATGGCGACGGACAGTTCATGCGCAACTTCCGCACCTTCGCCTACAACAACTACCGCGCCGCCGCCGCCTATGTGCTCGACACCCGTTTCGGGAATTTCACCGCCAATCTCATGGGCGGCCGCAACGAATTCACCTTCGACAACGACGGCCGCTACCTCAGCGTGGCGCAGGGGACCGACCACCGCACCTGGGGCTTTCTCTCCTCCCCCGCCACCCAGAACGTGCGCATCCGCCGCTACTGGAACGCGTCGAGCCGGGGCATTCCCGACCTCTCGCTCGGCACGATCAAGTACATCGATCCCAACACCGGCACCACGCAGGATATTCAGCCGCGCTGGATCAGGGACAGCTCGCGCCGCGACATCCAGGCCCACGACAATGCCAACTACAACTACCTGCTCGCCTCCCTGAACGCGAAATTCTTCCGGAACCGCCTCGTGATCCTCGGCGCCGTGCGGGCCGACGACTACTACTTCATTTCCCGCCAGCAGAAGGACCGCGGCGACTACCCGACGGACTGGGACGGCGTCACCCGGTACGACCGGCCGGATGCCCCCGCCGATTACGCCACGCTTTCGTTTCGCTCCCGCGACGCCAGCGGCAACCCCATCGGCCCGGCCAAGGAGGCCGCCCTCCGGCCCCGTCTCGCCCCGAACAACGATCGCGATCCGCTCTACGCCAGCGATCGCTTCAAGGATGACTTCAATGCGCCCGCCGTTCAGGGCCGCCAGATCACCCGCTCCACCGGCGCCGTCCTCCATGTCAACGCATGGATCAACCCCTCGATCAATTTCGCCGAGACGTTCAACCCGCCCGGGACCATCGTGCGCATCGACGGCCGCCTCTGCGATCCCACGGTGGCCAGGGGCTTCGACTACGGCTGGCGCATGGAGCTCCTCCAAAACCGCCTCAATCTCAACTTCACGTACTATAGCATCGAGGAGGTCAACGGCATCATCGGCGCCGACGGTCCGAACTTCTTCAACACGATCTACGACGCCAACGTGGTTGGCGACCTCAGCGCCGTCGGCCGCAACAATCGCGGCGCCGGGGCCCTGCCGGCGCAGTACCGCGACCTCCGCACCGTGAGCGGCAAGGGCTTCGAAGTCGAGGTCGTCGCCAACCTGTCGAAGGCGTTTCGCCTCACTGGCAGCATCAGCTTCCCCAAGCTCTACGAAGCCAACCTGAACCCGGACGTGAGGGCGTATATCGACAAGAACCTGCCGCTGTTGAAGCAGATCGTGAACGACGCCGGCGTGCTCGTCGACGCGAACAACGTCGCGACCGTCGACCTTTCGATTCCGGTCAATACCCGCTCACCCGACGCCACCAACGCCGCCAACGCCTACAACGCCATGATCGCGTTCCGGCAGAACATCGTCGAGGGCCAGCGGCTCTCGCAGGACCAACCGGTCGCCAGCGTCTTTGGCGACTACACGGTGCAGGGGGGCCGGCTGAAGGGCCTGCGGGTCGGCGGCGGCGTGCGCTACCGCGGCAGGCAGATCGTCGGCAATCGCGGCTCCGACACGATCGTGAATCCGGCGAATCCACTCACCGCGGTCGACGATCCCACAGTGGACGCCTACACTCCGGTCTACACGCCGAACGATTACTACATCGTCACGGGCACCCTCGCCTACACCTGGCGGCTGCGGAATCGTCGCGAGGTCCAGGCGAATCTGGTGGTCAACAATCTCCTCAACGACCGCGGGCCGCTCTACTCGTCGAACTCCTTCACGACCGCGCCGGTGCGCCCAAAGAACAACGACTACACGAGCCCCGCACGCGAGACCGTCCCGATCGCCTTCGCCCTGAAACAGCCGATCGGTTTCAGCTTCACCCTCACGCTGAAACTCTGAGCAGGCCGCGCCCGACGATGAGGAACCGGATTCTCGCCCCGCACTTCTGCCTCAGCCTGGCCGGGCACGGCGCACCGTGCGACCCACCCGGCACGTTGCGGATCCCGCTCCCATGACCAGACCCAAAGCCCTCTGGCTGCTCGACGCCCAGGCGCTCCCGCTGGTGTACGGACCGGTCGAGCGCGCGGATCTCCACCAGCTGGTGGATTTCGTGGCCCCGCCGCAGAGCGCGGCCACCTGGCATTCAGTCGGCCCGGCGTTGGGTGAGGTGGAACTGATCTTCACCGGCTGGGGCGCGCCGCTGATGGACGACGCCTTTCTGGCGCACTTTCCCCGGCTGCGGGCGATCTTCCATGCCGCCGGCACCGTGAAGTTCTTCGTGACCGATGCGGTGTGGGCTCGCGGCATCCGGGTGACGACGGCGGCCGACGCCAATGCCCTGCCGGTCGCCGAGTTCGCGTTCGCGCAAATCGTGCTGGCGCTCAAGCACGCCTGGCAGGGCCACCGGCGCATGACGCGCGAGCGCGGCTTCCGGCGCGACGACGGCGCAATCCCGAGCACCGCCGGGAGCACGGTGGGACTGATCTCGCTCAGCCGCACCGGCCGCCTGGTCGCCGAGCGTTTGTCGCGCCTGGATTTGCGGCTGCTGGCCTACGACCCGACTTGGTCGCCCGCCCGGGCGGCCGAGTTCGGCGTCGCGTTGTGCCCGCTCGAGGATCTCTTCGCCCAGGCCCACGTTGTCTCCTGTCATGCGCCCCTGCTGCCGGCCACGCAGGGGCTGTTGCGCGGCGCGCATTTTGCCCGGATGCAGCCCGGCGCGACCTTCATCAACACGGCGCGCGGCGCCATCGTCCACGAGCCCGAACTGCTCGCCGTGCTCCGGCAGCGCCCGGACCTCTTCGCCTTGCTCGATGTCACGGACCCGGAACCACCGCCACCAGACTCTCCGCTCTATGAGCAGCCCAATGTCGTGCTGACGCCGCACCTCGCCGGCAGCATGGGCCGGGAATGTCTCCTGCTCGGCCGGCAGATGGTGGCGGAGGCGCGACGCTGGCTTGCGGGCCATTCCCTGCAACATGCGATCTCCCCTGAGCAGCTGCCCACCCTCGCGTAGTCGGTCGCGCGCAATCCCGTCGGCGGCGGCTCCGCTCCGAACGCACCGCCTTCACCTTTGGCTCGTCCTGGCAACGGCGGGAGCCTGGCCTCCACTCGTCTCCGGTGCCGCCAGTTGCGGTGGCGCGACGCATGGCAGCGACACCACGCCACAACTTGTTGCCGGCGCGCCCGCCGAAGTGGCCGCCGCGTCCCCCGACCGCAACGGCGACCGCACCGGCGGGCCGCTCTCAGCTCCACCCGACGGGGGCGCGCCTCACCTTGCCGCCGGCGTCCCCACGCGAACGTCCCGCGCGGCCCCCCGGGCGTTGGCCGACCTGCAACGTGATTTGGTGAACCTCCGCTTTGGCCTGTTCATCCACTTGAGCCCGGCGACCTATCTCGATGTGGCAGGCGCCCGGTAACTCACGACACAACCATCAGCTCGAGACCCGCCCCTTGAATACGAAACTCCTGACTCTGCTGATGCTGCTGGCCGGCGCTCTGACCCTGTGCGCAGAGGTTCCGGTCCGGCCGGAACGCGGCTTTGTCAGTTCAGTGGCCGCGACCAACTGGGAATACGCCCTCACCAGCGGCAATGGCAAGTATGGCGCCCTGGTCTATGGTCAGCCGCTGGATGAGACCATCGTCCTGAACCACGCCCGGCTGTTCATGCCCTTGCACGAACCGCTCCCGCCGGTGGACACCGCCAGCCATCTCAAGGAAATCCGCCAGATGCTCGCCGACGGTCAATACCAGCGGGCCGCCGACTTCGTGGTGGAATTGTCGAAGCAGCAGGGCTACCGGGAAAAGCGTTGGACCGATCCATTCGTGCCGGCCTTCGATGTGCGGGTGACGATGGTGAGCGACGGGCCGGCATCACACTACGCGCGCTCGCTGGATTTCGCCACGGGTGTCGCGGCGGTGAGTTGGAGCGACGCGCGGGGCGTCGGCGCGTTTTTCGCGCCCGGCCAGTTCGTGCATCAGGAGATTGGGTACAATGGAGTGCCCCGGCGGATAGCGTCCCTTGAAAGGGCGGAGCGTGGCCTTGCCGACCAGTTCGTCGCCGGGTTTCGGGCTCGGATCATAGATGGCGGGATCCCAATTGGGGTCGATGGCCAAGAGACCGGACGATTCCCAGTTGGCGAACGCGAAGGCGTGGCACTGGGCGCGAAACGACTCTGGCAGCCAGCGCGCGAGTTGGGGCCAGTGGGCGAACAGATAGGCGAACTGTTCGACGTGCTGGCCGTGGATGCGTCGCTGCGGCTCGTGGTGCTCGCTCGGGTCGCGCGACGCCGGGCGCATGAGGATGTAGCCGAGGCTCCAGTGAATGAGCTTCACGACGTCGGGCGCGGCGGCGGCGGGCGGGGCGAGGTCGGTGTAGTAGCGGCGCGCGGCTTCGAGGGTGCCGTCGCTCTCCGGGTTTTTCGGGTCGAACGGGAAATCCGGCGCGAGCACGCGGGCCTTGTCGGCCGCCCAGTCGATCTGGCGGGGCATGGCGTCGACGATTTCGGGCGCGGCCTGGTGGAGCAGGATGAGCGACGGCGCCTCGAACGAGTAGTAGGTACTGTCGCGATACGCCCCGCCGCCGTAGGCCGAGGGATGCGTGCCGGTGACGCAGCGGATGTCGACCATGAAATCCACCGCCGGCTGCCAGAATTGCTCCTGCCAGAGTTTTGGGGAAATGAGGAACGGGTCCGAAGTGACCGCCGGCTGGTCGCCGGCAGCGGCAAGGGCGACGACGTAGCGGACGGCGGAGTCCTTCGGCTGAAAGGCGGTGAAATCCCCGATGCGCCCGGCGATTCTCCCCGTGAAAAGCGGGGCGGCATCGTCGGCACGGCGGACCGTGAACGCGGTGCCGTCGGGTGAGAGTGGCGCGGTGAAACGTTTGGGTTGCCCAGTGAGGAAACCGACCTGGTTGAGGGCAACGACAGGCGCGGGGGCGAGAGCGGAAGGTGCGGCGAAGGCGCTGCCGACCAGAAGGAGCGGCAGCAAGCGGGCGAGGAACAACGGTGTTCTCATGAGGGAAGAAACGCGGGAGCTTCAGGTGAGCATGACGGGCGCCGACTCAGGACCGTAGCCGTAGATCGCAGTGGCGGATCGGTGGTAGGCGCGGACCATGAATTCGGTACCTGCCGCGGCGGGGATGGGCAGCGTGCATTCGGTGCGCGGGGCGTCGACCGCCCAAATCCGCTGGAAGATCGTGCCCGCCTGCTCGGGCCCAGGCAGCGCGTAGTGTGCAGCGGCGCTGTCGTCCTTGGCTCGGATCACGGGCAGGCGCTGCCACACGGTGTAGCCGGAGCAATTCTCGACCAGGGGCGTCCAGCGCAGACGCACGCCGCCCTCGTGGCGCTCGGCCCGCAGGCCGGGCACGGCGCGGGGCACGGGCAGAATCTCCGCGGCGGTTTCATCGGCGATGGCAGGGTCATCGGCACATTCGACTCGCAGGATAACGCGCCGGACGGCAGTGACGAACGGCGCGGTGAACACGCCCGCGTTGTCTACGCGACCGACGGTGTCGTCGCCGCCGGGCCGGCCGTCGACGAGCCAGCGCAGGGGGCAGGGCGTCGCCTGCGCAGCGGTGAGCGGATAGGCGCAGCCGCCCTTGAAGCGCACGGGGAAACGCAGAAGCGGGTGCCCGGGTTTGGCCGGGTCGTGGGGCGCCTCAGCGATTTCCTTGGGCCAGAGTTCGAGCGGGGCGGCGAAGCGGCGGCTGCCGGCGACGGTGGCGAACCAGAGGGCGTTGAGATTGGCGTAGGTGTAATACTCCCAGAAGCGCGGGGCGGGACGATCGTGCTCGTCGCCGTTGAGGCCGTTGACCGTGCCGCCGGGGCAGGCGCGGCCCCACGTTTCGGGCAAGTACTGGCCGCCGGCAATGTTGGCGGACAGGCCGTAGATGCAGCCGAAGCCAAGGGGATTGGCCCCGGCGAACCACTGGATCTGCCGCCAGCCGGCGTCGACGAGGGCGCGGTCGCCGAGGAGCTGGCCGGCCTGCAGGAGAAAGGCGGCGTTGCCGATCTGATGGAACTGACGGCCGATGCCCGCGAAATATTGATAAGCCAACGTGCCGCGGGTGCGCTTGAGACCGGCGGTGCCGACCTTCATCGGCGTGTAACCGAAGACGTTGAGGCGGGCGCCGGCGGCGAGGTAGTCGGCCGCGTAGGCGCGGATGGCCTCGCGCCACGCCGACGCGCGCGGGTGGCCAGGCAGGAGCTCGAGCAGGCGGAAAAGCCCCTGGTAAATCCAGGGCGTGATCATGACTTCCTGCTCAGGTTTTTCGCCCCACGGGTTGGCCGGCGCCGCGGCGGTGCGGCGAAACCACCCGGAGAGCTTCGCCCGGCCGTCGCCGAGCGACTCGCGCTGCTGGCACGCCAGCAACTCGTCGGCGTAGCCGGCGGCGGCGGTGGCGTAACGTTCGTTGCCGGTGAGCCGGTGCAGTACCGCGGAGAGCCAAGCCGCCGCCGCGGAGGAATACTTGCCGGCAAAGGGATTGTCATCCTCGCCGGGCAGCACGACCCCGCCCTCTTTGCGGAGACTCGAGAGCCTGGCGATCGCCGTGACCCCGATCTCGCAGAGGTGCACGACGCGGTCGAAGAAGGCCGGATCGCGTTCGCGAAACGCGAGGGCGGCCTCCGCCGGACCGATCAGGAGCGAAGCGAACACAACCTCGCGGTTGGCGAGGGAGTACTCGTTCGACGTGCCATGGCAGTCGAAGGCGTCGCAAAGGAACTTTTGGTTGCCGCTGTAGAACCGGCCGTCCGTGGCGCGATCAGGAAAGGCGCGGAGCATCCAGCGCAAGATTCCGTCGTGGTCGAGAAACGAGAGCGCGCCGTCGAGGCCCCAGCGCACCTGCTGGTAAATCCAGTCGCCTTTGTCCCAGAACGGCTGCGTGTCCCTGAGCCGGCAATACTGCGCCACGACGAGCGACATCGACGGATAAATGCGCAGGTCGTCGCCATCGGCCCAGCCTCGGCCGATGTAACGCCAGCCGACGCCGCCGGGATATTGGGCGTCGTCCCAGCGCACGCCTTGAAAATCGCCGCCGTTGCCGACGATGTTGTCCTCGCCGATGCGGTGGACGCCGAAATAGTGCAGCGCGATCAGACGCTGGTAGTCATCCCACAGCCCGGCGGCGATGGTGAAGGTGCCAAAGGAGCGCTCCGTGCCGACGCGGACGAAATAGCGGCCCGCAACGCGCAGCGTGGAAAAATCGCCAACGCGCACATCGCCGAAATCGTCGTCGGGATGGCGTTGCAGCGCACCGGAGAAACACACGTCGCCGTTGTCGGCGCGGCATACCTCGAAGTGCGCGGCGTCCGGCAGCCCGAGACAGAACACTTCCTTCGGGTGTTCCGGGTGGTAACCGTAGTGGGAGACGTGCACCCTAAGTCCGGAGACGAATCCGTCGTGCAGGCGGAGCTGCCGTTTGGGATCGAGCGGTTGGGGCGCGGGAGGCGTCGCCGCGGCCACGGGAGGGAGGCCGGTGGCGGTGGCGAGGGCTCCGACTCCGGCGGCACCGGCGAGAAAACGACGGCGGGTCAAGGGGGTGGCGCCGGCGGGTGGTACGAGGGAAGAGGCACGGTTCATGGGTGAGAGGCGGGAGCGACTTTGGGGCGGACTAATTTCCCCAGCGCGCGACGCGGGCCAGGGTTTCGGGTTCGGTGCCTTCCGGCACGCCGAGGCAAAGGAACACGCCTTCGCGCGGCATCCGGCGCATGAACTCGTCGAGTTCCTCGGGCGGCACATCGACGAGCACGGACTTGCCGGCGTCGAGGATACGCCGGAGCAGGGGCAACCATTGGAGGATGGGCCAGTCGGGGCCGAGGCCCTGCACCCACTGGATCGCCTGGATTTCGGGGTGTTCGAGAATCGCGTCGAGGTGCCGGGCCACGCCGCGGCCGTCGACGTGGTAGATCGCGCGGTCCATGCCGGCCAGTTCGCGCCGCAGCTGCGGTCGGGAAAACCCACCGAAATGCGCTGGCGACAGCATGGTGGCGACATCGCAACTGGGGATGTGCAGTTTGCCGCGACAGGGGATGTTGATCCAGGTGCCCGAGGGTTGCGCCGCGGCCTGCAGCATCGCGTCGAAATGGTCGAAGATGCGGTGGAAGTCGCGCACGGAGAGTTCGACGAGCGGAGCGAGTTTCTCCGGTTCCTCCGCCAGATCGAGGCAGAGCGCGTCGATCCCGCGCCAGGCGGCGATGCAGTCGAGACTGGGATGCAGATCGGTGTAGCCGACCCAGTAACGGTCGGCGCAACGGGCTAGGGCCGCACGGGTCTGCTCTTCCAGCTTTTGGAAATATGGGTTGGCGAACGGATCGCCCCGCAGCACTGACAGATCGTCGAGGTCTGTGAGCACGGGATGGTACCACGAGGTGGTTTCGGCAAAATCGAGGCGGCCGGCGTAGAACGCGGAATAGACGCTGGGCCCGAGGTTCGGGGAGAAGACGGGGAATGTCTCCGCATGAAAGGTGCGCCCGACGAGCGATGCCTCGAAGCTCTCGATCTGGTAGGCGGTGTCGAGCCAGCGCTCCTCGAACGAAGTCCAGCGCGTGCGGTCGAGGGGAAGGCCCGCGTCGAACTGCGCGTTGTGTTTGTAGAATCGCACCGGCGGCCGGTCGAGCACCGTTTGGTGGAACCAGGCTTCGATCCGCTCCAGGCACACGGCGAAGTCGGGCTTGGTGGCGAGGGGCGCGAGCACGGCGGAGCGGGGCGGATGCGCGCCGGGGGCGGCGGGAACCGGAAGTGGAGTTACGGAGGTCATCGGGCTAGGGATACGTGTAGCCCGACTGCAGCGGGTCCTCCATGACCGCGCCAAGGTCCGGGTAGTCGGCCAGCCAGCGGTCGAGCAGCGCCCGGTGGCGGCGCAGTTCGGCCCGGGCGGCGGGATCGCGGGCGAGGTTGCGCACCTGATCGGGGTCGGTGTGCAAATCGTAGAACTCCTCGATGGGCTTCACCGGCGCCGCGAAGAGCGCCGCTTCCGGGGACAGTGCGCCGCGGGCGGCGAGCGCCGGGATCAGATTCCACGTCGGCGACTCGGCCTCCATGTAGGGGCTGACCTGCAGGTATGGAATGGTCGGAAGGAAATTGCGGATGTAGTGGTAGCGGCGGGTGCGGATTGCGCGCATGCGGTCGATCATCATGCCCATGCGGTCGCGGGCGCCGACGAGGTGGTCGCGCTCAGGCACGGCCGGGTTAAGAAGATCGCGGCCGTGCAGGCCCAAGGCGGCCGGGTCGAGGCCGGCGAGCCCGAGAATGGCGGCGGATACATCGATCGCGGAAATCAACCGCGCGTCGACGGTGCCGGCGGCGCGCCGGTCGGGCCAGCGCAGGAGCAGCGGGACGTGGAAGCTCTCGTTGTAGGCGTACTGTTTCTCCCGGAACATGCCGCGGCCGTTATCCCCCATGAAGAGCACGACGGTGTTTTCGGCCAGACCCTCCCGCGCCAGGCGTTGGAGCACGGCGGCGAACGACTGGTCCAGCACGGCGATGGCGTCGAGGTAGCCGGCGTATTCGGCGCGCGCCACGGGATGGTCCGGGTAATACGCGGGCAATTTCAACTTCGCCGGATCGACGCGCGAAGGCGACGCGTCGGGGTGCGTCCAGCCCCAGCCGCCCTTGTGCGTGTCGGCGAGCGTGATCTGGGCGAAGAAAGGTTGGTGTTGGCGGCAGTCCTGCCAGGTAGCGCCGTCGAAGGGGCGGGTGGTGGCGAAGTTGTAGTCGGTCTTATTTTGGCCGGCGTCGCCGGTCGGTCCCGGCGAGGAGCGCTTTTCGTGGATCATCGCAGGGTAGTAGCCGGCGTCGCGGAGATGCTCGGTGATCGTGCGCATGCCGGCGGGCAGAGGCTGGCGGTTGCGCGTGCGCTGGTGATGGGCGCCGATGGCGGTTTGGTAGCGCCCCGCCATCAGCGCGGAGCGGCTGGGCGAGCACGCGGAGCCGGTGGTCCAGCAATGCGTAAAACGTATGCCCTCCCGCGCGAAGCGGTCGATCGCCGGCGACGAGACCAGCGGCGTGCCGTAGCAACCGAGGTCGGGGCTGATGTCCTCGGCGAGGACGAGCAGGACGTTGGGCCGCGACGACGGCGAAGCGGCGACGCCGGAGGCCAGCGCGATAAACGCAAGAGCGCACTTGAGCGGTAACAGCGGGATCATGGGCGGGAGCGAAGAAAAAAGGCGGGCGCGGGCCCGCGGCCCGGCCCGCCGTTGGAACCGATGCGCGGGTCTCAGAACTTGGTGATGGCGGAAAGCGTGAACTCCCGCGGCGCGCCGAAGACGCGGTTGCCGGTGTAGTAGGTCTGGTTGCGCAGGTTGTCGATCTGGAGCTGCCAGTCGACGCGCAGGCCGCGAATCCTCGAGGAGTACCCGAGCGTCAGATCGTACACGGTGTAGGCGGGAAACACGGTGCCCCAGGCGGTGTTGTCGGCGGCGGGCTGCTGCGACGACTGGTAGCGCACGCTAAAGCCGACCGAGGCGCCCTTGAGCACGCCCTCGGTAAACGCGTAGCGCTGGAAGCAACGCACCATAGTGTCGGGCGAGTTGGGCAGCGGGCGGTCCTTGAGCAGCCAGTAGTTGATGTCCAGCGACACATCGTTGGTCGGCAGTTTGTTAATCGTGGGGCTGTTGCGGTAGAGGTGGCTCGCGGCCAGCCACAGCGAGTAGTTGTTGTTTGGGGTCCACAGCCAGTCGGTCTCATAGCCCTCGGTGGTATTGCCGTCGATGGTGGTCAACCAGTTGACGGAGGCGCGGACGGCGGGGTTGGAGGTCGCGGGGTTGAGGTCGGCCTCGGTGCCGCGGTTGCGCGGATCGGCGGAATTCTTCATCGTATCCGTAATAAGGATATTGCCGCGGGTCAGGTTGAACCAGCCGAAGGAGCCGGTGAGCTTGCGGTCGAAGAGCTCGTACTTGAGGCCGATCTCGCGGCCCTTGCCGAGGTCGTTGGGCGCGGGGTTGGCGGCGCGCTCGGCCGGCGTCACGATGTCGATCGGCACGGTGGCCGGGGCAAACGAGACGCGACTGACGAGACTGGCCCCCGCCCGGCCGGTCTCACCCTGGTTCTGGCTGGCGAAGACGTTGACGCCCTTGATTACCCGGACCGTGGCGCCGAGCGTGTAGGACTCGGTCTTGATATTGGGCGTGGCGCTGGAGCCGGGGAGCGCCGTGCCGTGCCGATCGACGGAGGCGTTGACCGCGTAGTTCCAGTTGTAGCGCTTGCCGGCGGTGAGCATCACGCGATCGTCGAACCAGCCCGAGTTGAGCGCGGCGAATCCGGAGCGCCCGATGTTGTGGTTGTAGTCGGCGGTCTTGACGCCGGCGGGCTGCACGGCGGACGGCCAGGTGGTGATCAGGCGGTTGTCGGGAAAAGGATGCGCCCGCGGATCCCAGTAGATCCAGGCGTTGGCGCCCGTAAGGACGGCCGGGATGCGCGCGGGGTTGACCGTGTCCGGGAGCGTATGCGGCGAGACCGGCACGGAGAGCGGATAGGCGGCGTAGTTGAGCACGGCGTCTTCAACGGTGCGCTCGGTGTCGCCAAACTGGCCGCCGAAGAGCAGCTTGTTATTGGAGCGCCAGACGGCCTTTTTCAGCACGCCCTGGAATTTGAGATCGCGGATGGTGTCCTTGGTGCGATTGGCGCTGAAGTTGTTGTTTTGATAGTAGCCGGCGGGCTGGAGGCGCGTGCCGAAGCTGTAGAGGTCGTAGTTGAGTCGCGCCTTGGTGTAGCGGCCAATCAGGGCGGCGTCGAACCACTCGGTGGCCACGAGCGTGGTCTCGCTCTCGATGATGGTGGAGGGCTCCGAAAAGCCGGCGTTTGGCCCATAGTAGTTGTAGCGGCGGCCGGTGGCGGCCATGCCCTCGCTCAGGGTCTCGCCGACGCCCAGGGCGGTCCACTTGCCGGTGGTATTGAGGATGTCCGTGCGCCACTGGCCGAAGCCGCCGTAGCCGATGCGGCTGCGATACTCCGCCACGGTGAACGGCACGCCGGCGAGCGCGCCGGTGCGGAGCCTGCCCAGATCGAGGAGCGACTGGCTGGGATTCTCGAAGGCCCGCTGGTAATTCATGGTCGACGGCTGGGGCTGCGACACGGCGTTACCCTTGCTGGTGCGGTAGGCGACCTCGAAACGCGTCGATAGTTTTCGCGTCACGTTCCACAGCACGATGGGATTGATGAACGTCGAGGTGGAGTGGGAGTTCTCCTGCCACTGGTTGCCGTCGCGGTAGCCCATGATCAGGCGGTACGCCACGGTCTTGGCCTGGTTGATGGGGCCGGTGAGATCGAGGCCGACGCGGTAGGTCTCATGCGAGGCGATCTTCAGCGTAAGCTCGCGCTGGGTGACGAACAGGGGTTTCTTCGTGACGTTGTTGACCTCGCCGCCGAGCGTCGCGCCACCGACGAACACGGCCATGGGGCCCTTGGCGACCTCGACGCGATCGATGTTCTCGGTGTCGAAGCCATAGAACTGGCGGAGGCCGTTGCGGAAGGTGCCGTTGTAGGGCTGGCCGCGGAAGCGGGTGAGGTTGCCCTGCGAGTTGCCGCGACCCGCGCCGGGGGCGAAGTTGCCGTTCGGGGAGTTTTCGTCGAGGGCGACGGCGCTGGCGAAGGCGAGCGCGCCGAGGAAGCCGGTCTTGCCGGCGTCGCGCAGAAATTCGTTGTTGAAAACCGTGATCGAGAGCGGCGTGTCGAGCAGGGCCTGGGCGATTCCCGTCGTGGCGACGGAGTTGGCCACGCGGTAACCCAGATCCTTCGAACTCCGAACCTCGAAGGCGTTCAGCACGATGACCATTTCCTCCGCGGGTTTGGCCGGCGGCACGGATTGCGCGGAGGCGGGCGCCAGGAGGCAGCCACTCGCGAGGAGCAGCAGAAGGGAACGGCAGGCATGGGGCAGGAGGGCACGCATGGGAGGAATCAGGGTTGAGACTTGGCGACTGGGGGGCGCTCAGCGACCAGGGAATCCGGACGAAGTGCGCGGGGAGCGGTCGAAAGACTTGGTCACTCGGGGATTGCCTGCAAGGCTCGCGTTGGTGAAACCCTTCACCATGGCAACACCTCCGGGTTTGGAACGTTCCGTCTCGCTCCAGCAGGTGGCGGACTCCGCCGGCGTTTCGCTGGCGTGTGCGTCCTACGCCCTGCGCCGGAGCCGGAAGATCCCGGAGGCGACCCGGAAGCGTGTGCTCGCGGCGGCGGAGCGGCTGCGCTACCGGCCGAACCCGCGCTTCGCGGCTCTCATGGCCCACATCCGCCGTGCGCACCCGATCGCCGTCAAGGAGAGCATCGCGTTTGTCTGGGTGCATACGCCGCGGTCGGAATCGGCTAGGGATCCCTTTCTCCAGCGCGTTTATCGCGGCGCCCGGGAGCGCGCCGAGGCCCTCGGCTTTCGACTCGAACAGTTTTGGACCGATGAGCCCGGCATGACGGATCGGCGGCTGTCCGCGGTCATCAAGGCGCGGGGCATCGTCGGCGTGGTGTTTTCGCCGGTGATGCATGAAGCCGAAGTGACGTTGGACTTCGAATGGGATGCCTTCGCGCCCGCGGTGATCGGCAGCGCCCGGTGGAATCCCGAACTCCACCATGCCGGACATCACCACTACCTGGCCATGCGCCTGGTGCTGGACAAACTCGCTGAGGCGGGCTGCCGCCGCCCGCTGGCGATTATTGACGCGGAGACCAACGAACGCGCCCGGCGCGCCATGCAGGCGGCGTTTCTCGTGTATCATCCCGAACCGGCTGAAGCCGCCGCACTTTTGCTGGTCGGTCTGCCGCCCGACCGCCCCACGCTCGTCCGGCGTCTCCGGGAAAGCCGGACCGACGCCTTGATCGTGAGCGGAGAGAACATCATCGACCGGATGAATGCGCTCGGAGTATCACCGCCCGAAGGGGCGCCGGTCGTCGGCCTGAACTATTTGCGGGCGAAAACGATAATTGGCGGCATCGACGACCGCTTCGACCTTGTGGCGGCAAACGCCGTCGATCTGGTGGTGAGTCAGCTCAACAGTGGCGAGACCGGCGTACCCGCCATCCCGCGCATGTTGCTCTTCCCCGGCGGCTGGGTCGAACCGGCGACGTCACGGGCAGAGCCAGCGGCAAGAAGAGCGGCGGGCGCGCGCAGTTCAGCCCGCTAGCCCTTGCAGTCTTCCCAACCGGCTCCGCCCGAGCGCGCGCCGCGGACGGGAGGACCGGAATCATCCGCGACGGGGCTTGCGAAACCAGGGCTTGTTCGTCGCAGGCCGTGTCGGCCGGCCGCCACCGGGCGCGGCGCGTTCCGCCAGCATCGCATCTTTCGCCGAAGCGCCGCCCAGGAGTTTCGCCGCCGCGTCGTGCAGCCCGAACTTGCCGCACCGTTCGTGGCGGAGGTTGGGCGCGCGATTCGACTGCAATAGCTCGATCGCCAGTCCGTCCGGACTGCACTGATGCGCGAACGCGTCGTTCAACCGACCTACGACGCCGCCGGCGGTCCGGAATACGTCGCCGTGCGCGACGCGAGGGAGCAGTCCCACGACCGGTACATCACTTTCTGGCGGACCGACGCCAGGACAGCGGTTCTCCACATGGCACAGATCGAAATGGAGCGTCTCCAGGCCGGCTACTTCGCGATCCGCCAACGCCACACGCCGCGGGTCGCGCAGGCGCAGAGTGAGGCCCTCCGCCGCTATTGGTCGCTGAAACCCGGCCGAGGACTGGGCGACGACTTCTTTGCCGACTGTGCGGCGGATTCGATTCCGGCTCTGATGAGCCACGTCGAACCCGCCTGGTGGTGGCGCGGGTTTTTCCTCCGCCTGCAACGCCGTTGCCAGCGGTTCCATGCCGCTGATGGAGTCTTCCTGGCCCATCTGCCCGCCATTCGCGCCCGCGTCAGCGTCAAGAAACTGTCGGCGGAAGTCGCCGAATGGTCGAAGGGTATGTCGGACCGATGGGGCTGGGATGGTCCCGGACATTGCCGGATGCTCGCTGATCGTGCGGTTGCCAAAGCCGATGCGCTTGCCGCTTGGTACCACCGCACCGCTCCGGGCTTTCTGGCGGAAAGAGGCGTGCGCGATTCGCTATGTTCGCGCTCGGGGAACGTCGCTCCATCGGCCACGCCGCGCGCTTCCGGCCCGCGAAACTGCGGCCAGTTCTCCTAACCCTGCGCCAGTGCCGCCAGGACCATGGCGGGAAACAATCTTGTCTTCATGGTTTGGTCTTCCCCAGCGCCTTCGCTTCTTCCTCCGTCACGAAACCATCCTTGTTCGTATCGAGCCGGTCGAAGAGCGCGCCGGGAAGTTCGGAGCGGTCGAGTTTCCCGTCGCCGTTGCGGTCGCGCTCCCGGAACGCGCGGGTCGCCAGGCCCCCGCCGGCCATTCCCCCGCGACGACTCACGATGCCGGCCGCCTCGTTCACCAGGGTGCGGAACGGGCCATACGTCGGCGCCCGGTAGTGCTGCGTCTGCACCATGAAGAGGGCGAACAGGTTGTTCTGCCGATCAATCCAGAATTGGGTCCCGTTGGCGCCGCCCCACGAGTAACCGCCCTCGCCGTCCACCGCGCCGCCGAGGCCGTAGCGCTGGCCGAGCCCGGGCGGGAGTTGGTTCTGGAACATGAGGTCGACCGTCTCCGGCTTGAGCACACGCACGCCGTCGAGTTCGCCGCGGTTGAGAATCATGCGGCAGAAGCGCTCGTAGTCAGCCGTGGTGCTGCACAAGCCGTGGCCGCCCAGGAACAGGCTCGGCTTCTCCGTGACCTTCGCGCCATCACGTCCCACTCGGAGAACTCCCGGTTGAGGCTGGGTGTAGATCTGGCAGAGCCGGCCGGCCTTTTGCGATGGCACCCAGAAATCGGTGTCCACCATCTGCAACGGGACGAACAGCCGTTCCCTCAACACCTCATCCAACGGCTGGCCGGCGACGGCCTCGAGGTAGCGGCCCAGGATGTCGATCGAGTGACCGTATTGATAGCCGGTGCCGGGATGGAACTTCAGCGGCTGCCGGGCCAGGGTTTCGGAGAACTCCTTCAGCGTCGTGCGCCGGCCGCGACCGGCGGAAAACGCCAGGGCCGCGGCCCCGCTTTCGTCGGCGACGGCCGCGCCGAGACTGCCGTAGTAGAGTCCGCTCGAGTGGCTCATCAACATCCGCGGCGTGATGGCCGACTTGGCCGGCACGAGCTTGCCGTCTTCGAGCACCTTGGGCTCCGCCCACTCCGGGCAGTGTTTGGCGATCGGCTCGTCGAGACTGAATTTGCCCTCGTCGAAAAGCGTGAGGGCCGCCACGGCGATGACCGGCTTGGTCATGCTCATCAGGCGAAAGATGCCATCCTTCGGCATGGGCTTTTGCGCCTCCAGGTCCTGCCAGCCGAACGTCTCAAAGTAACCGCGCACGCCGTTCTTGTGAATCAGCGCCGCGATGCCCGCGACGTTCCTCGCGGCGACATGCCGTTGCATCTCGACATCGAGCCGCGCCAGGACCTCCGGCTTGAGTCCGGCGTTCGTCGCCTCCCCGCCATGGGGACGCGGCTTGAAGTTCTCCGCCGGCGGCAACGGCGCGCCGGTGGAGACGCCCGTGCTTTTCCATTTCGAGGCTTGGGCGTGGGATTGAACCACCGAGGCGCAAAGCACACCGAGAAGGAGCAGCGGAGTGATCGAGGGGTGGAGTTTTGGAGTCATGGGGTTGCAAGAGTGAGTTGATACGGCTTGTCCGCCGCGAGGGTGGTGAAAGTCTTCGTCTTCCCGTTGAGCAGCGTCACCTTCACCTCCGCGCTGGTGGCTTTGCCGAGGCCGAAGCGGGCATCCAGCGCGCCGCCGCTCTTGTAGCTGTGGTTGCTGTGAATCCAGCGGTATTGCTTCCGACCACCGGCGGTGAGTTCGACTCGGGCGCCGATGAGTTCGGCGTCTTTGAGTCCGGTGAAGGTGAGGTGGAGCCAGTGGTTGGCCTTCGCGCCGTGATCGCCGGTGTTCCAATAGACTTTGCTCTCGTAGCGGCGGATGTCGGATGCGCCGCCGGTGTTGTCGGGGTCGGCGGCGATGACGAGGTCGAGCAGGCCGTCGCCGTTCAGGTCGGCGGCTTCACCGGCGATGCCGCTGCTGTCGAGGCCGCTGAAGGTCGTCGGCTTCGGCTCGAAGGTGCCGTCGCCTTTGTTCATGAACAGAAAGCTGCGGGCGACGATGCCGGCGCTCTCGCGGCGGTCGAGCACGACGAGGTCCTGCCAGCCGTCGTTGTCGAAGTCGCCGAAGATCGCATCGGCATAGTAGGGGCGGTTGTCGATGGGATTGGAGGGCGCGAGGCTGGGCTGGCTGGAGAGCTTCGGGACGCGCGGCCTCCAGTTCCGGTGAAAATCGGAGATGGGGCAGTCGAAGAACTCATACCAGCGGCGGTAGGTGTTGTTGATGGCCGCGAGGCCCGCCGCGTCGGTCCGCTCCTCGAATCGGAATCCGCCGAGATTCTTCCAGAACCGGCCGCCAACATACTCGACGCGCGGCGACCAGCTCACGTCGCTGGGTCCGGTGGCGAAGATGTCGGGCAGGCCGTCGTTGTCCACGTCCGCCACGGCGATGTAGGGCAGGCCGGGTGCCTTGGCAGCGGAAGCAGGCTCGTAGCGCTGCTTCTCGCGGTTGTAGCGCAGGCGCGCTTCGGCGGCGAAACCGTTGCCGGTGATTTTTTCAAACCGCAGCGTGCCGGCCTCGGCGAGTTGGTTTCTCCAGCAGAAAAACCCCTGGCGATACTCTCCCGGCGAGAAGGGCAGCAGCGGCTCGCGCACATCGACGTGGAAGGATTGGAGCAAATCGAGGTCGCCGTCGCCATCGAGGTCGCGCAGCGTGATGCTGGGGCCGGCTTTGTCCTTCGCGCTGTCGTGGAAGAAGCCGCCGAAGTCGGGCACGAGAGCCGTGCCGCCGATATCCTCGAACTTTCCGTCCTCAAAGCGGGCACCGCCGGGCTTGAAGATGAACAGACGCGAATAAGGCAGTCCGCCCTGCGCGTTGCCGATGTTGTCGCAGCCGATGGCGACGTCGAGCCAACCGTCCTTGTTCACGTCGCCGATGCTGGTCTGGCGGTTGTAGGCGGTTTCGTTGGCGAGGCCGAGTTTGCCGGAGAGGTCGCGGAACTTGTCCCAGGCACCATCGCTGACGAGCAGAGTGTTTCCGCCGCCCACGACACCGGTGCGCATCTTCCCCGCGGCCATCGCGGCGCTGCGGGTGATGAGGATGTCGAGGTGCCCGTCGCCATTGAAGTCGGCGAGATTCGGAATCTGGCTGCGCTGGCCGAACCGCTCGTTGGTGAGCGTGGAGCCGCGAATCTCCACCGTGTGCGGGCGGAAGCGGAAGCCGCCTTCATTGATGAGCACGAGGAGCTGGTCCACCGCCTGACGCAGCGGCACGCGCTCGACGTTGCCGGCCGCGGGTTCGGCTCCCGCCGGGGCAGTGGGCGGCGTGAGCGTGGCCACGATGTCCGGCAAGCCGTCGTGGTTCAGGTCCGCGATGGCGAAACCGTTCATCCCCTTGCGCACATCGGTGAATCCCGGCACATGCACGCACTCGAAGAGCTGCCCCGTGCCCGCCGCATCGCGCACCGCATCGGAATCGGGGAGTTGTTTGAGCACTGGCCGGCCATTGACGGGTGGCGGCGTAGGGGAAGCAGCGGCGACAGGCGCGGCCTTCGATTGCGGTCTCTGCCGCGCCGCGAGGTAACGGCGGAACTCCTCCGCTGTCACCACGCCGTCCTTGTCCGCATCGGCGGCGGCGAACGCAGCGGCATCGGCCACCTCGTCGCGCGTGAGCTTCCCGTCCTTGTTCTTGTCGAGGCGCTGGAAGGCCGCCTCGCCGGGGCCTTGCGCGTGGGCTTGGCCGCAAAGCAGCGCGCAGAGCGCATACGCGAGCGGAATGATGGAGTGGTGGAATTCTGAAGTCATGGGATGCAGAGTGTTGAGGGTTCACTGCCCCAGCGCATATGGCCCGGTGCGCACGGTTTTGTTATCCTTCTGCTCGATCTTTTCGCCGGCGTAGATGGCGACGGGGACGCCGTATTTCTCCGGCTGCCGCTTCCAGCCGTGCCACGGCAGATTGCCGCTTTCGATGAAGGTGTTGCCGCTGATGCGCACGCGCCGCGCGCCTTCGATGGCGATGGCGCTGCCTCCGGGGCGGATGATCGTGTTGTCGGTGATGGCGATGTCTGAGATGAGATCGGCGCGCGCGAGGTCGCCCTCGATGCAGAGTTCGAGCGTGCCTTTGTAGGAATGGGAAATGGCGCGGAGATTCGTGTCCTCGATGGTGTTGCCGCGGATGGTCATGCGCTTCGCATTCACCGCGCCGGCCCACCAGGCGGACTCCGCGCCGAAGATCATCGCGCTTTCCAGCACGTTCGAGAAACGATTGCCCTCGACGGTGAAATCCTCGCCCTGGAGCAGAAGCCCGCGCGCCACGCCCGTGCGGAAGTTGCAGCCGCGAATCACCGCGCCGCGGTTCAGCGTGCTCTCGTGGGTGAAAAACATGCCCTCCGGCGGCATCGGCAGCGGGTGCGCGAGTTTGATGCGCAACGCGCGGACCGTCTTGCCGGCGGCGAACGCCGTCTTCCACGGGCGCGGCAGCGTCCAGCCCTGGCCCCAGCGATCGCCGATGCGATAGCTGGCGATGCGTTCGGTTGAGACCGCGGCCCTCTGCCCGAGCAAAGCGCAGCCGCCGAGCGTGAGGAACCGCAGCTCGGGCTGCGCGACGCCGTTCAACTCGAAGTCGCCCGTGATGATTTCATCCGGCGCCGGCTGCTCGAAGACCGGAAACATGAGGCTGAAGCAATTCACAAAGTCGTCGCACACGCCCTCCATCTCGCAGTCCTCGATGATCGGGCCGTGCCGCATTTTCCCGACGTTGAATCCATCGGCATTGAGCGTGATGAAGCGGTCGCTGCCTGCGGGGCGCACCGCTTTACAGCCTCTGAAAACCAGCGGCCCCTCGCCAAACCGCCCGATGGCGAAACCCATCGGCGCGCTGTGCGTGACGATGTTTTCAAAGCGCATCGGTCCGCAGTTTTCCGTCCACAGGCAGACCGGCCCCCAGCGGTGCACGATCGCGACCGCCGTGCCCGCGCCCATGCCCTGCTGCGCGGGAGTGAACACAGGCTTGGGACCGTTCGGTCCCTCGGTGAGCTTCAGGCGGTAGGTGCCATCGGCCTCCGCTCGCTCGAAGACGCCATGCCCCGCCTCCACGGGCCGCACGCCGGAGCGCATCTGGTAGGGCGTGAGCTGCTTCGTCGCGCGATCGAAGGCGAAGATCCGCACGAGCCTGCCGTCGTCGCGCCGCATCGCCCCGAGAATGCGCTCGTAGCCGGGATCGGGCTTGAACACGAACTCCTGCGTGTCGCCGACCGTGCTCACGATGGTGCCCTGCGTGAATGGCAGCGGATCCCAGTCGAGCGTGAGATCCCTCACCGTCACCTCGCGGCAGCCGGCAAAGAAAAGGCCGCCCGTGGGCTCGCCATCGAGCGGCGACTCGAAGACGAGCCGTGCCCCGCCGCCGTTGAGCGTGAAGCCCTTCGTGCCGACAAAGCGAAACGCGTTGACGCGGCTGCCCGGCCACGGTTTCGCGAGGCGATATTCCCCCGGCGCGATCGTGAACGAGGCGTCGCCACGCTGGAGCGCTGCCGCGAGGTCCAGTTGCAGCTTTTCCCCCGCCGCGCGCTGCGCTCGCCATTGCAGTTCGTTCGGACGCTCCGCCGCGGAAGCCGGGAGCGCGAGCAGCAGGGCGGTGAGAATGAGAGTGAGGGTGGATTTCATAGTGGTTGTCACAGTCTGGATTTCAAATACGCCACGACTGCCTTCGCAATGTCGCCGCCGAAGGCTCGCGCGGACTCCGGCGTGACGGGTACTTCGCCGACGAGCGCGTAGGGAATCTCGAAGCCGATGGAGATGGGCGCGGAGGGGTTCGATGCGGCGGGGGCGAGGGTATCGGCTTTCTGCCCTCGCTCGGCGGCCTCGGAGGCGGGATTCGCGAGGCGGATGCGGGCGGCGAAGTCGAGCGAGTCCTTCACCCGGCATTTCAGCGGGCCGGTCTGGACTTTCTCGACGGTTTGCAGAAAACGCAGTGCGCCGGATGACGCGAGGATGGCGGCGATTTCGTCCGGCGTTCTGCCCTCGGTGCCGCGCAGGGCGTGGGTGTAGATGACTTGGTGATTGATGGCGGGATTGTGCAGGTCGAGCGTCACCGCCGGTTTGCCGCCAGCCCACTTCGTCACGAACTCGCGCAACGCTGCGACCTCAGGATAAATGCTGGTGCCGCGATAGTCGGCCTTGTGGTCGT
>Ga0233425_10004177_pt1 | contig 24667 bp, 20 predicted proteins | sample Watercolumn_Towu_2_FD_181712 | JGI IMG/M metagenome (GOLD analysis project Ga0233425, IMG submission 181712) | Freshwater microbial communities from Lake Towuti, South Sulawesi, Indonesia - Watercolumn_Towuti2014_140_MG | ecosystem: Environmental > Aquatic > Freshwater > Lake | place... | reverse complement strand
GCGACCGGCGACATGGGCATCGGCAAGGACGGCAAGCCCACGGCCAACCACACGCCCGGCGTCGAGCTGCGCGCGCGCCTCACGGTGTTCGCGGAGGGTTGCCGCGGCTCGCTCACCAAGACGCTGTTCGGGAAATTCGGCCTGCGCGAGGGCGCCGATCCGCAGACCTTCGGCCTCGGCATCAAGGAGCTGTGGCAGGTCGATCCCGCGGTCCACCGGCCCGGGCAGATCATGCACACCATCGGCTGGCCGCTGGACGCGCGCACCTACGGCGGGTCGTTCCTCTATCACCTCGCGCCCAGCGGCGGCGTATGCCAGGTGGCGGTCGGGTTCGTGATCGGCCTCGACTACGAGAATCCGTATTTGAGCCCGTTCGAGGAATTCCAGCGCTTCAAGACCCATCCCGCGATCCGCCCGGTGTTCGAGGGCGGCAAGCGCCTGGCCTACGGGGCGCGCGCGCTCAACGAGGGCGGTTTCCAGTCGATCCCGAAACTGGCCTTTCCGGGCGGACTGTTGATCGGCGACGCCGCCGGGTTCCTCAACGTGCCCAAGATCAAGGGCAGCCACACCGCCATGAAGTCGGGCATGGTCGCGGCCGAGGCGGCGTTCGACGCGCTCAAGGACGGCGTGGAGGCGCCGGAGGTGGTTTCGTATCCCGAACGCTTGAAGCAATCCTGGCCGTGGGACGAACTCTACCGCGTGCGCAACGTGCGGCCGGCGTTCCGCTTCGGCCTGTGGGCGGGGCTGGCGAACGCGGCGCTCGACACCTATCTGTTCCGGGGCAAGGCACCCTGGACCCTGCACCATCACGCCGACCACGCGGCGCTGAAGCCCGCGGCGCAATGCCGGCCGATCGCCTATCCCAAGCCCGACGGCAAGGTGAGCTTCGACCGCCTGTCCTCGGTGTTTCTCTCCAACACCAACCACGAGGAAAACCAGCCCGCGCATCTGAAAGTGATCGACCGGACGCGCTGGTCGAAGCAGGTGAGCGCCGTCTACGATTCGCCCGAGCAGCGCTACTGCCCGGCGGGCGTGTACGAGGTCGTGCTCGAGGGCGGCGTTAGGCGCTTGCAGATCAACGCCCAGAACTGCGTCCACTGCAAGACCTGCGACATCAAGGATCCGCTCCAGAACATCGACTGGACCGTGCCGGAGGGCGGCGGCGGCCCGAACTACCCGAACATGTGAGGGGAATCGCCCGATTCCCGGCCGAAACCGCTCCCCTCTCCGTTGGCCTTGGGCCGGGGCTTTTGTTATGCTGCGCCGCGAAGCTTCCCCGTAAAGGAACCGGAATGGTCCGTCATTTGCCGACACGGGCGACCCTGCTGGCCGCGGCCCTGGTCCTTGCCTTGGGCCCGTGGGCGGCCGTGGCCGAGACCACCCCGAAGTCGTCCGCCAAGCCCGCCCAACCGGACTCGACCCTCGGCGCCTATCTCGCGGGCAACCACGCCATGGTCACCAACGACCGCAGCGTGGCGGCCGACTTCCTGCTGAAGGCGCTGAAGCAGGACCCGGACAACGAGCAGCTCCAGCGCCGCGTGATGTGGATGCTGATCGGCGCCGGCCGCGTGGCCGAGGCGGTGCCGCTGGCCAACAAGCTCGCGGCGCGCGACAACGAAACCCCGATCGCCGCGATCCTGTGGGGGCTCGAGCGCGCGCGCGCGGGCGATTTCGCCGGCGCGGCCGAGCGCATGGCCAAGGCGCCGCAGAACAACCTCGGCAAGTTCCTGATGCCGTTGCTCCTGGGCTGGGTCGAGGCCGGCGCCGGCAAGACCGACAAGGCGCTGGAGACCATGAAGGGCGCCGGCGAGCGCGGCGGCAACGCGGTGCTGCGCGACCTGCACACCGGCATGGTGCTCGAGCTCGCCGGGCGACTGGACGACGCGGAGAAGATATACGCGCAGAGCGTGATCGCGATGCCGCGCATGCCGCTGCGGATGGTCGAGGTGATCGCCGGGTTCTTCGAGCGGCGCGGCAAGACGGAAGAGGCGCAGTCCCTTTACCGCGACTACGCGACCGAGAACCCCGACAGCTATTACGGCGAAATGCTGGTCAAGCGCGCGAAGGAGGGCAGGAAGGCGCCGCCGGTGGCGGCGAACGGGCGCGAGGGCCTGGCCGAGGCGCTGTTCCATTTCGGCAGCGCCTTGCAGCAGGACCGCAACGCCGACATCGCGCTGGTCCTCGGGCGGCTCGCGCTCTATCTCAAGCCCGACCTGCCGGTGGCCCAGGTGATGGTGGCGAACATCCTCGACGCGCAGCGGCGCTACGAGGAGGCGAACCAAGTCTATCAGTCGATCTCGCCCAAGTCCTGGCTCACCTGGTCGTCGCGCCTGCGCGTCGCGGCCAACCTGGAGGCGATGGAGAAGATCGCCGAGGCGGAAGCGGCGCTGCGCGCGATGGCGAAGGAGCTGCCGGACCGCACCGACGCGCTGCTGCAGCTCGGCAGCCTCATGCGCGCGAAGGAACGCTTCGCCGAGGCCGTGACGGTGTACGACGACGCGGTCAAGCGCATGGCGAAGGCGGAGCAGCGGCACTGGACGCTGTTCTACGCGCGCGGCATCGCGCTCGAGCGCTCGAAGCAATGGTCGCGCGCCGAGGCCGATTTCCTGCGCGCGCTCGAGCTCCAGCCCGACCAGCCCTACGTGCTCAACTACCTCGGCTATTCCTGGGTGGACCAGGGCATCAACCTCGACCGCGGCATGGAGATGATCCGCAAGGCGGTCGAGCAGCGGCCGACCGACGGCTACATCGTGGACAGCCTGGGCTGGGCGCACTACCGCTTGAAGAACTACGACAAGGCGGTCGAGCATCTGGAGCGCGCGGTCGAACTCAGGCCCGTCGATCCCACGATCAACGACCACCTCGGCGACGCCTATTGGCAGGTGGGACGGCAGATCGAGGCGCGCTTCCAGTGGCAGCGCGCGCAGGGCTTGAAGCCCGAGCCGGACCTCGCGGCGCAGATCGTCAGGAAGCTGCGCGAAGGCTTGAGCGCCGCGGCGCCGAGCCAGGGCGGCGGCTGAGCTTGGCCCGGGCGCGCCGGAGCGCATCGCGTCCCGCCGCGCGGCGGGCCGCCGGCAAACGGACCGCGGCGAAACCCAGGAAGCCCTCGCGCGCCGAGCCGGCGCTGCTGAGCGGCTTCCGCGCCGCCGCCCCCGCGAAGATCAACCTCTATCTCCACGTCGTCGGAAGGCGCGACGACGGGTTCCACCTGCTCGACAGCCTGGTCGCCTTCGCCGACGTGCACGACACGGTGACGGCCGTGGAGGCCGACGAGCTGACGCTGACGGTTTCCGGGCCGTTCGCCCCGGCGCTCGAGGCCGAGCCCGACAACCTGGTGCTGCGCGCGGCGCGCGCGCTGGCCTCGGCCGGCGGGGTCAAGCGCGGCGCGCGCATGCGCCTCATCAAGCGCCTGCCGGTGGCCTCGGGCATCGGCGGAGGGTCGACCGACGCGGCCGCCGCGCTGCGCGTGCTGTCGGCGCTGTGGCGGGTCAAGCCCGCCAAGGGCGACCTGTACAAGCTCGCGCTCGACCTCGGCGCCGACGTGCCGGTGTGCCTCGGCGGCCGCGCGCTCTACATGGGCGGCATCGGCGACGCGCTGTCGCCCGCGCCGGCGCTGCCCAAGGCGGGAATCGTGCTGGCGAATCCCGGCACGCCGCTGCCGACCCCGCCGGTGTACAAGGCCCGCCAGGGGGCGTTCTCGCAGGCCGCGCGCTTCGCCGACGCGCCCAAGGACGCGCGCGCGCTGGCGAAGCTGCTCGAGGGGCGGCGCAACGACCTGACCCAGGCGGCGATCGGCCTGGTGCCGGCGATCGCCGTGGTGCTGGACGAGCTCGGTGCCGCGCCGGGGTGCCTGCTGGCGCGCATGTCCGGCAGCGGCGCCACGTGCTTCGGCCTGTTCGACGATGCGCTGGCGGCCGCGCGCGCGGTCGGCCCGCTCGCCAAGCTGCACCCGGAATGGTGGGTGGCGCCGGGGCGCCTCATCGCCGACATCGCCGAGGTGAAGGCGGAGGTGTGAGCGCGCGCGGCGGTTGTTCCCTCCCCGCGCCGGCGCTAATGTGCCGCCGCATTGGGGCGTAGCCAAGTGGTAAGGCACCGGATTTTGATTCCGGCATTCCCAGGTTCGAATCCTGGCGCCCCAACCAGCCGGGCCTTATTTCCCGATAGTTCTCTCTGTGGCGCCCAAAACGGCGCGTTTCCCCGCCGTTCGCGTGGCTTTGTCACATCAGAGAGCGAGTATGGGCGCCAAGCGCGACGCAACTCGCCCCATTCTCTCTGTTCGGCGATTTCAGGTGTGTCGTTTTAGGCCGGGTAGATCGGTCTATTTGGGCTGCCTGAAGCCCAGTTGCCGGCGCCGAGCGGCCCAATCGATCGGGAATATCGCAACGTGGGCGATGCTCGTCATCGATCTTGCGGAAGCTCGACCGTTTCGTGCGCCAAGTCAGGTTCATGGATCCGCGCCAGGATCAGCGCCCTTGCTTTGTCGCGCAGGCGCAATGCCGCCGCGAAATCGCTCCCGTCGGCTTCCAGGCGCCGTTCCACAAAGATCGCGATCCGGCCGCGGCGAGGCAACCACTGGCCGCTGCGCAGAATCGCGCGAGTGCCGCGAATGGCAATGGGATAGACCGGAAGCCCGGCCTGGGCCGCCACCAGGAAAGCGCCGAGGCGAAAACCGAGCAGCCCCGGCATGCGGGTGAACGTGCCTTCGGGAAAGGTCACGATGCGCCGGCCTTCGCGCGCGGCCTCGAGCAGGGATGCGGTGTCCTCCACGCCGCCCTTGGGGTCGGTGCGGCGCACGAACGAGGTTCCCAGCCGGCGCAGGAAAACCCCAGCGACGAATTGGCGGCGAAACTCGTCCTTGGCGACGAATGAGAATTCGCCGCAAAGGACTGCCGATAGCACGAGCCCATCCAGATAGCTCGCGTGGTTTGCGACGATCATTGCGGGGCCCTTTGGGCTCGATTCCTTGCCCACGACATCGAGCGGTATGCCCACTGTGCGAAAGAAGGCGCGAGCGCCGCCGCGAAGTGCCGCGTGCCGCCAGCTTCTGCGCGGCAGGAGCGCAACCATCAGCCATACCACGACGCCAAGAGCTGCAAGCGCCGCCCACCAATAGGCCGCGTATCCAATCTCGCCTGCGACGCGCGCCGTTCTGCCAACGCGGACCACGGCTCCCGAAAGGGCGATCCGGGCGATCTGCCACCATAGCGGCTTGACGCCCGGCGCGAGGGATCCGGATTCGTAAAGCGCGCGCGCTGCGGAGCGGCGGATCTTGCCGCTCGAGGTCTTCGGCACGGTATGGGGCGGGACCAGCAGCACGAGGTCGGGCGGCCGGTCGAGAAGAGCCAGCGAGGCCTCGGCGATGCGGGCGCGCAGCGCCTCCAAATCGGCGGGCGCGTCGAGCCGCGTTTCCGCCACCAGCACCAGCAGCTCGGTGCCGGTGCGATGATCGTAGGACGCAAACGCCACGACGCAACCCTTGCGAACTCCCTCGATGTGGCCGACGAACTCCTCCAATTCATGGGGGTAAACGTGCCGGCCGGCGCGAATGATCATGTCCTTGATGCGGCCGGTGATAAAAACGTCACCATCGACGATGTAGGCCAGGTCGCCGGATTCCAGCCACTCGCCGTCGAACAGGGACTTCGTTTTCGCCGGCGAGCGAAAATACCCGCCGGTGGCCGACGGCCCCTTGAACTGCAACCGGCCCTGGTGCCGGTCGGGCAGTTCGCGGCCCACCGCATCGACGATGCGAATTTGGTGACGAGGGAGTGGCCGACCGCAGGCCACGAACTCGATCGCCCCCCGATCGTCAGCGGCGGCGGGCGACGCCTTGCCCGATACGGAGAGCGTTGCGCGCTGCACGCGGTCGATGATCGGCTTGCGTCCGACCGGCGGAAAGGCGAGCCCGACGGAACATTCGGCGAGGCCGTAGACCGGCGCCATCGCCTCGGGCCGGAAACCGTAGGGGCGAAGCCGTTCGCTGAAGCGTCGGATGGTGTGGGGGCTCACGGACTCCGCGCCGTTCATCACCATGCGCAGACAGCTGAGATCGAGGCCTTTGAGCTGCTCGTCGCTTGCCGATCTCAGGCACAGTTCGAAAGCGAAGTTGGGCGCGGCAGACAGCGTGGCGCGGTGCCGGTGAATCGACCAGAGCCAGCGCGCCGGGTTCGCAAGGAACGCGAGCGGCGGCATGATTGCCGTAGGCGCCGCATAGTAGAGACAGCCAAGCCAGGCCCCGATCAGCCCCATGTCATGGTAGAGCGGAAGCCAGCTGACGAAACCGTCCCGCGACGTGGCCTCGATCGCTTCGCCCATGGCGCGGATGTTAGCGAGAAGGTTTGAGTGCGAAAGCACGACCCCTTTCGGGTCGCCCGTGCTTCCCGAGGTGTACTGAATCAGGGCGGTGGTATCGGCGCCGGCGGGGACCGGCGTTTCGATCGTCCCGTTTCGGGCAAGGTCGGCCGGGGTCTCAACCGCGCGCAGGTCCGTCACCAGGGCCATCAGCAGCGCACCGAGCGCGCGTATCTCCTGGTCGGTGATCAAGAGGCGCGCGGCGGCGTTCTTCAGGATGCCGGCCTGCCGGCGAAGGTGGTCTTCGACCTGTGCGCGCCGGAACGGCGGATAGATCGGGACGGGAATGCCGCCCGACATCAATACGCCGAAAAAGGCCTCAAAGAAGGCGCGGCCGGTGGGCAGCATGATGGCGACGCGATCGCCGGGCTCGATGCCACGTTCCAGTAGCCCGGCGGCCATCGCTCGCGCGGCGCTATCCAGCTCGCAGTAGGTGATCGCCTGCTCCGATTGGTCGCTGAGCCAAAGGCGGATGTGCGGACGATTGCCCCGAGCCTGAACATGCGCCGCGAGAACGTCGAGAAGGGTTGCCGCGCGTTGCGGCTCTTCGGCCTCGGGGAGTGAGGCCGCGGGTTCGGTTGCGCCTGCCCCAAAGGAGGCAGGCGCCGGTCCCGCTTCGATCACGGCACGAAGAAGGTCCCGTGGGGTCTCGGCGTCGCCAATCAGGCGTTCGGGCAGGCGAACCTTGAAGTTGCGGTCCAGGCGAAGCAGCAGCTCGGCACGGCCGAGGCTGTCCAGCCCTACGTCCCGGTCGAGATCGCTGTCCAAATGGATCGTCAATCGGCCCGCGCGATGTGGCTGCACCTCGACCGCCAGGTCGCGGATGATGCCCAGCAGACGCGATGCAAGGTCCCGGTCCGCCGATGCAACCGTTGCGGACGCTTCGTCGGTTCGGCGTGCGACGCCTGGATCCTCGACCAACGGCGGTCTCCACCGCGCTAGCTATTCTTTGAATAGTATCAGCCGGCTCGGGTAACTTTGACATGGGTCAATGAGGGCGACGCGGGAAGCGCGATTCCATGCGGAGCGCCTGCCCACAACGCAAGAGGTAACCGCACCATGCATCAGGACCGGAATCTCGGCCCTCCGGTCGCCTTCATCGGGTGCGATGCGGCGGGAACGCTGCCGGGGCTTTTCCGCCGGCGCGTGCTCAACTCACCGGACGCGGTCGCGTATCGGGAATACGACCGGCCCACGCGAACATGGCGAGACCACAGCTGGAAATCGATCGATGCGCGCGTATGCCCTTTGATGGCGGCATTCGCACGCGCCGGGCTCAAGGTCGGCGACCGGGTGGCCATCGCCTTGCCCAATGGAACCGACTGGGTCGTTGCCGATCTGGCGGCGCTCACGCTAGGGCTCGTGGTCGTTCCCTTGTATTTGCACGGCAGCCCGGCTGACATGGCCGTCGCATTGGGCCATTCGGAGGCGCGTCTGCTGGTGATCGACACCGCCGAGCGATGGAACGCCGTCGCCTCGCGAATGCCCGCATCGGTGCCGCTTCAGCATGTTTGGGTGCAAGACGGCAATGTGGCGCCCGAAGACGGGACCGTTCTGCCGACGCCGGTGGCGATCGTCGATGTCGTCCGCGAGCGATCCGAAGCGACTGCGCCGCCGCTTGCGCCCGACGCCGTGGCAACGATCATCTATACGTCGGGTACCACCGGGCAGCCCAAAGGCACGATTCTGACGCACTACGCGCTGCTTTGGAACGCCGAGGCCGTAAGCCGGGTGATCTTTCCCCGCCCGGACGACGTGTTCCTTTCGTGTTTGCCGCTGGCACACTCGTTCGAACGGACCGTGGGCTACTACCTGCCCATGATGGCGGGATCGACCGTAGCCTATGCGCGGTCGATCGAGCACTTGAAAGCCGACTTTCTGGCCATCCGCCCGACGGCCTTCCTGGGCGTACCGCGGCTGTATGAGCGGATCTTCGCCGCTATCAACGACCGTAGCCGGCAAATTCCGCTTGCGCGCCGGATTCTAGATCTTGCCGTGGGCGTCGGGTGGTCCCGCTTCGAGGCGGCGCAGGGACGCGGCACCATGCCCGGCGGCTGGCGCACGGTGCTCTGGTTGCTCATCGGGCGCGCGATCGCCACGCGGGTGCGCGCCGTGTTCGGCGGCCGGCTGCGGGCCGCGGTGAGCGGCGGTGCCCCTTTGCCGACCGAGGTCGCCAGCTTCTTCCTCGCAATGGGAGTGCCGGTGGTCGAAGGGTACGGGCTGACCGAAGCCGCGCCGGTTGTCGCTGCCAACGACCTGAGAGATACCGTTGCCGGGTCGGTTGGTCGGGCGCTTCCTGGTATTCAGCTCCGCATCGCTGAAGGCGGCGAACTGATCGTCCACACCCCGGCCGCCATGAAAGGCTACTGGAAGGATGCAGCGGCCTCGGCAAAAGCGATCGACAAGAACGGATGGCTGCACACCGGGGACATTGCGGAGATTCGGAACGGCCGAGTCTATATTCGGGGCCGGCTGAATGACGCCGTAGTCCTGGCGACGGGAGAGAAAGTCGCACCAGGGGGGATCGAGGAGGCGATTGCTCGAGATGCCTTGTTCAAGCAGGCGTTTGTCGTCGGCGAGGGCCGCCCCTACCTGTGCGCGGTTGTCGTGCTCGACCAGAGCCAATGGTCGGCGCTGGCTGCGCGCCTTGGCCTCGCGGTCGACCGGCCAAATGACGGTCGAGCGCGCGAGCTTTTGCTGCGCCGCATTGGCGCGTCGCTGCGCGACTATCCCCAATATGCGCAGATCCGCGCGGTACACGCGACCTTCGATGCGTGGACGGCCGGCAACGGGCTGCTGACGCCGACCCTGAAAGTCCGGCGCGACCGGCTTGAGCGCAAGTACCGCAGCGAGATTTCGCAATTGTACGCAGGACACGCTGTGTTCGGCGCATCGGCGCCGCCGCCCCCATAACACCGCCACGTTTCGCGCGATGCGTTCTACTTGACGATCGTGCAGGGGCAAATCGCCACGTGCGCGACCTCTTGCGCCCCACATCGTGCGCGCGAAGCGCCGCTTGATCCAGCACGCCGGCAACGTATCCTGTTTCCGCGGGACGCCGCTCATCGGCGCCAGGCGGCCGGCCGCTCAAGACGCGAACGACGACAATTTCGCCGCTTCGGGATTTCGCCGGCTTCATGGCGAAGTCGATCGCGTTTCGGGCAGTTGCCGATCCGTCCGCCGAAACCAAAATTCGTTTTGGCACGGCATTCCTCCATTTTGCCGCCTGCAAAGGTGCTGAGAAGGCGGACGGCCTTGATCCACGTCATGGCGTCCGCCGTCTTTGCCGGGTTTGATCCAGGCCAACATTGCCGACCCGCCTGGCTGCTCGTATGTCTGCAATCACATCCGCCTTCCAGATATTGGAGAGCGAAATGTCGGAACGGCCCGCGCGTTTGAGGAAGCAGGGGCGCGCGCAATTTCAAGATCTTGGCGATGTTGTCACACCGGACGAGGCGGCCGCTTGCAATGGGGAGTCCTGCAGCTTCCTTTCCCGGCGGTTGCGGGCGGATCCGAAGTTCGGCCGAGCGCTGGCGGGATGCAAGAACCTGGGCACAGCTGCTGCCGTGCAGCAGCGATGGGCGAAACACAGGCCGCAAGACGACGCCGACGAGGCGCGCGGGCTTGTCGGACTCTCCTACGGAAACGTTTCAAGGAGCTTCGGTTCCATCGCTGGGCCCGGCGAGTGAGCGAGTGGGAGCGCGGACCATGAGCACGACAGGACTTCCGGTTTTCGACGAGACGCTTCACTTGACCAATACGTGGCTGAAGGAATTGATGGCGAAAATGAATTGGAGCGACCGCCATCGTGCCTATCTCGCGTTGCGCATTGTCTTGCAAGGCATTCGGGATCACTTGCCGGTCGACCACGCGGCAAAGCTTGGCTCGCAGCTGCCGATGCTTGTGCGCGGCTTTTACTATGAGGGATGGCATCCCGCGCACAAACCGATAAAGGATCGAAGCCAGACCTACTTCCTCGATGCGGTGACCGCAGGGTTCAGGGCTTCGCCGACGGACGAGCCGATCGATCCCGCTGCAGTCGTGCGCGCGGTATTCGGCCTACTTGAGCAGCACATCTCGGCAGGGGTCGTGGAAAACCTGAAGCGTGCGCTTCCCCGTAGCCTGCGCCGGCTTTGGCCCGAGCCGCAAAGCGGCGTGCGAACGGCGGTTTGAAACGAACTTCAGCAACGTCCGGCCGCAGCGGTCGATCCGGCCGATTATCCGCACAACGGAAGTTCCAACGCGTGGTTCGCCGGCGACAGGCGAGTTCCAAGCGGCGCGCAGCGTTCGATCATGCGCTGGCAGATCGCCTGTGCCTCCTCCCCACCCGCGAGATCGACGCGCGCCGGTTGGAGCCGCACGGGTATCGTGCGCAGATGCCGCAGTCCCTGGCCGTCAACCTCGAGGAGGAAGATGAACGACCAGTCGTTGCGGAGGTAAGAGTCGACCGCGTAGTCGTCGAGGAAGTCCCCCGTGTCGTAGAGAATCACGCCGCGGCCGTGGCGCTCGACCCCCTGGAACACGTGCGCCGAATGGCCGTGGAAAATGTCGAAGCCGAGGTCTATCGCGGACCGGGCGAAGCTGCGGAACGACGGAGGGGGAAACTCGACCATATTCGGCCCCCAATGCGCCGACAGGACGTTGATGTTCGCGCCTTGGCTGCGAAGCCTGTTCACGGATTGGCGCAAGATTGACGTTGTTGAAAAATCGGTCCCGATCGGGGTGTAGAACGTTCCCGGGCGGGTGTCGGTCGCCGCAAAATCCGGCTCATTGTCGGTCAATGCGACGAACCCGATCTTCATTTCTCTGGCCTGGATCGTCGCCGGTCGGGCAGCCGCCGCGAGGTCTATACCGGCCCCGGCGTGCGCGATTCCGGCCGCATCCAGGTGGTGCAGCGTGTCGATCAACGCGTCATCTCCGAAATCCAGCACATGATTGTTTGCCAGGCTCACGCAACGCACGCAGCCGGCGCGCAGCACGCCGGTGGCTGCCGGCCGCGCGCGAAAGGCGAACACCTTCTCGATCCGGCCATGAGCCAAGCCCCGGGCGGAGATCGCGCATTCCAGATTGCCGATGACTGCGTCGGTTGAGCGAAGGACGGGCAGAGTGCTGCCCCAAAAGCTTTCGGGCGGCCGCAAGGGGATCTCTTCGTCGACCAGCCGGCCCAGCATGATGTCGCCCACCAAGGCAAGAATCGACATCGACCGCCCGCGCCGGCGCCTAGGCGGTTTGCCGGCGCGGTTTCGTCAGATGGTCGCTAAACCAGCGTCCCGCCTCGTCTGTCGCCAACTTGAGCGTGCCCGGCTCCTCGAATAGATGACTCGCGCCCGGAATCACCACCAACCGCTTTTCGCAGCGCAGCTTCTCCAACGCCCGGCGATTCATCTCCAATACCTGCGTATCGCGGCTGCCGACAAGAAGGAGGGTTGGGGCCACTACCTTATCCAGCCATGGCCCCGCCAAGTCGGGCCGGCCGCCGCGCGACACGACGGCGCCTATGTCTTCGGACTGCGCCGCCACCAGCGCGGCGGCGGCGCCGGTGCTTGCGCCGAAGTAACCGATCTTGAGCTTGTGCGTTTCCTCGCGCCGGCGCAGCCAGTCCGTCGCAAGGAACAACCTCTCCGCCAGCAGATCGATATCGAATACCTTCGCCCGGTCCTCCGCCTCTTCGGGCAACAGCAGGTCAAACAGCAAGGTTGCAAGTCCGCTTTCGTGCAAATGCTCGGCAACGAGCTTGTTGCGCGGACTGAAGCGACTGCTTCCGCTGCCATGAGCGAAAACGACAACGGCCTCCGCGCCGGGCGGCAGGGATAGGATGCCGGTCAGCGCAGGACGGCCAATGGAAACCGTTCGGGTAACGATTGCGGATCTACTCATCGCCACCCCATCTGCCTGCTTGAGCGAGCGGCCATGCCCGTCCGACGGGCGTGCGTTGCGGGAGGAATGCGGCCCCGGGGCGTTCGCATTTGCTGGGGCAGAGGCTAGGCGGCAGCTCGATTTCCGGCCTTGACGCAGGTCAAGGTTGAGTTCAGCGCGGCCCCAGCGCCGGCGGCGGCTTTGCAGAAAGCATTGAATCTGCTCCGACGCATCTCAGCCTTACGCAATAGCGGTGAACGGCGATTGACCCAGATCATGCCGGCGCACGCCAGGCGTTGATAGCCTTCCTGTGAAAGTCGGGCGGGCTGGAGCGCAACAATGACGATGTCGGCAGCGCGGGACGCCGCCACTTTTGACGCCGGCGCTCTAAGACGTCAATTTCCCGGGCTTGCCGATCCCGCGTTGCACTACCTGGACAACGCGGCGACTGCCCAAATGCCGCAGATCGTGCTGGCGGCGCTCGACCGATTTGAGATCGAGGCGCGGGCCAATGTTCACGGCGGCGTCCATCGAAGGGCGCGGGCGGCATTGGCGGCCTATGACGCTGCTCGCGCGAGCGCGGCGCGCCGGCATGAAGCCGAACGCCCTTTTGTGGCGGCGCCGGAGTAGCGGCCATGAAGCACCTTGTTGTCGTGTGCCACCCCCGGCGCAAGAGCTTTACCCAAACGATCGCTCGCGCTTACGTGCAGGAAGTGACCGCCCTTGGCCACGATGCGGTAGTGCGCGACCTCTACGGGTTGAGGTTCAATCCTGTGCTTGGCGAACGTGAACTGATGGGCGCCAATTTCCCCGTCATTCCGGAAGCGGCGCGGCGCGAGCAACGCCATATCGCCGCGGCCGGTGCAATCGCTTTCTTCTTTCCTCTGTGGTGGGCGTTCATGCCCGCGATGCTCAAGGGATATTTCGACCGGGTCTTCACCGAAGGTTTTGCCTATGACCTGCGCGGCGACGATCTTATTCCGCGGCTCTCGGGCAAGAATGCGCTTATCTTCACCAGTTCCGCTTCGGACATGGACACTCTGCGCGACAGCGGACAGTGGGACATCATCCGCGCCATCGAGCGCGATCACATGCTCTCGCTGGTTGGTATCGAGCTGCTTGAGCATGTGAACTTTCCGTCGATCACTCCCGACCTCGGCGCGCGCGATATCGACAGGCACGTGAGACGCCTGCGGCGGACGGTGCGGAAGCACTGGGGCGGGTTTCCAGCGGCGCGCGGCTAATGGCGATGGCGAACGCGATTGAACCCCCGACCCGGCTGCCGGTCATTCGAAAGGCGAAAGGCGGCTGGGCGGTTCCCCCCAACATGCCGGATTACGAGGCGGCGCGGCGCACGTTCACTTGGGAAGCCGCGCGGCGCGATCTCGACGGTTTGCCGGCCGGTGACGGACTGAACATCGCGCATGAGGCCGTCGACCGCCACGTGAACGCCGGACGCGGGGACAAGGTCGCAATTCGCTGGTTGGGCAAGAGCGGCGAGCGCCGCGAACTGACCTATCGCGACTTGGCGGAGCGGAGCAACCGCTTTGCCAACCTGCTGCGACAAATGGGCTTGGCCGAGGGCGAGCGGGTCTTTGCGTTGCTTGGCCGTGTGGCCGAGCTCTATGTGGCTGCATTGGGAAGCTTCAAGGCGAGGTGCGTCTTCTGTCCGCTGTTCGCCGCCTTTGGTCCCGAGCCGATCAAGGCGCGCCTCGGCATCGGCGACGCCCGCGCACTGATCACGACGCGCGCTCTTTACGAACGCAAGGTCGCAGGACTGCGCGAAGCCTTGCCCGGACTGCGGCATGTGCTGTTGGCGGGCGAGGACGAAGGGACGGGGTTGCTTCTGTCGGGGACCATCAACCTCGGCGGCGCGCTTGCCGGATGCTCGCCGGCCTTTCGCATTCCGCCGACCGGCCCAGAGGACCCGGCGCTTCTGCACTTCACCTCTGGCACCACGGGGCGGCCAAAAGGCGCGCTTCACGTTCATGGGGCCGTGGTCGCGCACCATGCAACGGGCAGACTCGCCCTCGATCTTCATCCCGACGATGTATTCTGGTGTACCGCCGATCCCGGCTGGGTCACTGGCACCTCATATGGGATCGTTGCGCCGCTGACCAATGGCGTGACCATGGTCGTCGACGAAGCGGAATTCGAGGTCGCGCGCTGGTACCGGATTCTCGGGCAGGAGCGGGTCAGCGTGTGGTACACGGCTCCCACAGCCGTGCGAATGATGATCCGCGCCGGGGACGACATGGCGCGGCAACATGACCTCTCCGCTCTGCGATTTATCGCGAGCGTCGGCGAGCCGCTCCATGCCGAGGCCGTCGAATGGGGAAGGACCGCGCTGGGGCGCCCGTTCCACGACAATTGGTGGCAGACAGAAACCGGGGGCATCATGATCGCGAATTTCGCGGCCATGGACATCAAGCCGGGCTCGATGGGCAAACCGATTCCGGGAATCGAGGCTGCAATCGTGCGACGCGACGCGCAGGGCACGATTCATGAGGTCTTGACCGCCGGCGAGCAGGGCGAGCTCGCCTTGCGGCCCGGGTGGCCCTCGATGTTCCGCGCATACCTGAACGAGCCGGACCGTTATGCCAAATGCTTTAGCCAGGGCTGGTACCTGACGGGCGACCTCGCGAAGCGCGACGCCGATGGCTACTACTGGTTCGTCGGCCGGACCGACGACGTCATCAAGACATCGGGGCATCTGATCGGCCCGTTCGAGGTCGAAAGCGTGCTGCTGGAGCATCCGGCGGTTGCCGAGGCGGGAGTCATCGGCAAGCCGGATCCGGTCGCTTTCGAGATCATCAAGGCCTTCGTCAGCCTGAAGGCGGGGCACACGCCCGGCGAGCCGGTCAAGCGGGATATCCTGGCGCACGCGCGCAAAAGGCTTGGTGCCGCCGTCGCGCCAAAGGAGTTGGAGTTCGCGGCGAGCCTGCCTAAGACGCGGTCGGGAAAGATCATGCGCCGGCTGCTCAAGGCACGCGAACTTGGGTTGCCCGAAGGCGATACTTCGGCCCTGGAGCAAGGCCAGTGACGGGACGGAAAGACAAGCCGCATCTCGACCGGAACCACGCGGTGTTCCTCCTGAAGGAAATGATGCGCATTCGGCGATTCGAGGAGCGGTGCGCCGAGCTCTATGGCGCGACGAAGATCCGCGGGTTCCTGCACCTCTATATCGGCGAGGAAGCGAATGCGGTCGGTGTGATGCAGGCGCTAACCCCGGCCGATGCGGTGGTCGCGACCTATCGTGAGCACGGCCATGCCCTTGCACGGGGAATTTCCGTTCGCGCCCTGATGGCCGAGATGTACGGCAAGGTGGAAGGGACCAGCCGAGGGCGCGGAGGATCGATGCATGTATTCGACGCGGCCACCCGCTTCTATGGCGGGAACGCGATCGTTGCGGGGGGCATGCCGCTTGCCGTTGGCGTGGCCCTTGCCGACAAGATGCGAGGCGCGGAGAGCGTCACGGCCTGCTTTTTCGGCGACGGGGCTGCGGCGGAAGGCGCGTTTCACGAAAGCCTGAACCTGGCGGCGTTGTGGAATCTGCCGGTCCTGTTCATCTGCGAGAACAACCGCTACGCAATGGGAACGGCGATCGAACGAGCGCAGGCGCAGACCGACCTGGTCAAGCACGCAGAGGGCTACGCGATCCCCGGCGAGACGGTCGACGGGATGGATGTCGTCGCGGTCGAGGTCGCGGCGCGACGGGCGGTCGCCACGGTGCGGCAGGCCGGAAGGCCCTACTTCCTGGAGAACCAGACTTATCGGTTCCGGGCGCACTCGATGTATGACCCGGAACTGTATCGCAGCAAGGCCGAAGTCGAGGAATGGAAGAAGAAGGATCCGATCACGCATCTTGCGAACCGGCTCGAATCGGCCGGCTTTCTCCACAGGGACGATCTGCCGCGTCTTGCCGCGGAAATCGAGGCGGAAGTCGAGGATGGCGTGGCCTACGCCGAAGCCGGGCGTTGGGAGCCGGTCGAGGACCTCGGCAAGGACGTGGTGGCGCCGCGCGGGGCGGGCCGCGCGGGGGTGGCCGCATGAGCGCGACGACCTATCGCGAGGCGGTGCGCATGGCCCTGCGCGACGCGCTGCGGCGCGATCAGCGGGTATTCCTGATGGGAGAGGATGTCGGGCGTTATGGCGGCAGCTATGCGTGCAGCAAAGGGCTGCTTGAAGAGTTCGGGCCGGAACGCATCCGGGATACGCCGCTGTCCGAGTCCGCGTTCGTCGGCGCCGGGATCGGCGCCGCGCTCGCCGGAATGCGGCCGATCGTCGAAATCATGACGGTGAACTTCTCGCTGCTTGCGCTGGATCAGATTGTCAACAACGCTGCCACGATCCGGCACATGTCGGGGGGCCAGTTCGGCGTGCCGTTGGTCATACGCATGGCGACGGGCGCCGGCCGGCAGGTGGCGGCACAGCACTCGCATAGCCTCGAGTGCTGGTACGCGCACATTCCCGGCATCCGCGTCGTAGCGCCCGCCACGATCGAGGATGCGCGTGGCATGCTGCAGACCGCACTGGACGACCCGGATCCGGTGGTGATTTTCGAGCACGCCATGCTCTATGGCATGGAGGGAGAATTGGCCGACGACGCGGGGGCGGTCGACATCGACCGCGCGGCCGTCCGGCGCGTGGGCCGCGACGTGACGCTGATCGCATTCGGCGCCAACGTGCACAAGGCGCTCGCCGCCGCCCAAGAGCTTGAACGCGTGCGGGTAGGGGCCGAGGTGATCGACCTGCGAAGTCTGCGGCCGCTCGACGATGCGACGATCCTGGCGTCGGTGCGCAAGACCCGGCGCGCCGTCGTGGTCGACGAGGCGTGGCGCAGCGGAAGCCTCGCCGCCGAAATAAGCGCGCGCATCATGGAGCAGGCGTTCTACGATCTCGATGCGCCGGTTGGACGGGTGTGCACCGAGGAAGTGCCGATCCCGTATCCGAAGCATCTCGAGGAGGCGGCGCTGCCTCAGCCCGCGAAGATCGTGGTGGCCGTCGAAGCGCTATTGGGCGCCCATGGCTGAGTTTCGCATGCCGTCGCTCGGAGCCGACATGGAGGCCGGTGTCCTGGTGGAATGGCTGAAGAAACCGGGGGAGCGCGTTGCGCGTGGCGATGTCATCGCCGTGGTCGAGACGCAAAAAGGCGCGATCGAAATCGAGGTGTTCCAGGCGGGCACGATCGATGCCTTGCTGGCGCAACCCGGCCAAAAACTCGCGGTCGGCGCCGCCATGGCGATCATTCGTGCCGATGGCGAGGAACCAGTACCGCGCGAAGCCGTGCCAGCCATGCCGGCGGTTGTCGCACCGTCACCGCCCGCCGTGCCGCTTGCGCGCCCTGGCCTCGAAGGGCGCGCTTCCCCCGCGGCTCGCAGGCGCGCTGCGGAGCTCGGCGTCAGTCTCGGCGGGATCGCCGGCACGGGGCCTGGCGGCGCGATCAGCCTGGCCGATGTGGAAGCCGCCGCGCCGGCGGCTCCTTCCTTTGCCGGCATGCGCGAAGTCATTGGAGCGGCAATGGCCCGCTCCAAGCGCGAAATTCCACATTACTATCTCGGGCACACGGTTGACCTGGAAACTGCACTGCGCTGGCTCGAAACCGAAAACCTGAAACGCTCGGTTGCCGAGCGTATTCTCTTTGGCGCCCTGCTGCTGAAAGCCGTCGCGCTGGCCCTGCGGACATATCCCGAATTCAACGGGTTCCACGTCGAGGGCAAATTCAAGCCCAGCGAGGGCATCCATGTCGGCGTCGCCATCTCGCTGCGCCAGGGCGGCTTGATCGCTCCCGCCATTCATGACGCCGATCGTCTGTCGTTGCCCGGCCTGATGGCGTCATTGCGCGACCTCGTTCGCCGTGCGCGGTGCGGCGGGTTGCGCAGCTCCGAGCTTTCGGATCCCACGATCACCGCGACGAGTCTTGGAGAGCAGGGAACTGACATCGTCTTTCCCGTAATCTATCCGCCGCAAGTCGCTATCGTCGGGTTCGGCGCGATAGCGCGGCGCCCGTGGGTTACCGACAGCGGCATCGAGGCGCGGCGGATCATCTTCTTGTCCCTCGCGGCCGACCACCGCGTGAGCGATGGTCATCGCGGCGGGCGGTTCTTGCGCGCCGTTGCGGAACGATTGCAGGAGCCCCAGGCGCTATGACGGACGAAGAGGTCAAGGTCGCGGTGCTGAAGGCGCTCGCAAGCGTCGCGCCGGAGCTGAACGAAGCTGCGCTCGTTCCGGACAAGAGCTTTCGCGATCAACTGGACATCGACTCGATGGATTTCTTGAACTACGTGATAGCGCTGCACGAAACGTTCCGCATCGATATCCCCGAAGCAGATCAGCGATTGCTCGATACCATCGAGAGCGCCGTCGATTATCTGCGTCGCAGGTCCGCAAGGGCTTCCACGGCGCGGGGCTAGTCGGGCATAGCTAAACCCTGATCCACGTCTCCGAGAACGCCAGCATCGCCGTGGTGATGCTATGCCCGGCGATCTCGCGCGGGACGGGCTTGCCCGGCAGCGCGCGGCCGTTGACCTGGATCGTCGCGTCCTTGCAGCCCACGAACAGGCTCGGCATGTGGTGCCGGCCCGTGGCCGACTTGTCGGGCGGCAGCGCGAAGCAGAACGGCGTGCCCAAGCCGCTCCAGGTCAGGCGCACGCCGAGACCGCCCGCCTTCGCGGTCTCGCTGTAGCTCGACGCGGGGTCGCCCGAGGCCGCGACGCTGTCGAGCTTGCGGTAGGTCAGGGAGTTGAGGCCGGGCAGGCCGCGCCACGCCCCGAAATGCGACACGAAATCGCCGACCAGGTAGCGCGCCAGCTTCTCGTTGTCGTGCAGGCACCAGTTCTCGCGCCCCGCCGCCGGTCTCGCATCTTGCGGCGACTGCAACAGCACCATCGCATGGCCGCGCCCGTGTGGCGACAGCACCACGCGGAAGAAGCTGGCGAGCGCGACGAATGGCCCGTCCGGTTTCTCTTTCAGCGAAATGCCGGGATTCTCCCCCGACCACTCCACGGTGCCGGGAAAGACGATCGGATCGGCCATGGCGTTCTCCTCGCTTCGGGTGTACGGCGGTCGATGGGCGCTCAACAGCGGCCGAGGCGCGGCGGGCCGGCGTCGGAGCGATCGGCGCCGTGTATCATGCCGCCGATTCCCGCCCAGTAGGCGGCCGCCTCGCACATCGCGCAGGGCCGGCTCGACGAATACAGGATGCAGCCGCCGAGGTCGCGGGTGCCGAGCCGCCGCGCGGCGTCGCGGATCGCCTCGGTTTCGGCGTGGGCGGTAGGGTCGCCGGCGGTCACGACGCGGCTCGGCGCCTGGCCGACCACGCGGCCGTCCTTCACCACGGCCGCGCCGTAGGGTTGATCGCCCGCGGCCTCGGCGAGCCGCCGCATCTCGAACGCGCGGGCGATGAAGCCCGCCGGCGTGCGGTCGGCGGGTTGCGCGATCGGACCGACATCGGAAGCGCGCGCCGCGCCAGCTCCCGCCGCGGCGCCGACGAACGCCAATCCGCCGAGCAGGCGCCGGCGCCCCAAGCCCGGCGCGCTCACCGCGGCAGCTCGGCCAGCATGCCGTGCGCCGCCGGCGCCGCCGCGATCTCCTTCACCAGCTTGGCCAGGATCACCTCGGCGAAGGTGTCGAAACTCTCCGCCACCATCAGGAACGAGCCCGGGCCGCCGATCACGTTCTCCTCGAAATATTTGGGCAGGCCGCCGGGGGGATGGGTGTGGTGCGGGTTCCACGGCATCGGCTCGGGGCTCAGGATCACGAGCGCGTTGATCGCCAGGCCGTTCTGCACCGCCTCGTCGCGCGCGGTCATCGGTAGCTTGCCGTTGGTGTTCGTGCCGTCGCCCGCGATGTCGATCACCCTGCGCTCGGCGTCGAACGGGCTGTTGGCGAGCATCCCCGCGGCATGGTCGATCGCCGCGCCTATGGCGGTGCGGTTGGCGAACGACCGCGGCTCGCGCTGCAGCTTGTCCGCGAGCAGGCCGGCGGATTCCTCGTCGCCGACGACCGTCCAGTCGATCACGACCTTCTGGAACTCCTCGCCGGACCATTCGAGATAGGCGACCGCGATGCGGCCGATCGGGCCCGAGCGAATCGCCTGCAGCACGCGCCGGTCGCGGAATGCCTGGGCATAGCCCTGGCGCTGAAGCTGGAATTCGCCGGCGTCCACGCTGCGCGACACGTCGGAGGCGAGGACCAGGCAGAGGTCCACCTTTTCGCCGGCAAGGGCGGGCTGCGCCGTCCAGCCCGCTGCGGCGCAGGCCAGGACAAGCGCGATGAGGCGGTACGATGGCGCGGCCATGCACGTCTCCCCAGGGGATTGCGGCGCAGTCTAGCGCAAGTTGCGGCCGGCCGCGCGGGCATGCGGCGCGCGCATTCCCCGTCGCCGTCCCGGCCCCATGGACAACGCCTCCGCGCCTGTCGTAGGATTTTCTTCTGCACAAAATCAGCCTCCCGGCCGCCTTCCAAGGGCGGGCGGGTCGGCGCAACCAAACGGGGGAACGTTCATGTTCGACAACAGCCTGTCCCGGCGCGACTTTCTTGCCGGGACGTCCGCCGCCGCCGCCATCGGCCTCGCCGGCTTTCCCGCCCATGCCGCGGCCGACTGGAAGAAGTTCAAGGGCCAGAAGCTGGAAGCGAGCCTGGTGAAAGGCCCGCGCGCGGAGATCCTGCAGAAGTTCGAAAAGGAGTTCCAGGAGCTCACCGGCATCACGGTCGGCTCGGAGCAGATTCCCGAGCAGCAGGCGCGCCAGAAGCACGTGATCGAGCTGACCTCGGGCAAGCCGAGCTTCGACGTCATCCAGCTCAGCTACCACGTGCAGAAGCGCCAGTTCGACCGCGCGGGTTGGCTCGCCAACGTCACGCCGATGATGAAGGACGCCTCCCTGACCGACCCGACGCTGACCGAAAGCGACTTCTCGCCCGCGGGCCTCGCCTACGCCAAGGACGACAAGGGCAACATGCGCAGCCTGCCCAGCTCGGTCGACTACTGGGTGGTCTATTGGAACAAGGACCTGTTCGCCAAGAAGGGCATCAAGTACCCCGACACGTTCGAGGAGATGGTGAAGGCCGCCGAGGCGCTGACCGACGCGAAGGAGGGCGTCTACGGCTTCACCGCGCGGGGCCTGAAGAACGCCAACGTGCCGGTGTGGTCGAGCTTCCTGCTCGGTTACGGCGGGAACTTCCTCGACGCCAAGGGCAACCTTCTGACCGACAGCCCCGAGGCGATCGAGGCGGCGCGGCTCTACCAGCGCCTGCTCACCAAGTCCGCGCCTCCGGGCACGGCCGGCTTCAACTGGTACGAATGCCAGGCCGCGTTCCTCCAGGGCAAGGCGGCAATGTGGCTCGACGGCATCGGCTTCGCGCCGCCGCTCGAGGATCCCACCAAGTCGCGCGTCGTGGGCAAGGTGGGCTACGGCGTGATGCCGAAGGGACCAAAGGCGCGCGCCTCGGCCGTGTTCGGCGACGGCATGGCGATCCCCGCCGCCAGCAAGAACCCGGGTCCGGCCTACCTCTATTGCCAGTGGGCGGTCTCGAAGCTGATGGGGGCGCGGCTGCTGCAAAGCGGCGGCGGCGTGCCGTTCCGCTACTCGATCCTGAACGATCCCGAGACGCAGAAGGGCGTCACGATGCCGAAGGAGTGGCTGACCGCCGTGATCGAGTCGGCGAAGATCAGCAAGCTCGGCCTGCCGGTCGTGGTGCCGGTGACCGAGTTCCGCGACATCATCGGCATCGGCCTCACCAACACGCTGTCGGGCGGCGACCCGGCGGCGGAGATGAAGAAGGCGACCGAGCAGTTCAAGCCGATCCTGGAGAAGAGCGAGAAGGCTTGAGCGGCGTCGCCGCAGGCAGCGCGACCGCCGGGGCGGCCCGAGGAGCGAAATCCCAGGGCCGCCCCGCCGGCTTCTTGCGCGTATCCGAGCCGGTCCGCGCCTATTGGCCGTTCGCCGCGCCGGCCGTCGTGGTCGTGACCGCGGTGATCGCGTTTCCCTGGCTGTTCACGCTGTGGATGAGCCTGCAGGAATGGCGCGTGGGCAGCGCGCGCAGCTTCGTGGGCTTTTCCAACTACGCGCGCCTGTTGAGCGACCCGCGGCTGGTGGACGCGCTGTGGCACACCCTGGTCTATACCGCGCTGGCCGTGATCCTGCCGCTGCTGTTCGGGCTGGTCGCGGCCCTGGCGTTCCACCGCCGCTTCCCCTTGCGCGGGCTGGTGCGCGGCATCTTCATCCTGCCGATGATGGCGACGCCGGTGGCCATCGCGCTGATCTGGACCATGATGTTCCATCCCCAGCTCGGCGTGCTCAACTACCTGCTGTCGCTCGCCGGCATCCCGCCCCAGGCCTGGGTGTTCGACCCGCGCACGGTGATCCCGTCCCTCGTGCTGGTCGAGACCTGGCACTGGACGCCGCTGGTGATGCTGATCGTGCTGGGCGGGCTGGCGGCGCTGCCGACCGAGCCCTACGAAAGCGCGCTGATCGACGGCGCCACGCGCTGGCAGACCTTCCGCTACCTGACGCTGCCGATGATCGCGCCGTTCCTGATGGTGGCGGCGATCATCCGCACCATCGACGCGCTCAAGGCGTTCGACATCATCTACGCCATCACCCAGGGCGGCCCGGGCACGGCGTCGGAGACCATCAACATCTACCTCTACAGCGTCGCCTTCGCCTACTACGACATCGGCTACGGCTCGGCGATCGCCGTGGTGTTCTTCGCGCTGATCGTGGCGCTGTCGCTGGTGCTGTTGCACCTGCGCCAGCGCACCAAGTGGATCGAGGCGGGGGCGGCGGCATGACGCTGCGCAAGGCGATCGACAACCTGGGCCTGGCGCTGGCGCTCGCGGTCATCGTGTCGCCGGCCCTTCTGTTCTTCCTGTGGATGCTGTCGCTGTCGCTCAAGTACGAGATCGACAACACCGCCTATCCGCCGGTGTTCATCCCCACCAAGTTCGCCTGGGAGAACTACGTCACCGTGTTCCGGTCGAACGCCTTCGGCCTGTTCTTCATGAACAGCATTATCGTGACCGGACTATCGACCCTGGCGGCGATCCTGGTGGGGGTGCCCGCGGGCTACGGCATCGCGCGCATGAAGGCGGTCAAGGCGTCGGTGGTCGTCTTGATCTCGCGCATGACGCCGGGCCTGTCCTATCTGATCCCGCTGTTCCTGCTGTTCCAGTTCCTGGGCCTCATGGGCACGCTGTGGCCGCAGGTCATCACGCACCTGGTGCTGACCGTGCCGATCGTGATCTGGGTGATGATCGGGTTCTTCGAGGCAACGCCGATGGAGCTGGAGGAGGCGGCGTTCGTGGACGGCGCCAACCGCTGGCAGATCTTTTGGCACGTGGCGCTGCCGATCGCGCGGCCCGGCATCACCGTGGGCTTCATCCTCGCCTTCATCAATTCCTGGAGCAACTTCATCTTCGGCGTGGTGCTGGCCGGCCGCACCACCCGCACGCTGCCCGTCGCGGTTTACAACATGCTCACCTTCGAGCAGGTGAGCTGGGGCCCACTGGCCGCGGCGGCGCTGATCGTAACCCTCCCGGTTCTGCTGCTGACCGTGTTCGCGCAGCGCCAGATCATCGCCGGCCTCACCGCCGGCGCCGTGAAATGAGAAGGATGGAAATGAAAACCGCTCGCAACGTCTCGGGCCTGTGGGTGGCGACCCTGACGCCGATGCAGCCGGACCTCTCGGTCGATACCGCGCGCCTCGCGGCGCATTGCCGGTTCCTGTTCGAGCGGGGCTGCGACGGCGTCGCCATTTTCGGCACCACGGGCGAGGGGCCGTCGTTTTCCGCCGCGGAACGCCTCGTCGCCATGGAGGCGCTGCTCAAGGCGGGAATCCCCGCCCGGCGCATGGTGCTGGGCACCGGCGCCGCGGCGCTGACCGACGCGGCGGAGATGAACCGCGCGGCAACCGCGGCCGGCCTGGCGGGCGTCCTGATGCTGCCGCCGTTCTATTTCAAGAACCTCGACGGCGAGGCGATCCGCCGCTCGTTCGCCGAGGCGATCGAGCGCACGCGCGATCCGCGCCTCAAGCTCTACCTCTACAACATCCCGTCGGTCAGCGCGGTGAAGCTCGACTACGCGACGATCGGGCGCTTGGCGCGCGATTTCCCCGGGGTGGTCGCGGGGGTGAAGGACAGCTCGGCCGACTGGTCCTACACCAAGCCGCTGCTCGAGCGCTTCGCGTCCCTCGACATCCTGGTGGGGGCCGAGCATCACCTCCCGCAGGCGATGGCGGCGGGGGCGGCGGGCACGATCTGCGCCATCCCGAACCTGGCGCCGCGGCTCGTGCGCGCGCTCGTCGACGCGCCCAGCCCGGCCGCCGCCGAGGCCGACCGCGGGACCGTCGAGACGCTGATCGGGCACTTGGAAAAACACCCCTTCGTCTCGGCGGTGCGCGCGGTGGTGGCGGCGCAGAAAGGCGACGAGGCGTGGCTCGCGAGCCGCCCGCCGCACTACGC
>Ga0233425_10004176_pt1 | contig 24669 bp, 17 predicted proteins | sample Watercolumn_Towu_2_FD_181712 | JGI IMG/M metagenome (GOLD analysis project Ga0233425, IMG submission 181712) | Freshwater microbial communities from Lake Towuti, South Sulawesi, Indonesia - Watercolumn_Towuti2014_140_MG | ecosystem: Environmental > Aquatic > Freshwater > Lake | place... | reverse complement strand
TGAGTGAGGGTGACGTTGTGGGGCCGCTCGGTGTCCCTCCGGCCGGCCTCGAACGGGCTCGAGCCCATCTCGAACGAACCGGCTTCGACGGTGACCCATTCATACGACAGGCACCTGCCTTCCACGGTGCAGGACTCGCCCATCGGGCAGTCCGGCCCGCAGGTCCCTCCGCAGCCGTTGGAGCCGCATTCCCGGCCGGCGCAGTCGGGCACGCAGCACTCGCCGGCGTTACAGACCTCGCCCTCCAGGCAGCACACGTCATCGCAGGTCTCGAAGAGGCACTCGCAGTGTCCGGTGTCGGCGTTGCACGACGCGGTCTCGTCGCACTCGCCGCAGCTCTCGGTCCCGCAGACCGGGTCCATGCCGCAGTTCCGATCGCCGCAGTCGGGGTTGCAGCACGCGCCGTCGACACAGATCTCGTCGGCGGCGCAGCACGCGCCGGCGCACTCGATGTGCGAGCACGCGCAGGCCCCGTCCGCCGTGCAGGTCTCGTTCGAACCGCAGGAGCCGCACGGCACGACGCCGCAGACCGGGTCCATGCCGCAGACCCTCGTGCCGCAGCTCGCGTCGCAGCATGCGCCGTCGATGGAGCACACCTGACCCTCGGCGCAGCAGGCGCCCTCGCACTCGGTGAACCGGCACTCGCACAGGCCGAGCGCGTTGCACCCCGCGTGGTCGGGGCATTCGCCGCAGCTCATGACGCCGCACAGGATGTCCATGCCGCAGCGGCGGTCTCCGCAGTCCGGGAGGCAGCAGACCCTCGACCGCGAGCAGACCTCGCCCTCGAAGCAACACCCGTCGGTGCACTCCTCGAACATGCACCCGCACATCCCGTCGTCGCCGCAGTCCTCGAGGCCCTCGCACGCGCCGCAGCTCTCGAGCCCGCAGACCGGGTCGAGCCCGCACTCGCGCGTGCCGCAGTCCGGGCTGCAGCATGTGCCGTCCAGGGCCGAGCACGTCTCCCCGGCGCCGCAGCACTCGCCGTCACACTCCTCGTTGTTGCACTCGCACAGGCCGGCGGGGTTGCACGTCTCGTTGCCATCGCACTCGCCGCAGGACATCTCGCACACCGGATCGGGACCGCAGACACGGGCCCCACACTCCGGGACGCAGACATCCTCGTCGGCGTCGCCGTCGGCCTCGACGTCCCCGTCGACCTCCTCGTCGCCGTCGGCGTCGGTGTCGACGTCCGCGTCGCCGTCGGCCCCGGAGCACGTCCCGTCGGCGCACTCGTCGCTCGCCGAGCCGATGCACCGCCGGTAAAGGCAGATCACCTCGTCGATCTGCTGGTCTGTCTCGAACCTGGTCCGCCGCGACGCGGTGAGCACCTCGTCGCCTCCGACCAGCGCCCGGACCTCGATGTCGATCACATTCGTCACTTGCTGGCCCGGCATGATGAGAACAGTCTGCGGGAGCGAGTCGAGCTGTCGCAGGTCGAACGTCTGCTGCCTCACCGGGCCCGAGGCGTCGGAGATGATCACGTCCAGCATCTCCACGTCAGTGCCTATCCGGAGGTCGCCGTCGATTGTCAGCATGATCGACGTGGTGTCGGCGCAACCGCACCACATGGCCGCCAGCATCACCAGGAGGATGTGTTTTCGCATTTGACGGCTAGGATACCAGACCTCGCGCACTGAGGAACAGGTCGACGCGTTATCGCGGGAGGACCAGGCTCCGGCGCTCGATCACCGGTGCGGCTGGGACGAGATGCTCTCGGGGCCTGGCGGGGCCAGGCGATCGATCGGAGGCCGCGCGGGCGGGCCGCTGCGCGCCACGGCGGGGATCGAGCCAGCCGGGGCGAGCGTCGCAGGCTCCGGCTCCGGAACGCGCGCAGGTGAACGCGCGGCTTCGGGGAGGATCAGCGCGCTCTCGGGTCCGAGGACGAAGGTGGTCCCCTGCCGCCACCGGACGGTCCGGCTGATCCGCGCGTGCGCCCAGAGGAGCGCAAGGACGAGGTCTCGCACGGGGACGAGGGCGAAGCGGAACCACGCCATGCGCCGCCCGCGGCGGAGCAGGCGCGACTCGAACGCCTCGATGCCGATCCGACCGGCGAGCAGCGCCGCCGCGCCCGTCAGGACAGCAGGCGTCGGGCCGGCGCACATGACCCACGAGAGAGTCCAGAGCGTGACGTTGGCGACGAGCTCATAGACGAGGGCCGCGGCGTTGATGCGCCAGCGCATCTTCAGCCACCGGTCGTGACGCTCGAGGAACCGGCCCAGGTTCCAGTGCTCGTTGACGGTCTCGACCACGTGGGGGCAGATGATGGCGCGACGCTTGCGCCGGGCGAGCTTCCGGCCGAGCACATAGTCCTCGGCGAGCACGTCCGCGAGGACCTCCCACCCGCCGATGGCGTCGAGGTCGGTCCGCCGGATGAGCATGGACTTGCCCACCACGCAGGGCAGGGCGCGGAGCATCATCCCCATGCAGATCGCCGGGGCGATGAAGCCGTTGAGCTGCAGGTTCTCGAGAGTGGCGCCGAGCGAGCGTTCGTCCACGCCCGCCACGAGGTTCGAGACCACCGCGACCTCGGGGTCCTCCATGGCGTTGACGGACTCTCGGAGGTACGAGGGCCTGACCCGCACGTTGGAGTCGCTCACCAGGATCAGCTCGCCGCGTGTGAACGGCGTCGCGTGGGCCAGCACCTTGACCTTGGGGTTGAGTCCGGCGGACACCTCGCCGACGACGATGCGGCACGAGACGTCGGGGTGGCGGGCCTTGACCCGGCGTGCCACGGCGAGGGCCGGATCGGAAGCGTCGGCCGCGCAGAACACGATGTCGAAGCGCGGGTAGTCGAGCTCGAAGTAGGACTCGAGGTTCTGCTCGAGCTGGTCGTCGAGGCCGCGCAGCGGCTTGAGCACGGACACGCGGGGCCACGCCGACCCGCGGGCCGGACGCGGCGCACGCCGCATCGCCCGCCAGACCGAGGTTCCGGCCATGACGTGCGAGCACAGGGCGACGACCGCCAGGGCAAGTAGGACGTACTCCATATCCCGCTGTCAGCCGCGGAGCATCATAGGGGGTGAAGGACCCGGTTGCAAAGGTTCAGAGTCGAGGGGGCGCGGTTCCCCGACGTGGGTGGACAGAGTGGACCGGATGGACCGAGTGGACCCGACCGGTCCACTTCGTCCACTTCGTCCACCCTGTCCACTGCCTGGGTGGATTGACAGCAGGCCCAGGCGGGGTTCGCGCGCTCACCTCGGGCGCCTCACCGCCGGCACTCACCGCTGACGCGGTCGCTTCTCCTCACCTCACGCACCGGGTCGGAAACCCGCCACCACAGGTCGTATCTGGCGGGCAATCGGCTTCCGCCGTGCAGAAGTACGTGCAATACCGCGGCGCATCGGGGCACGTTGCATCGCCTCCGATAGAGTCGATCCCGCAGAGGATCAAGTCAGCCGGAGTACACGCCTCCCCGAACTCCACGATGCCCAGGCACGACGTGGTCGCCGGTGGGGCGCAGACCCAGACCAGCTCCGGACTTCCACCACCATTTCGAGCCCTTTGTACTCGCACCCACGGGCGCTCGCACTCCGCGGCGCCTTGCAGACAGTGTCGGCTCCCGAACACGTCGGAGACGATGCAGTAGAACCCGGCCATCCCCGCGCAATCCGTGTCGAGAGTACACGCCCTGCACGCCTCCACGCAGGCGTTGGTGGTGTAATTGCACACCTCGCCTGCGACGCAGTCGGCGTTGCTCGTGCACTCCACGCAGGTCCCGTCGTCACGGCACGCCGGCGTGCCGTCGAGGTGCACGCAGTCCGTGTCCTCGGTGCACGGGACGCACCCGTGCGTCGCCGCGTCGCACCGCGCCGCTCCGGGGGAAAGACAGTGGGTGACCTCGATGCACTCCACGCACTCGTGCCCGTCGAGGTCGCAGTGCAACGAGTCGCCGCATGCCGTCGTGTTCTCGAACGAGCACTCGTAACACACACCGCCGTCGCACGCCGGCAGGTCAGGGACGTGCGCGCACTGCGCGTCGTCGTCGCACGCCTCGCACGTGAACGTCGTCCCGTCGCACCGCGACGCCGCCGCGTCCTCACACTGATCGTGCTCGAGACACTCCACGCACACGTGCCCCGTCGTGTCGCAGTACGGCGTCGCTCCGACGCAGGCGTCGTCGTTGTCCGCCGTGCACTCGTGGCACACACCCGCCTCGCACGCTTGAAGGCCCGGCACGTGCGCACAGTGCTCGTCTCCTCCGCACCCCACGCACACATCATCCAGGCATTGTGCCGCGTCCGCCCTCTCGCAGTCCTCGTGCTCCCGGCACTCCGGTTCCTCGTCCGGATCGGAGTCGATGTCGGGCTCCTCATCCGGGTCCGTGTCGCCGTCCGTGTCGCCGTCCACATCCCCGTCCACGTCCCCGTCCACGTCCAGATCCCCGTCCGCGTCGCCGTCCCCGTCGACATCGCTGTCGCCGTCCCCCCCGCCGTCACACGCGCCGTCGTGCGCCGCGCACCACTCCTCGCAGCCCACGATCGCCGGGTGCTCGCGGCACCATTCCCCGTAGTCCGTCACCCTCGAGTCGTCGCACCACGACCCCATCCCGCTGTCCGGGACGCTCCCGCCCTCGGGGTGGTTGCGCACGCAGTACGACACACAGGGGTAGGCGGTGTCGCAGCCGCCGCGCGGGCAGTCCCGCACCGTGGGGTCGTCCGGGCAGTATTCGTCGAGCCCCAACGGCGGGTCGGAGCACCGCGCCGTCGCCAGCGCCAGCGTGATGCCAATGATCGGCAGCGCGATCATGACCCCGAGTTTCGTGCCAGTGAATCGCATCTCAGTTCTCCTCTTCTCCGGTCGAGGGCGGCAGGCTGAAGAGCACTCCGCCGCCGACGACCAGCCCCACGCCCACGGCGAGGAGCAGCATACCCGGTCCCATGGTATCGAGCGCGACGGCGCGCTCGTCTTCGAATTCCTGTCCGTCCAGTGCGACGAGCGCGGCCCCGCCGCCGCCGAGGATGAGCCCGGCTCCGAGCATGAGCCCGCCCCAGAGCAGGTGTCGCCTGCGCCGCCGCGGCGAACGGTCCACCGCGTCATCGCGAGCGTCCGCGGCGGCGTCCGGCACCACGACGTCGTCTGAGTCGGTCGTCAGGACGAGGGCCACGGCCGCGGTCTCGCCGCGCCGGGCGGAGATCCGCTCGCTCACGGGCGGAGCGCCGGGCCGGTTCGCGGCGACCACGTGATCGCCGGGCGCGACCTCTCGCGCCGCGACGGGGCTTCGGCCCAGCGGCTCGCCGTCGAGCGTGATCTGGGCTCCCGACACGTCGGTCGAGACCTCGAGCAGCGCGGGGAGCTGGGCCAGCGACCGGTCGATGGACTGCTGGAGCAGCTCGAGGTCGCGGGCGGTCAGGTCGTCGCCCGCGGCGGCGATCCCGGCGCGCAGGTAGGTCAGGGCGAGGAGGTGCTCGCCGCCGCGCTGGTAGCAGTCGCCGATGCGGAGCAGGAAGACCCAGTGGGGCCTGATTGCGAGGCCCGACCGCCAGGCATCGATGGCCCGCTCGCAGTTGTGGCTCTCGCGTTGCTCGTCGCCTTCGAGCAGGGCGCGGCGCGCGGCGGCGTCGGCTTCCTCAGCCCGGGCCACGCGGCCCGCGAGCAGCGCCGCGGCGAACGCGAGCGCGAGCGTCAACCTACTCCGCATCTCGCCCTCCGACCGCGTCGATGATGGCGAGCACGATGGCCGTGACACCGAGCGCGCCCGTGGTGGCCGCGAGGCCGTAGCTCGCGTTCTCCAGGGCCACGGCCGCGGCCACGTCGTTCGAGCTGGGATCGAGGCTGAGCCCGTCCATCCGATCGGCGCCGACGGCCGCGGTGGTGACGAAGGCGGCGGCGCTCGCCACGGTGAGCCCTGCCAAGACCCACAGCGCGGCGCGCAGCGCGCGGCGCGAGCGGACCGGGCCGATCGGCTCGAGCCTGAGCACGACGTCGAGCGGCTCGCCGCCCGCCACGGCCACGCGCTGCGCCACGTCGCGGTATCCCTCGAGGCGGGCCTCGAAGAGGTAGTGCCCGTGGTTGAGGACGAGCGGACGGATCGGCGTGGTGCCGAGGGTCTCGCCGTCGAGGGTGACGAGGGCGCCCTCGGGCGACGTACTCACCACGACCCTGGCGAAGCGGCGGCGGAGCCCCTGGACCTCGCGCTCGAGCGAGTAGCGTTGCTCGGCGTCGAGGTCGCGCCGCACCTCGAGGTACCTGGCGAGCCGCTCGGCCGCGGCCGCGTACTGGCCGAGCCGCTCGAGCGCCTGGGCGAGCGGGGGCAGCGCGTCCGGGACAGGGACGAGGCGGTAGCTCGCTTCGAGCTGGCGCGCCGCGTCGTCGTTGCGGTGTACCTCGAGGGACTCGCGGCCACGCCGGACGAGGTCGGCGGCGAGCCCCGCCCGATCTTCCTCCGTCGCGGCCTCGGGCACGACCAGGTCGTCGAACGGGACGACCTCGAACGGCCCGCCCGCGGACAGCTCCGCGTCGTCGGATGCCGCGGAGATCTCGCCCGCCGGCGCCGCGACAGCCCCAGCCGCGCCCGACGGCTCCAGCCCCCGGTCGAATGGGGTTCCACCCGCTCCTTCCGGACCGTCGCCTGGCTCGGGTGCGGCCTGCTCGGCCGCGGCGCAGAGCGGGCACGCGAGGACGGCGCAGAGCACAACCAACAGCGACGGAAATGTTCGAATCGTGACGCGCATGATCAGAACCTCACCCAGGGAGCGATCCCCGCGAGCCGGAGGGTGGCGCCGGTCCGATGTCGTGGAGTCGCGGCCTCCGCCTCGGCCGAGGGCCGCGGTCGCAGGTAGGGGATCAGGACCAACGTGACCGCGAGCCCGGCGCCGGCCACTCCGGCGAGGATGGCCGAGGCGAGCCGCGCCTGCCCGGCCTGGTCCTGCGAAGCCGACGAGCGGCTGAAGTCGAGGTCGTAGGCGTAGGCGACGACGGCTCCGGCCGCGGTCGCCAGCGACAGGGCCAGTGTGGTCCAGAGCGCCCAGCGCGGGACCCGGCGCCGGTCGGTGTCCGGTCGGCTCCGCGGCTCCGGCTGGATCGACAGGTCGATCGTGCGACGGCGGCCCCCGAAGACCTCGACGGTGACGACGCGCCGGCCTCCGGCTGCGTCCAGGACCTCGATCCTGTGCTCGCCCTGTGCGAGCGAGAGCGGTTCGTCGAGCGGTAAAGTCGCGGCGAGCTCGCCGTCCACGAGGAGTCGCTCCCCGTCCGCGGCGCCGCGCAGGGTCAGGGCGCCGCGCCGGGAGCTCAGCACGCGAGCCTCGCCCCGTGCGGCGGCGCGATCCGCGGCCGGGACATCGAGGTCGGCCGCGCATCGGTCGAGCCAGCTCGCGGCCTCGTCGTCCTGGCCCTCGCGGCGCAGCGCGCGGCCGAGGTCGCACGCGGTGCGGCCGAGGGGTCGCGCCTCGTACGATTGCCGGAACGCGGCCACGGCCTCACCGAGGTCGCCTCGCCGGACCGCGTCGATCCCCCGCTCCCAGAGGACGAGAGCGCGCCCCGCGTCCTCCTCGGCGCGGGCAGATGGCGTCGCGAGCGACAGAGCGATCGATGTGGCGAGACACGTCAGCACAAGCCGGCAGGGGTTCATGGTGCTCGTTCCTACAACTCCTGTTATCGCCGATCCACTCTCGCGAGTTTCCCGGCCAGTGTCCACGGGACCGGATCATCGCGGCAGAACCCCCCTGGGTCAACAAATGGTGGAGATCGGTGGCCCTTCGTGGCACCCTTGGCGCATGGGAAAAATCATGCGTCGCGTCGTCACCACAGCCGCGGTCCTGACGGTGCTCGGGGCGTCTCCGGCCTCGGCCGAGGTCGGCGACAACAACCTGGGGATCAACACGCACATCCCGGGCAACGACCTGCTCGACATGTGCGACGACATGGGCCTGACGTGGATCCGAGTCGATGGCAACTGGTTCTGGATGAACCCGGAGCGCGGCCGGTACTACTGGGACGAGATGGACCGTGTGGTCCGTGAGGCCCACGCCCGGGGGTTGAGCGTGTTCATGACGCTCGGCTACACGCCGGACTGGGTGCCCAAGGTCGCGCGCACACGCGACGACAGCAACGGCGGCAACGACGAGCCCGCGACCAGCACCGAGTGGGTCGCGTTCGTCGAGGCGGCGGTGACCCACTTCTCGGCCATGGGCGTGACCCACTTCGGCATGTGGAACGAGCCCAACCTCGACAGCTTCTGGGAAGAAGCGGCTGGAGTCGATCCCTACATCGACAAGATCCTGATCCCCGGCGCCGACGCGCTGCGCCGCGTCTGCGACGACTGCCTCGTGCTCGGCCCGGAGCTCGCGCACGTCGGCGACTACGACGTGTTCATGGACGAGGTGCTCACGCGAGCCATGGACCAATTCGACATCGTTTCGCACCACATCTACCAGGACTTCGAGGAGAACGGGTGCACCGTGTTCGGCGGCGACTGCTTCCTCAATGCGCTCGAGCACCGGCGCTGGTTCTTCACGCGGATCAGCGTGCGCGAGCTGCTCGATCGCCACGGCTGGGACGGCGAGGTGTGGATCACCGAGACGGGATATCGCGCCGATCCCCCCGGCGACGCCGGCGAGGAAGATGAGCAGGCCACGTTCGTCCGGCGCGTGATGGAGGAGCAGCTCGCTCGCGGGTGGTGGACCAACACCTTTTTCTACGAGATCACGGATTGCGGGGTCGACATCGCAGGGTGCGACATCGACGGGTACGGGGTGTCGCGACCGTTGCGGCCTGCCCCACGCACATACCCCGGCGACTACCGGCTCAAGCCCGCGTTCTACGAGATCCAGGGGTTCATCCGGGACCACCCGGAGATCGTCTCGACCACGCCGGCGGCGGCGTGCGGCGACGGCGTGGACAACGACGGCGACGGCTGGGCCGACTCCGACGACCGCGGCTGCTCGGACGGGACCGACGACGACGAGTCCGACGACCCGCCGCGCCGTCGCGTGGACGCCATCGAGGCGAGCGACATCTCGGTCGATGGGAACCTCGCAGAGTGGTCCGGAGAGGGCTGGATCGCCCTCGGCCCGGAGGACTGGGTCGGCATCGTCGAGCACGGCGGCGGGAGCGACTTCTCCGTCAGGGCTGCGGCGCGGTGGACCGCGGGAACGATCTTCATCGCGCTCGAGGTCACCGACGACGTGCACCGCAACGACCGGCCAGATCCCGAGCTGTGGATCGGCGACTCGGTGCAGCTCGCCTTCGACGTGTCCCGCGACCACGGCGGCTCCTACGACTCGTCGAACGACCACGAGCTGACCTTCGCGCTGGTCGGCGATGCAGCGCGGGGCTTCCGCTTCCACGGCCCGGACGCTGCGACCGACGGCTGGGATCTGGCGATCGCGCGGTCCGGATCGACGACGAGCTACGAGATCGGGCTCCCCGCCGCGGTCCTGGCGCCGGCCGAACTCGTCGAGGGCGCGGTCCTCGGCTTCTCGTTCCTCGTCAACGAGAACGACGGCGCGACCACGCCCGACGGCACGGGGCGCGAGGGCTGGCTCGAGCTCACCGCGGGGATCGGGCTTGGCAAGGTCCCCTACCGTTTCGGAGAGGTCTGGCTGGTCTCGGAGCCCGTCGGCCCCGACGGCGATGCCGACGTCGACGCCGACTCCGACACCGACGCCGACTCCGACACCGACGCGGACTCGGACGCGGACACTGACGCGGACACCGATGCCGACTCGGATGTGGACGCGGACGGCGACACAGACGGCGACGCGGACGGCGATGCCGACGGCGACGGCGGAGGCGCGGCCGAGAGCGACTGCGGCTGCCGAGCCGCGGGGGCACGGCGCTCGACCTGGATCTCGGTGCTCCTGAGCTGGTGAAACAGGTAGAGCGGCTACCGCCGCTTCTTCTTGCCGCCGCGTTTCCGGGAGCTGGCGGATGACGTCGCGGGCTGTTCTTCCGCCTCGCTCGCGGTCTCCTCGGACTCCGTCGGGCCGGCGTCCGCGGCGTCTTTCCGGGCGTCCGGCTCGCCACCAGAGACCGGCCGCTTCGTGATGGCGGAACGGCGCGGTGGCGCGGCGGAGGCGGCGGCCGCGCTCTGCATCCAGCCAAAACCCTTGAACGCCTTGAGCACGGCGATCCCGGCCAGGGCGAGGGTGAGCACCGTCCTGTAGGACAACGAGAAGCCGAGGTCCAATGCGCCCGACCCCCAGCGCGGGTCGATCGCGGCCCACGCCTCGCTCGTGAGGAGCAGCATGGCCGTGACCCCGCCGTACCCCGGGTCGAGGCGGCGGAACGCGGCCGGGACCAGCGTCAGGAGGGCCATCGAGAACGTGAGGGCCAGGACGAGCATCCAGGGCGTGACACCGAGCTGCAACGGCATGAACCAGTCGAAGCGCGCCTCGAACATGGAGCCGCCCCTCGCCCAGATCAGGCCTGCCACGGACCCGATCCAGAGGACGATGGCGAAGCCCCAGCTCAACCTCCTGCTCCCCGGGTGGCTCGACGTCCGGACCGACTCCTCGCACGCGACCAGGAGCAGCGGCGGCCCCGTGAGGCGGAGGGCGAGGCGGATGTACCGCCACGGGTCCCCGTGCTCCGCGAGCGGGAGCCCGGCGATGCCCGTGACGCAGATCCAGAGGGCGACCAGCGCGAGGAGCCGGTCGACGGGGTCACCGCGCCGGTGATGTGCATAGAGGGCCGCCAGACCGAGGACGCCGGCGACGAGTGCTTCGTGAGCCTCCACGGCGGCGAGCATAGCGACCCTCGCAACTCGCCACAACCCCGGAGCAGCGGCCGTGCGCGGTTGACCGGCCTTCGACGCATCTGATAGCGTGATTTCCGCTGAAATCGCGCGCGGGCCGGTCCTCCGGCGTCGGGAGCGTCATCGATGGGCCTCAACATCGTTCAGAAGGTGATCTCGTCCCATCTCGATTCGGGCGATCCCACGCCGGGACAGCTCGTCTCGCTCCGCATCAGCCAGGTCCTGGCGCACGACCTCACCGGGCCGCTCGTGCTGACCCACTTCGAGCAGCTCGGCGTCAAGAAGATCCTCTGCGACCAGGCGGCGTTCTACGTGGACCACCAGACGACCCCGACGTGTCCGGAGGTGATCGAGCGACACCAGTACCTCCGATCCGCCGCCTTCCTGTACGGCGCGTGCTACTCACGGCCCGGCAACGGCGTGAGCCATTACGTCCACCTCGAGCGGATGGCCGTTCCCGGCCGGACCCTGCTCGGCGCAGCGGGACACACGCAGACCCTCGGCGCCGTCGGCATGCTCGCGATGGCGAGCGACGCGGTCGAGGCCGCGGCCGCGATGGCCGGAGAGCCGTACCGGCTCAGGGTCCCCGAGGTGATCCGCGTGAGGCTGCACGGCCGGCCGCGGCCGTTCGTCTCGCCGAAGGACATCGCCCTCGAGCTCGTGCGGCGGCGCGGCACGAGCGGGCTCGCCGGACTGGCGATCGAGTTCGACGGCCCGGGCGTGCGCGGCCTCGGCGTATACGAACGGGCCACAATCGCCAACATGGGCACGGTGCTCGGCGCGGTCACGACGATCTTCCCGAGCGACGAGAAGACCAAGATCTTCCTCCAGCGGCAGCGGCGCTCGAAGTCGTGGCGGCGGCTCGAGGCGGACCCCGACGCCGTCTACCGCCACACGGAGGACGTGGACCTCGGGGCGCTCGAGCCGCTCGCCCTGTGCTCGCCGCCGCCGGGCGAGGTCAAGCCGGTGCGCGAGGTCCAGGGCCGCGCGGTCCAGGAGGTCGTGATCGGCTCCTGCTCGAACGCGTCGATCCGCGACCTCCTCGCCGTCGCCTGCATGATGAAGGGGAAGAAGGTCCACCCGGACTGCAACCTCACCGTGAGCCCCGGCTCCCGCCAGACGCTCGAGGTGCTCGCGCGCGGCGAGGGCGGCGACGGTGGCTCCCTCGCGGACCTGGTCTCCGCGGGGGTCCGAGTGCTCGAGCCAGCGTGCGGGCCGTGCGACATACCGAGCTGTGTCCAGCCCGACAAGGCATCCGTCCGGACATTCGCGCACCTCAACCCCGACGAGGACGAGGCCCGGGTCTACGTCGTCAGCCCGGAGACGGCGGTGGCATGCGCGATCCACGGGGAGATGACGGACCCGCGAAAGCTCCGCCGGCCGCCAAAGGTCAAGATCTCGCGGCAGCTCCCCGTGGACGACTCGATGATCATCAAGCCCCACCGCAGGGGGCTCGACAGCGAGATCACGATGCTCGCGGACCCGCCCATGATCCCCGAGCCGACCGCGCTCGAGGGCGATCTCAGGACCCACGTGATACGCCGGCTCGGCCACGGCGCGCGGCTCGATCACCTCGACGACGGCGATGCCTTCACCGGCGATGCGGGAAACGAGGCGGACACGTCGTGCTGCTTCGTCGCCGGTCAGGACCTCCGGTACGGGCAGATCACGGCCGACGCGGCCCTGAATCACCGCCGTAAAGGGCTGCGGGTCGTGATCGCGGAGAGCTTCTCGCCGCCATGCGACATCAGCCTGGCTCACGCCGGGGTCGTGCCGCTCACGTTCGTCGGCGAGGGCGACCCGGAGCTGATCGGGATCGGCGACGAGCTGACCCTCGTGGACCTTGCCCGGAACCTGCGCGACGGCCAACCGATCCCCGTGACGGTCGCCGGCGATGGCGTGGAGCTCGGGGTCGTGTGCGACCTCGACGAGCGGACTCGCAAGGTCCTGATCTCCGGGGGGTTGCTCGGCTTCCTCAAGAAGGGACGCGACCGGACGCGCAAGGAGCGGCGCTGAAGCCGCGCGCTTGGGGGCAACCCGGGCTCGCGCCTCGGCATCTCGGTCGGCCTACCCTGGCCATTCGGCCCGCCGGTGATAGACTCGGCCCGTGCCCCGGCTGGCAGGATACCTGGTCGCCTCGGTGGGGGCCCACCTGCTCGTGCTGGGGGGTCTCGGAGGGGCAGTGCCAGCGAGGAACGTCGGACCCGTCACGACGTTCGACATATTGCTACGGGTATCTCTACCGGCGTCCCGGGTGGACGCCGTCGCTCCGCCGGTACCGCCCGCCAGGCCAGTCTCCGAGCCACCGCACCCGGTCGCCGCGCCACGCCCGCGTCGCCTCGCGCCCGCGCCACCGACCCCACCGGGGCCCGAACCGCATGCCCGATCGCCCGGACCGCCGGCAATGCTCGAGGTGGGCGGAGGGCCGACCCCTCTTTCTCCCCCTCCCCAACCTGCCGTGATCGAGAGCACGACAACGCCCGAGGAGAGCATCCCGCTGGCGAACGCCACGGGTGCCACCGGGAGCCCTGCCGGGTCTGCCATCGGCGGCGGAGCTCCGGGCGGAGGGGCTCCGGGCGGCCGCGGGCACGGACCGGCAGGGGGAGCTCCCGGTGGTCGCTGGGCCGGGCCCGGCTCGCACTTCATGGACCCGTGCGACCAGGTCGTTGCCGCGCTGTCGCGCCGAATCGACGCGACCATGACCTACCCCCGCTGGGCCGAGGAGATGAACATCTCGGGAGTCGTCAGGCTCACGCTCGGCGTGGGCCGCGACGGCCGGCCGCGTGGGATTCGCGTCACAGGCACGAGCGGAGACGCGCGCCTGGACCGGCACGCCATGGATACGGCCCGCGCCGTCACCGGGCTCCCGGACGGGTGCTCGCGCCCCATCTCGATCCCCGTGACCTTCCGGATCAACCGCTCGGCGCGGCGATGAACGCCGGGAGACCTCGTGCTCGGCTCGGCCGTATACTGACGATAGACGGAGGACGGAGGTCACCATGAAGCTGCAGCCCGTGGAGCACACACCGGAGCCGCGGTACCCGGCACACCGCATGTCCCGCATCGGCGACACCATCCGGAGGGCCGCCGCGGTGGCGTCGGCCGTCACGGCCCTCTCCCTCGCTGGTCTGACCTGGGCAGAGGAGGCGATCCCGCGTGGTTCTGCGCCGGCCCCGACGCCCCCGATCCGGATGTCGGGAGATATCGCGCCGGTCTCGTACAAGCCGCCGCCTCCGCCGAACTACGTCGCCCCTCCGACACCCGCGCCGAATCCCGACAAGCCGCCGGTGCACCGGCTCCCCGGCAGGCCACCTGCGCCCCACCCCTGAGCGTCGAGGCTCCCGACAGGGACCGTTGGCTGGTGCCGAGCGTCAGTACGGGTTCGGCGGGGCAGGCGCCGGTGGAGGGACCACGGGTACCGGCGTGAATGGCGACGGCGCCAGGGGCGGTGTCGCGCCTGGCGGCGGGACGGGCACGACTTGTTGGGCCGCTCGCTCCATCAGGATGCGTGCGTAGTCCACCTCGACCTCGCACGCGACCAGCCGGATCGTCTCGCCGTTCCCGATGTCGAGCGTCACCTCCTGCGGCCGGTTCGGCATGGGGCCGGGCACGACCTCGGTCAGCCGCGCGGTGATCCTCGAGAGGTTCACGTTGCACCTGATGTTCGTCGTCTGATGTGCTCCGCCCGACGCCGCCCACGACCCCCCCGATGGCCTGAGGTTGACGAACTGGCTGCGGGCCTGGATCGACGCGGGCACCGCGAAACCGTCGGGCTGCCACTGGACCCGGGTCTCGAACTCGGCCCGGCATATCCCCGTGCCGAGGGTGGCGTCCTCGCAGAGCAGCTCGTTGTGGACCGTGAGCTCGCCGAGAGGGCCGAAGTTCCAGAGCCAGCGTCCCCAGACGCACCCAGGCATCTGCGCGAGGAGCGTGTCCGGCATGGGCTGCCGACCGGTCGGGCCGTTGATCCACCGGAGCTCGTATGCGCCGATCATTCCGGGCGGAGACGGAACGGGCTGAGGCGGCGCCGTCACGGGCGTCGGAACAACCGGAGCGGGTACGGGCGTTTCTCCCGGAGTCGCCGATGCGTCTGGCGCGCCCCGGGGCTCACCGAGGCGCTCGCACACCGAGCCCATCGCAAAGATCAGCAAGAGACAGAACGCTCCACGAGCGGCCCGTCCCCACCTCGATTCACCGTCCATGGGTCAGAGACTACCAGACGAGGAGCTCGAGGTCAGCGACCTTGACGCCTCGCCACGGTGAAGTCTACGATGCTTCCCGTTTCTGATCGCGAGGAGACGGCGATGGCCTCAGATCCGATGTTCACTTGCCCGTATCACGGCACCACCGAGAAGGTGCCCGGCGTGCCCTACCTGCTCGAGTGCGGGTGCAAGTGCACGTCGGTTTTCGACAAGGAGTCCGATGCCGAGCGCTCAGCCGAGGCGGAGGACGGCCAGGTCGTGATGCACGAGATGGGGGGCAGGACCAAGTATCTGGTGGTGATCTATATCCCTACCGCCGTCGTCATGCCGAGGTGAGCGCGCGATGTCCCGGGGGAGACTGATCGTGCTCGAAGGCGTCGATGGCGCCGGCACGAGCACCCAGGCTGCTCTCCTGACCGAGGCCCTCTCGAGCCTCGACTACCCGTGCCTCGCCACCCGCGAGCCGAGCGACGGCCCCGTGGGGGTCCTCATCCGCCAGGTCCTCACCCATCGCCTGGTCGTCCCGGCCGGGAACCGCCCGCCTCGCATGGAGACCATGGCCCTGCTGTTCGCGGCAGACCGGGTCGACCACCTCGAGTGCGAGATCCTCCCCAACCTGAAGGACGGCATCACGGTCGTCTGCGACCGGTATCTCCACTCGTCGATCGCCTATCAGACGTTGACGAGCAGCGACGACGAGGCCACCGCGCTCGAGTGGGTCGCCACGATCAACTCGAAAGCCATGATCCCCGACCTCGTCATGGTGCTCGACGTGCCTCCGGGCGAAGCGGCCCGGCGCCGCTCGCACCGCGGAGGCGCCGAGCAGGTGTACGAGGACGACGAGCTCCAGGCGCGTCTCGCCACGTTCTATACCGAGCTCCAGGCCAGGTTCCCCGCTCACCCCATCGCGCGTGTCGACGGCTCGCGGAGCATCGAGGCCGTGCATGCCGAGTGCCTCGCGCTGGCATTGAACCTCTTGAAAGGGGATCAGTCATGCTGATGACGAGGCAAGCGCTCCCGACCTGCGTCCTGCTCGCGCTCGCTGCCTGCTCCGGCAGCCAGGATGGCGACACCACACCTCCGATCGATGGCGACGCTCGACAGCCCGCCCCGTCGCTCGGCGCGGACCCGCCGGTGGTCCCGCACTCGCAACTCCTTGACGTCCTGGGCCGGAGCGTCGGCGACTTCCTCCGACTGGTCGAGGTCGAGCCCGAGCAACACGGCGGGACCTTCGACGGGTGGCGCATCGCCCGGCTCCCAGAGTCCATGCCGGGCTGGCTCGACATCCGCCAGGGCGACGTGGTCACCGCGATCAACCGGATGCCGCTGGAGCACCCGGACCAGGCCCAGCAAGTGTGGGAGTCGTTGCGGGTCTCGAGCGAGGTGCTGATCGAGCTTCGACGCGGCGACCGCGAGTTCTCGATCAGGATACCCATCGGCGAGCCTGAGGCCGCGCCGATCTCCGACGGCCCGGCAGCGCCGGAGACCGCGTCTCCCCCGGCCGAATAAGCGCTGTTCAGAGAGCCACCCCGAACGGGACTGGCGCCGGGTCGTCAGAACCCGAGTATCCTGTTGGCGACCGTCGCGAGCAGGGAGGTCACGAGGTCCGTGTCCCAGCTCGTTGGGTCGTCGGGGATGGGCTCACCGAAGTCGTACCGCAGGAAGTACCACTTGAACTCGAAGCCGATCCTGAAATGACGCGGCCGTGCGTATGGCGAGATGAACCCGAGCTCACCCTTGACCTCGACGTTGATGCCGGGCTTGATGCTGATCTCCATGCCCTTGAGGTGGGTCTGCACCCAGCGGATCACGGTGGTGAGGAAGGTCCCGTCGCGAGGCCTCATCCGGCCGAGCACGTTCGACGATCCGAGCCAGAGGTAGACACGGTACTCGCACGCATCGACCATGAAACCCGCGTCCTGCACCCGGCCCTCCTTGTCCACGAGGATGCCGAACTTGGGTGCGAACTGGACACCCTGGCCGTAGCCCCCGAACTGGAGGTACGCGCCGAACGAGATGTACGCGACCAGCGCGGGCGGGTTGAGGTAGGCGTTCACGCCCACGGCCGCGCTCAACCCGACCATCCGGGTGAGCGCGGCCTGGTTTCCGGCCCCTTGTAACAACCCCTCGATCCCGATCTGCGCCTGGACGCCACGCACCTCGGCGCCGACGGCGTTGATGATGTCGCCCAGCCCGAGCGCCTCGGCCACGAGCGCGGCCGGGCTGCCGAACACGGTGATCAGGATCGATGCCAGGATGTTGATGATCGCCGTGACCATGGAGAGCTCGGACATGCTGAAACGACCCGACGGGTCGGTGATGTTGATCGGGTCGCCCTGGGCATAGAGATAGGGGTTCCACGACCGCGGCTCCCGGATGTCGTTCACCGCGGGGTCGGGTGTGACGAACCGGCCGCTCCGCGGCTCGTAGACCCGGGCGCGCATGTACACGAGGTCGGTCCCGGGGATGCGCCAGTGGTGCCCGTACCCGATGCTCCCGTCGAACTCGGGGTTCGTCATCTCGCCGTACGCGAGGTAGTCGGTGGACGACGTCACGGCGCCGGCGCCGTCGGTCTCGAAGCGCACCGATCCACGCGCGTCGAAGTGCTCGTATCGAACCGATCCGTCGGCGAGGCGGCGTGAAACGAGGCCGCCAGGCCCCCAGGTGTAGCGGACGAGGGTCGCGCCGTCGGCCGCGGTCTCCTCGATCAGCATGGGGATGTCGCCGGAGAGGTCCCAGACGAGCCGGCGCTCCTCGCCGTCGATGACGACGCCGACCAGCAGGTCGTCCGGGCCGTACTCCAGATCGATCCGCCCGGGCGCCCCGCCGCCGGCCCTGTCGATCCGGATCAGGCGCCCGAAGCCGTCGTAGGAGTAGCTCTCCACGGCGCCGCCGACCTCGCGCGAGGTCATCCGCCCGGCGCGGTCCCAGGTGACGGCGTCGCCGCCATACGAGGTGAGCCGGCCGTGGGCGTCGTACGCGAGCGCGATGCCGCCGCGGTTCGTGAGGTTCCCGTCGTCGTCGTACTCGTAGTCGATGACGGAGGCGTCCGGGCGCCGTTCCCTGACGAGGCGCCCGTCGGCATCGTAGGCGTACTCCGTCGCACCGACGCCGGAGGTGATCCGCGTGATCCGACCCGCGGCGTCCCGCTCGTAGGACTCGTCGAGCAGCACCCTCCTCCCGCCGTCCCGGTGAGTGACGCGGGTCGGCAAGCCCGCGCCGTCGCGCTCCACGGTGGTCGTCTCGCCCGTGGGGTACAAGACCCGGCTGACGTGTCCGACAGCGTCGTACTCGTACGCGATGCGCTCGCCTCCCGGTCCGACCACGGCGGTCGTGCGGCCCTCGTCGCTCCACTCGTATTCGGTCGCGCCGGCAGGAGATGCGAGCGCGGTGATGAACCCCGAGCCGTCGTACTCGTAGGAAAGGGACATTCCATCGGGTCTGTTGAGTCGCGCCAGGCGGCCGGCCGCGTCGTAGATGAACGTGGTCTCGCCGCCCTCGGTCGTGACCGAGCGGAGCCTGCCGCCGTCGCTATAGACCCTGGACTCGATGGCGCCGTCGCTCGCGCGGCGCTCGAGGAGCCTGTCGGATGGGTCGTACGAGAAGTCGATCGTCACTCCCTCGGGGTCCGTGATCCCGCTGACCCGTCCCGCCACGTCGTACCTGTACCTCTCCGCCGCGTCGAGGTGACCTCCGGACCGCTCGAGCAGGCGTCCCGACGCATCATGCCGGAAGCCACGGGCCAGCCCGGAGGGCATGACCGCCCTGACGAGACTGCCGCCGCCGTCGTACTCGTAGGTCGTCCGGCCGCCGAGCCCGTCAGTGACCTCCACGAGCTGACCCACCTCGTCGTAGTCGAACCCGACGACGCGACCACCCGCGGTACGGAGCGACGTGACGCGGTGCGCCTCGTCGTAGGTGGCCTCGACGTCGCCGCCGGAAGGCGTCTCGAGGGCGGTGACGTTGCCCGAGCCGTCGTAGGTGACGCCCGTCGTGCCGGAGACCGCGTCGTCGATCTCGATCACGCGGCCCGCGGCGTCGCGGGTGTAGCTCACCGTGCTGCCGTCGGGCCGGGTGATACGGTCGAGGCGTCCGGCGACGTCGTAGTGGTAGTCGAGACCGCGCCCTTCGCCGTCCTCGTTCCGGAGGACCCGCCCGGCCGCGTCGTAGGTGTAGGACCGCGAGACGTCGCCGGGGAACACCAGCCGGCTGGTCCGGCCGTTGGCGTCGAGCTCGGCCCTGACCACCGAGCCGTCAGGCAGGGTCACGCCCACGGGCCGGTCCTCGAGGTCGTACTCCACGTTGGTCCGTGACCCGTCGGGGTTGATCACGCCCGCGAGGCGGCCGGACGCGTCGCGGTCGATCTCCTGGGTTGCGCCGCCCGGCACCACGACCGAGGAAGGCTCGCCCATCTCGTCGAGCTCGAGGTTGGAGGTCTGCCCGTCGGGCCCGGTGACGCTGTCGAGGACGCCTCGCTCGTCGTAGCCGTACCCCCACGTGACGACGGTCGGCCGGCCATCGATTTCCAGCGTGGTCCGCTCCGACGCGATGTTGCCGCTCGCGTCGTGGGTGACGTCGATCCTGCGGCCGATCGCGTCGGTGAAGCTGGTCAGCCTGCCGGCCGAGTCGTGCACCATCCTGACGCTCGTCCCTTCGGGCAGGGTGACGCCCGACAGGTTGCCGTCGGTGTACGTGAACCGGGTCGTGTTGCCGTTCGCGTCCGTGTACGAGGCGATGTCGCCGTCGGCGTTGTACGCCCGGACGCGCGTGTTGCCGAGCGGGTCGGTCTCGCTGAGCAGGTTGCCGTCGGCGTCGTAGGACAGCTCCCACCGCTCGCCCGCGGCGTCGATGACGGCGGTCCGGTTGCCGGAGGCGTCATACTCGAACCGGACGGTCCTGCCGGTCGGATCGGTGATGGAGGTCTGGTTGCCGGAGGCGTCGTACGCGAACCGCGTCTCGTTGCCGAGCGGGTCGATCCTTCGAGTGACGTTCCCACGCTCGTCATAGAAGACGATCACCGTGTTCCCGAGGCGGTCGGTGATCACCTGCTGTCGGGCGCCCTCGTCCGTCTCGAGCTCGATGCGGCGCCCCGTGGGGTCCACGATGGCGACGACTCGCCCGTCCTCGTCGTACTCCAGCATGCCGGGCACGTTGCCGCGGGGATCGACGATCCCGAGCAGGTAGTGCCGCGCGTTGTAGATGAACCGCGTGGTGGCGTCAGCGGGGTCCGCGGTGGACACGAGGTCGCCGCGCGCGTCGTAGGTGTAGGTCCGCTCCCGCGCACCCGGGAGGGTCAGCGACGTGATCCGACCGAGCGCGTCGCGCCGCAGGTCGATGCCGGTCCCCGAGGAGTGCTGCACCCGCGTCCCCGAGAAGCTGAGGAAGTTGCCGTGCGGATCGGTGACGCGCGTGATGCCGCTCGTCGCGCCGAGCTGGTACTCCCACCCGTCCGGGGTCTCCATGACGTAGCCCGTCGGGCGCCAGACGTCGAGGGCGCCGGTGTAGATCTGGTCCTCGCCCTCGAGGATCATCAGGTCCGTGGTCTCCGAGACCCCGAGGGGCCGCAGCGTGGCCGAGGTCCCGGGCATCGCGTCCCAGCGGACGTCGACCTGGACGTAGCCCCAGCCGCACGCGGTGCCCGTGACCACCTCCCGGAACCGGTACGTCTCGGCGCCAAGCGTCACCTCGTACGTGTGCGATTCGAGCTCCACCATGTGCGGCCGGAACGGGAACCTGCCGCAGCCGTCGTCCTCCCAGCCCGTTGACGCGTCGGCTCCCTCGAACGTGCCGAAGCCCTGCAGGTCCATGGACCAGCCATGGCCAAAGTCGCCGCTCTCGGCTGCATCGCGCGAGTCGTAGACGCGCCAGACCACGATGGGCATGCCCAGCAGCTCGAGCGCGGCGTCACGGAACGCGAGGCGCAGCACGCCCGCCTCGCTCCCGCCCGAGAGCGCGTAGATGATCGGGCTCGTGCACGCCAGGTTCCCGAAGGAGTCGTCGGCACAGAGGCGGACCCGGTACGTCCCCTCCGACACGAGGCTCGGGTCCAGCGCGCCGAGCACGCCGCGCACCACGGGCGAGTAGTCCTCGAACAGGGTGGTCCATTCCGTCGAGCCGGGCCGCGATGCCTCGAGCCTGTAGCTCGTCAGGTCGGCATCGTCGGCGGTTCCGACGACGTCGGTGATCTCCTCGATCGCGGAGCCGTCGGCCGGAGCGGTGATCGCGACGGTCGGCGGCCCGTCGTCGAAGGCGTCCCGACCGTAGAAGTACGCCCTGGCCTCGCCCGAGTTGCCCCAGGCGTCGAGCGCCACGCCCACGGCCTCGAAACGAGCCACGACGTCGATGTCGAAATCGGCGCACCCCGCGGCGTCGAGCGCGACCTCCACATCGTCGATGAAGAGCTCCAGCGACTCGACGCCGGTATCGTCCACCGCGTCCACGCAGACCTCGACGATCGCGCCCACCGGGGCCACCTCTGGTGTGGCCGTGACCTCGACTTCGGGGGGGTTCCGCTCCGGCGGCACGGCGATGAACCGGACGATCGTCGGCGTCGAGCTGTTCCACCCGTCCGAGACCACGAGCTCGACCGAGTAGGACCCGGTGAAGTCCGGTGTGAGCCTCGGTCTCGCGGTCGCGGCGTCGGCGAGCCGGGCGTCGGACCCGTCTGGAACGTTCACCAGACGCCACGAGTAGGTGAGCGGATCCCCGTCCGCGTCCTCGCTCTCGCGCCCGTCGAGCGTGACCGCGGCGCCGGCCGTGACCATTCCGGGCGACGTCGCTCGCGCCAACGGCACCCTGTTGGTGGCCACCGTGGTCACATCTTCATCTCGGCCGGCCGAGTTCGTGACCTCGAGCATGACCTCGTGGTCGGCCGTGCCGGGGAACGTGACGCGCGCGACGTCGTCGCTCGGACCGGTGCCGCCAACGAACCTGCCATCGGGGACCGACCACTCGTATGTCAGCCCGCCGCCGGTCGATCTCGAGCCGTCGAGCACGACCTCTGTCTCGTACCCGTCGTCGCGGGCGACACGTTCCGGCTCGACCACGATGACGGCGACGGGGACCTCCTCGGGCGACACCGAGTCGGCGTCCTCTCCAGTCGCATCGGCGTCGGAGTGGACATCAGCGTCTCCGCCGGCGTCGGCGTCACTGTCGGCATCACCGTCGGCGTTCGCGTCACCATCCACGTCGCCATCTACGTCGATGTCCCCGTCCACATCGGCGTCGCCGTCCGCGTCACCGTCGGTGTCTCCATCGACATCGGCGTCGCCGTCCGCGTCACCGTCGGCGTCGATATCTCCGTCGCCATCGGGCTCGCTGTCGGCGTCTGCGTCGGCATCGCCGTCCAGGTCGCCGTCGGAGCCGCCGTCGGCCGAGTCGGCATCTCCGGGGCCGGTGTCGGTGCCGCCGCCGTCATCCCCGCAGCCGGAGATCTGACCCATCAGGAACGTCACTGCACACAGAAAGGCGAAGCGCGTCATGTGCTCCCTCCGGATGCCTCGAGACCGGAAACTCCATTGATTTTTGAGAATAACGGTCTGGTGTTGGGAATACAATGGCTCGATCACGACGACTGGAGGTCGGACACATGAGGTGCAGCGCGATCGTGCTGACGGCGGCGATCCTGAGCGGCACTGCGGCCGGGTGCGACGACACGTCCGAAAGCGTGGCGCCGGTCTGCCGCCCCGCCCTGGAGCCCGTGACCCACGATGAGTTCCGGCTCGAGGTGGACGATGACGGTCGCCTGCGCGACGAGCTCGGCCGCGAGGTCGTCCTGCGTGGCCTCAACACTGGCGGGCGGTCGAAGTTCGAGCCCTTCCTGCCGTTTGAAATCGAGGCCGGCGCCGACCTCGATGATGTGCGCTCGGCGGCCGACGCGTTCTACGGCAGGCTCCTCGACTGGGGGCTCGACACCGTGCGAATGCCGTTCTCCTGGGAGGGCGTCGAGCCAGAGCCCGGCGTCATCGACGCGGACTACCTCGACCGGTACGAAGCCATGATCGACGCGGCCTGGAGCCACGGCCTGCGCGTCATCGTCGATTTCCATCAGGACGTCTACGCGTCGCCCTTCTGCGGGGACGGGTTCCCGCCCTGGACCGTCGAGGACCTCGCCACCGAGCCGCCGCACCACGACTGCGAGGACTGGTTCCAGCCCTACCTCTTCGGTGGACCCGTCGCCACGGCGTTCGACCGGTTCTGGAGCAACGAAAGTGGAGTCCAGGACGCGTTCGTCGAGATGTGGACGCTCGTGGCCGAGCGGTTCGGCGATCACCCCGGCGTGATCGCTTTCGAGATCATCAACGAGCCCTTCGCGGGCTCGGCGCCGGACGCAGACGCCTGGAAACGAGAAGTCCTGGTGCCCTTCTACGGCGCGCTGGCCACGGAGATCCACCGGATCGCGCCGCGCCAGTTGATCCTCTACGACAACCAGGGAACCGAGGCCATCGCGCCGGCCGCGGCCTTGCATATTCGACCCGAAGGCGACCTCATGGTGTACGCCCCTCACTACTACGACTGGTCGATCATGCTCGATGGCACCTGGAGCGGCAGCGATCCGGAACCGGAAATCGCTGGGCTCGCGCGGATCGGCGCCGAGGACGAGGTGCCAGTGCTGATCGGAGAATTCGGTTTTGCCGACGGAGTCGAGGACGGCCCACTCTGGCTGACCCTGGTCATGGACGCGCTCGACGCGCACCGGGTCTCGGCCACCCTCTGGGAGTACTCGATGGCCCGGGAGCTCTGGAACAGCGAGAACTTCTCCGTCGTGAACGCCGACGGGTCCGAGCGCGCCGTCCTCGACGCGTACGTCCGCCCCTGGCTCCGCGCGGTCGCCGGGACCGAGCCCAGCTTCTCCTGGGACGCGGAGACCGGTACGGCTCGCGCCTCGTGGATCGCGGCGGACGGTGTCACCGAGGTCGTCGTGCCCCGGCGCCTCTTCCCACGGGGACCCCAGTCGATCACGCTCGCCGGCGCCGGCGCGTGCCACACCTGGGACCAGGACCGCGGCGAGATCCGGGTCGCCGCTCCCGGCGGGACCGAGGTCGTCCTCGGCTTCGGCGAGTGACCGGCTCGACCCGATCATTCATACTTCATCGGTTGAAGCTCGAGCCGGAGAACGGTCATGAAGGCGAGCCACAAATGCCCCAAGTGCGACAGCCTCGACGTCGGCGTCCTGGACGTCGCGGCCCTGCCCCACGGAACCGAGGTCCTCGACTTTCGGCCCCAGCCGGCCGGAGTCGTCCGGCGGAAGTCGTGGCCCATGCCCGTATTCATCCCCGTCGGACGCATCGAAGCCTGGGTCTGCACGACGTGCGGGTATTACGAGACCTACGTGAAGGAGCCCGCCCAGGTCCCGTTCACCGAGCTCCACGGGTTCCGCTGGGCCAGCCAGTCGCCACCCAGGACCGGGCCGTACCGGTAGGGCTCATGCCCAGGCATGAAGCTCCGCATGGCGTGGACATCGTGGACGGTGTGGACGGTGTGGACAGAGTGAACGATGGGGCGATGTCCACCACGTCCACCAGGTCCACGTCGTCCACCAGGGCAGCGGACTTCCATGTCTGGTTGCAACACGGGAACATGCGGTATCGTTCCATGATGGAGGAGGCGTGATGCGCGAGCGCTCGAGGACCCCCTGGACGGTTCCGTTCGTCGTGGCGCTGGCCGGCTGCTCCGGAGGGGCGGAGCCGGTGGAGGAGACGCTGGGGACGCTGGAGTCGGTGCGGGGGGAGGTGACGGTGTCCGGGGCCGGGGCCGGGGCCGGACCCGTGG
>Ga0233425_10004175_pt1 | contig 24673 bp, 11 predicted proteins | sample Watercolumn_Towu_2_FD_181712 | JGI IMG/M metagenome (GOLD analysis project Ga0233425, IMG submission 181712) | Freshwater microbial communities from Lake Towuti, South Sulawesi, Indonesia - Watercolumn_Towuti2014_140_MG | ecosystem: Environmental > Aquatic > Freshwater > Lake | place... | reverse complement strand
GGTCTACCCGACGCCGACCATCATCCCGTTCGAGGCGCCGACGCCAACGGCTGCGCCCGAGGCCGACGGCTGGCGCGTGCCGTTGATCGTGCGCGCCGGGGACGCCTTGCGCACCAACCGGGCCTTCGGGGCCTCCGACGCGGCGGTTGATGGGGCCGACGCAGCGGACATCATGAGCCCGCCCGACGCCGCGGCGCCGAATGGCGCGCAATTGGGGGCTTACTTCGTCCGCAACGACTGGGGCCCGCGCTCGGGCCGGTACTACACGGACATCCGCCAGGCGGGGCCCAAGCCGCAGTCGTGGACCTTCGTGGTGGACAGCGGCGCCGCGGGTCAGCCAGTGACGGTCTCCTGGCCTGAACTGGGCCGGATGCCGGCCAACCTGACCGCCATGCTGACGGACCTGCAGACCGGCCAGACGCGGTTCATGCGCACCACGGGGTCGTACACCTTCGACTCCGGCCAGGGCGGCCCGCGGCAGCTTCGGATCTCTGTGAGCGAGCGCGGTCCGGCGTCGCTGCAGGTCGCCGGGTTCAACTATGCGCCCGTCGCGAACGGAGTGCAGTTGCGGTGCACTCTGACGGCCGGGGCCAGCGTCGACATCGTCATCCGCAACATCGCGGGGAGAGTCGTCAAGCGTCTCTGGGACGCGCGCCCAACCCCCGCCGGCGACACGACGGTCGTCTGGAGCGGACAGGCCGAGACGGGCCTTACCGTCCCTAACGGTCCGTATGTGGTCCAGATCACGGCCCGGTCGCCGGAGACCGGGGAGCAGACCGGGGTCCTGCGCACGATCCACTTCGATCGCTGATCCGCCGGGGCGGCGTTTGCATCGCCACCGACAGAGCACACAGCACACGCAGCTATCACGTTGCAGCATGACGGGGCGTCGGAGCGAGGCCCCGGCCGGGAGGGAAACGGCTCATGACCAGACTGCGCTGCAGTAGGCTCGGCCGCAATATGAGCTACCTGCTCATCGGCGTCCTGCTGTTCGGACTCCTTGTCCCGTCGGGATCGATTCTGCCCACGCGAGCGGTCGCGCAAAGCGGCGCCAAGACGACCCTGGCGTTCCCGGCAGTGGATGAGAGCGAGGCGGGGGATCTGGAGGAGGTCGCGGCCCGCGTCACCGCGGCGCTCGCCCTGGCGGGCCAGGACCAGGAGTTCGTCGATCTGGAGGTGTTCTCGCCGAGTTCCCCGATGGTGCGCCGGGCTCTGGCGGACGGCAGCCTGCGGGCCGCGGACGTGGACGCCCCCAAGGACGCGATCAACGCGCTCACGATCGGTCAGGCCTTCCGCGTCGACTCAGTCATTCTGCTGTCCGTGCAGAGCCTGACGCTCAGCGGCGATCCGCGCTCGGCCGAGATCGCGGTCATGGGTACGGAGTACGATATCGAGGCCAACGTCGATGCCGCGACCGGGGCGGTCGTGGCCAGCCCCTCCGGCAACACGTTCGGGGTCTCCGGCGTCGCCAAGGGCCGCGGTCCCAAGGGTGATGACGCCGGCCTGATCCGCCTCGCCGCCAAGAACTCCGCCGACAAGATCATGCACGTCCTCTCCGGCAAGAGCGCCGAGGAGTTCGTCGAGAAGGGCGCCAAACCCACCAAGCGCTCGAACATGTGGCGCTGGTTGGCGCTGGCGCTTGTCGTGGGCGCCGTGGTTGCCGTCACCGCCGGGGGCGGCGGCGACGATGATCCTCTGCCGGTCGACGACACGATCCCCACGGCGCGGTCTGCCAGGGCGACCGGTGATGGCATCCTCCTGACGTGGCGCGCGCCCACCGTGAACAAGATCATCTTCAAGTACCAGATCCAGCGCTCGGCGGACGGCGGCGTATTCGTGCGTATCGACGGGGACGACGTCGACGCCAACGACACGCGCTTCACGGACTTCGACATCACTCCTGGCACGGCCTACGTCTACCAGATTCGGGTGCTGTACACGGACGGGTACACCTCGCCTTGGGCGACCTTCAATCAGGTGGTCGCCCCCTGAGGGACCGTAGGACATGCAGCCCTTCGCCGATCAGCGGAGTGTGCGGCCAGGCCTCACTCGTGGGGCCTGGCCTGTCTGCTGCCCGTGGAAGGGAGTCTTCGTCCTCCTCGGCGTCTTGGTTCCCCTGTTGTGCTTCGGTGCGTTCGGCGGTGCACAGAGCATACGTTTCGGTGGAAGCCGAATCGTGGTGACCGCCAGCCCCACTCGGCTCCCGGCAGACGGGGAGGCCACGGCACGTGTTCGCGTCGAGGTTCGGGCGCGGGATGGCTCCGCCGTCCCCGACGGCACCGAGGTCATCGTGTCGACCGACCTGGGGGATCTGAGCGCCGACGGCGGCTCGAAGCAGCGCTCGCTCGCGACGCCGACGGAGGGCGGTTACGCTCAGGTCTTCCTCACGAGCGAGGAGCCGGGCAGCGCCACCGTCCGGGCCACGTACTTGGACAGCCGCAACCTGGTGCTGGTGGAGTTCACTCCTCCCGGTGAGGGCGGGCGGCCCGAGTCGCGCGTTGTCCACGTCTCGGGCGGCTGGGTCGGCTACTGCTCGGACCTGGATCTCATCGAGGCCCGCGGTCCGGCGGAGCTTCGGTACCAGGGGCTCGTTCTCGAAGCCGACACGCTGCAGCTAAACCCGCGCACCCTCGTCGTGCGGGCCGACGGCGTGAGGATGAAGCGGCGCGACCAGCAGCTCGAGTGCGAGGACACCTACCTCGAGCTCTCGGCCATGCGTGGCGGACTCCGGCGTTTTGGGGACCTGGGCGTCGAGGAAGTGACGTACAACGCCTACACATTGCAGCCCACCGAAGCCGAGCAGGAGATCCCGGAGGACGCGTACCGCTTCGATGACCGCGAGGGCCGCATCTGGACGGTCGCGCGGTCGCTGTCGCTGTTCCCGGGAGAGAAGCTCGTCCTGCGCAGCGCGAGCCTCCACGTCGATCAGCGCCGCGTCATGCGCTATCCGCCTTACTGGGTGATCGCCTTCGAGGGCTACAGCGGCTCGAGCAACTCGCAGTTCGTGCAGTTCGACAGCAACGGCGGGCTGGCCCTCGACTTCCCGCTCTTCTTCAGCGTCACGGACACCTCCACCGGGGCCCTCAAGATCCAGCGCGGCGCGTCGAACGGCAGCTTCATGGCGCGCAACGGTTGGTCGCTGGCGCTGGAGTTCACTAACCAGAGCCTCTCGGGCGACCGCGACACGGCGCTCGTCATCGACGGTCTGCCGAAGAGCGACTTCGGACTTCTGTTCAGCGACCGCCGCAAGCTCTTTGGCGACGGCGACGCGGACCTCAGCATCGCCTGGCCCGACCACCACAGTCTTTTCAGCGACTTCAGCTTCTTCAGGTACGGGTCAGCGGGGCACCTCGCGGTGCGCACGCACCTGGACAGGCCCGAGGACCTGGGCCTGGCCTATGGTCTGGATACCGACTACCTCAGCAACTCCAAGCCGCTGCTCGGAGGCACCCGGTTCCGTTGGGGGACGGGCCTTGGCGTTGAGCGCAGCGTCTGGAACGCGGACGGCCTGGTTTTCGAGCACAGCGTGGCGACGTATCTGGACTTCAACGGGTGGCGTCCCTCGGAGAGCACGTCCATCGTGCCCTCGGTCAGCAACTCGTTCACATGGAATACCGCCGACCGACTCGATAACGTGGCGAGGTTGCAGCTGTCGTTCAGCCAGCGCTTCTTTCGCGGGGTCAACGCCAACCTGCGGTACAGCTTCGAGCATCGGAGCGGGCGCAGCGGCCTGACCTATCTGCCCGACACGCGCGGCATCGACCAGCAGGTCAACCTGAACCTCTCGGCGGCCGGATCGAGCAAGTGGGACGCGTACCTGAACGCCAACTACGGTCTCACGGATCAGACGGTCTACGGCTTCGGTGCGCTGAACTACCGCCCGTGGCGGTGGTACCGACTCGGCCTGCTGGGGACGTACTACAAGTTCTCCGACCTGTCGTTCAGCGATGTGGAGATCAGCCTGAACCGGGCGCTCGGCAATCGTGAGATTGGCCTGCGCTATTCCACGGCCGACGATCGCGTCTCTCTCCAGTTCGGCGCCGGCCAGTTCTAGCCCCACTGACCGTCGACCTCCCCCAAGCGTGCTCCCCGTAGAGGGCGAGTCCCTCGCGTGCGCGAAGAACCGCGACGACGCCACTACTGACCTCGGATGATGAACCGTGGACGGACCCAAGCACCGCTTCGAAGTCCTCTCCGACTACACGCCCAAGGGGGATCAGCCGGCGGCCATCGCGAGACTGCGCGACGGCGTGGGCGGTGGTCTGAAGCATCAGACGCTTCTGGGGGCGACGGGCACGGGCAAGACGTTCACGATCGCTCATCTCGTGGCGGAGGTCCAGCGGCCGACCCTCGTCATCGCGCATAACAAGACGCTCGCCGCGCAGCTGTGCGCGGAGTTCCGCGAGTTCCTGCCCAACAACCGCGTCGAGTACTTCGTGAGCTTCTACGACTACTACCAGCCCGAGGCGTATCTCCCGGAGACCGACACCTACATCGAGAAGGACGCCCAGATCAACGACGAGATCGACCGCCTGCGCCACTCGGCGACTCAGGCGCTGATGGAGCGGCGCGATACGATCGTGGTCGCCTCGGTGTCGTGCATCTACGGACTGGGCGCGCCGGATCAGTATGAAGAGATCACCCTGGAGGCGAAGGTGGGGGCGACGGTTGACCGCGACGAGATGCTGCGTCAGCTGGTGCGGATGCAGTTCACGCGGAACGACTACGCCCTGGACCGTGGGCAGTTTCGAGTGCGCGGGGACGTGATCGAGATCCACCCGGTGGATGAGGACCTGATCACCCGGATCGAGCTGTTCGGGGAGGAGGTGGAGCGGATCACGGTCGTCGATCAGCTCACCGGGGAGATCCTCGAGGAGAAGGGGGCGACCCTCGTCTTCGCGGCCAGCCACTACGTCGCCTCGCGTGAGCGGCAGGAGGCGGCGCTCAAGACCATCGAGGCGGAGCTGGAGGAGCGCCTTGCGGAGCTGCACCGGGGCGAGTGTCTCCTCGAAGCCCAGCGTCTGGAGCAGCGAACGAAGTACGACCTGGAGATGATCCGCGAGGTCGGCTACTGTCAGGGGATCGAGAACTACTCGCGGCACTTCGACGGCCGGCGCCCGGGCGAGCCGCCCTACACCCTCATCGACTACTTCCCCGCCGACTTCCTGATGGTGGTGGACGAGTCGCACCAGACGATCCCGCAGCTTCGGGCGATGCTCGAGGGCGACCGCTCGCGAAAGCAGAACCTCGTGCAGCACGGCTTCCGCCTGCCCTCGGCGTTCGACAACCGCCCGCTCTCCTTCGCCGAGTGGGAGCAGCGGATCAACCAGGTGATCTACGTCTCGGCGACGCCCGGCCCTTACGAGCTGGCGCATAGCGCGCAGGTGGCCGAGCAGATCATCCGCCCGACGGGCCTGATCGACCCCGAGATCGAGGTGCGCCCCACCGAGAACCAGATCGACGATCTCGTCGCGGAGATCCGCGTCCGGACCGAGCGCCAGCAGCGCGTGCTCGTCACAACGCTCACGAAGCGGATGGCGGAGGACCTGGCCGAATACCTCGCAGAGCTGGGCATTCGGGTGCACTACCTGCACTCGGAGGTGCAGACCTTCGACCGCACGGAGCTTCTGCGGGACCTGCGGCTTGGCGCCTACGACGTGCTCGTCGGGATCAACCTGCTGCGCGAGGGGCTCGATCTGCCGGAGGTGTCGTTGGTCGCGGTCCTGGACGCGGATCGGGAGGGTTTCCTGCGCTCGGCGACTGCGCTGGTGCAGATCACGGGTCGCGCGGCCCGGAACGTGAACGGACGGGTCATCATGTACGGCGACGAGATCACGGCCGCGATGCAGGAGGCCATCGACGAGACCAACCGCCGCCGCGCCGTGCAGGTCGCCTACAACGAGGAGCACGGAATCGAGCCGGCAACCATCGAGAAGGCCATCCGCGATTCAATCCGCTCTCGCGACGAGACCCAACGGCGCGCCCTGGCGACTGTCGAGTTGGCCGCGGACGGGGAGCTGGACGAGGCCGACTTGGAGGCGGTGATAGCCTCCCTGCAGACCGAGATGCGGGAGGCGGCGGCGGCCCTCGACTTCGAGCGTGCTGCCGCCCTGCGCGACGAGATCTCCGAGCTCGGGCGCCTCCGCTCACGCTGACACGGTCCGCCGTCTTGGGCCCACTACTTCGCACTTGTCACCCAGAATCTGCCACGGTCGTCGAGAGGTATTCCATGCACGAGACGCTCGCTTGTCTGGCTCTGGTGGTGCTGGTGTCGGTCGCCTCTGCTCAGGACGGGACGGCTCGCTTGTACGTCTCTCCGGAGGGGGACGATGCTGCGAGCGGTCGTTCGCCCGAGACGGCCTTCGCGACGCTCACCCGTGCCCAGCTGGCGGTGCGGCTGCTGAAGGCCGCGGGACTGACGCAACCGGTCGAGGTGATCCTCCAGGGCGGCACCCACTTCCTGGCCGAGCCGCTCGTGCTGACCCCGGAGGATTCCGGCACGGCGGACTGCCCGATCACGTATCGGGCCGCTGAGGGCGAGGAGGCGGTTCTCAGCGGCGGCATGCCGGTCACGGGGTGGAGCCGTCGCGCGGACGGTCTGTGGACCGCGCCGCTGCCCGGCGTCAACCGCGGGGGCTTCGTATTCCGGCTCCTGCGGGTCGGTGAGGCCTGGGGGCGGCGCGCTCGGCACCCGAACTACGACCCTGCACAGCCCTACACCGGTGGGTGGTTGTTCGCCGACTACGGCGGCGAGACGTGGGAGCGCGGCACGATGGGCTCGGGGGTGCAGAACACCCACAACGTGGGGGACACCCTCACGTGGCGGGTGCGCTTTCCGGCCGATGGCGAGTACCGTGTGTGGCTGCGCTACGGGCATCACATGTCCGCCTACGACCGCCCGGAGATGGGCGGGGCTTCGGCGCTGAGGCTGGATGACGGGGAGTTCGTGCCTCTGGAGAACCTGCCTGACACGGGCTCGTGGGATGCCAGCCGCTGGGCCCCTGTCTGCCGACTGACGATCTCCGCGGGCGAGCACATCCTGACCTGGCGCAACCTGAAGGGCGGGGGCATCAATCTCGACGCGTTCGCCTACAGCACCGATGAGGCCTGGGACCCGAATGAGGCGATGAGCCAGCCGACATGGTGGGGTGCGGTCGGCTTCCAGGACCCGGCCCCCGGGACGCACGCTCTCATCGTGCAGGCCGAAGCCTGCGATACGGCGGAGGGCCCTGAGATCCAGGTCTCACGGCCGGCGCCGCCGGGCACAGTTAGCCACCTGCGCTACCGCGAGGGCGACGTCCCGACCTGGGCGGATACGGCGGGCGCCGAGGTGCACGTGTTCATCGCCTGGGGCTGGGTGAACGCGATCGTGCCCGTCGACCGCATCGAGCCGGACGACCGCCGTCTTGTGTTTGCCGGAGCCGGCGCAGCGCAGGACGTGCGCGTTGGGAACCGCTACTTCATCGAGAACGTGCGCGAGGCTCTTGACGCGCCGGGCGAGTGGTTGGCCGACGCCGCGACCGGGGAGCTGCTGCATCTCCCCGAGCGGGAGACGTTTGCCGACGGGCCGGTGGTGGCCCCGGTGCTGGACCGTCTGGTCGTGCTGCAGGGCGATCCGGAGAACGACCGTTTCGTCGAGCATGTCCGGTTCGAGGGGCTCACCTTCACGGACACGACCTACAACCTCACGGACCAGTACTACCACCCGCAGGATGCTTGCGTCTGGATGGGCGGCGCGCGCGAGTGCGCGGTGGAGAACTGCGAGTTCCGGTGGCTGGGCGGGTACGCCGTCAAGCTGCTGGACCGGTCGACGCAGTGTACCGTTAGACGCAACCGGATGCACGATCTGGGGCAGGGCGGCGTGATCACGGTGGGCGGCACGGCGGAGCAGTCGCACCACTGCGCCATCCTCGGCAACACCATGGAGCGCTTGGGCCTCATCTACAAGCACGTGGCGGGCGTCTACGTGACCCACGGCAGCGACCACCGCATCGCCCACAACCGCATCACGGAGGTGCCGCGGTACGGGATCTCGCTGAAGAGCCAGGGGGAGGATCGGCTCTCCCACCGGAATGTCGTGGAGTACAACGAGATTCGCCGCTGCAATCTGGAGACGAACGACACCGGGGGCTTCGAAAGCCTTGGCTATGAGCACCGGGACAGCGGGAACATCGTACGCCACAACCTGATCGTGGACTCGGTCGGCCTGCTGACCACCCCCGAAGGGCAGATCCTGACGCCTCACTTCACCTGGGGCGTCTACCTCGACGACTACAGCAGCGGGACGACCGTCTTCGGCAACGTCGTCGTGCGCACGACCCACGGGGGCGTATGCATCCACGGGGGCCAGAACAACGACATCCGCAACAACATCTTCATTGAGGGCGAGACCCACCAGGTGCGCCTGCAGCCGCGCGACGACTTCATGCAGGGCAACTCCTTCGTGAACAACATCATCGTCTACTCGAACCCCGACGCCGACCTCATCTTCGCGTGGCGGAATCAGGCCGGGATGTTCGGCGAGGCTGACCGCAACCTCTACTGGCTGCAGGGCTCTGACCTGCGGACGCTGGAGAAGAGGCTGACCTTCGCGGGCACCTGGGCTGAGTGGCTGGCCGCGGGCTACGATGCCCATTCGGTCGTGGCCGACCCGCTATTCGTCGATCTCGAGCACGAGGACTTCCGCCTCCTGCCCGACTCGCCCGCCTTCGCGCTGGGCTTCCAGCCCATCCCGTTCGACAAGATCGGTCCCGAAGGGCTCGATGAGTGACGCCCTCGGAGCGTTGAGCCCGTTTGCTGCGGCGGGCCGCGGGTCAGCAGGTACCAGCCGGGCACTGACGAACCTAGAGTTGGGGTTACACCTGATACCGGCCCCCTCGCCCGGGGGACCGGCATGTCCGGGAGGGGGATGCCATGCCGAACAGGCTTGACCTGTTTGCATTGCGCCGTCACCGACTGCCCCACACGCCCGCGCCCGAGCCCACTCTGTCCGACCTCGCCGTCTCTACCCCGTCGATCACCGTGTCTCGCCGCGAGTTGCTGGGCCTGGCGGGAGCCGCCGCGGCCGCTTTGCCGCCCGGCGGCAAACAGCTGGCCTCGGGCGCGCGGGGGCCGGTCCGCTTCGCGGCGCGGGGTGAGCGGGTCGCGTTCAGCCTTGCGAGCCGGGAGTGCTGGGTGATCGACGCCGCCCAGTTCGCCGGCACACCGCGGCTGCGGTATACGCAAGGGGCCGACCGGATCGCCATCGAGCTGACCGGCGCGAAGTACCCCGGCACCGAGGTATCGGCTGACTTCGCGTGCGTGATCCGCCGCAGTCTCGTGGGCTGGCGCATGCAGCTGAAGCACGCCTTCGGCGGCCTGGAAGGGGAGGTCCCCTTCGAGGCATGGTTAGCCGGGGCTGAGCCCTTGCGCGGCGAGATCGGGGCTCAGGGCGTCGTGTGTGCGGTGGGCGGGGACGGACGGGTCGAGGCCGGGGCCGGGCGCCTCAGCTTCGGGCCGGACTGCGCTCTTCGGCTTGGGGGCGAGGGTGTGGCTGTCCTCGCGCGTCCCGAGGGGACGCGGCGCGCCGACTTCGTGACGATCGCGCTGCTGCCTCCCGCGGCCGCGAGCGTGCTCAGCGATCCGCCCGGGCAGCGGTCGCTGATTACGCTGGAGCGGGGCGACGAGGAGTGGGGCCTGCCGGAGTTGCCGACCCCCCCGGGCACGCGGCTGGAGGCCGAGGGGAGCGCCTTCGATCGTCTGACCCTCGAGACCGGCGAGCGTGATGGCGCTCTCGTGCAGGCGCTGGCGGCGAGCGCCAACGGCGATGAGCCGCGCCTGCGCTTCGCGCCGGGGGGCGACTTGCGCGGGATCGACGGCCGTCCCCTGGCCCTGCCCTTGGCGGACCCGCGTTACGCGCTGGCCTTCGACGGCGAGGGGGATGAGGCCGCCTTGGTGGCCGATTTTGCCGCGCAGCCGACATGGCTCAGCGGCGGCGGCTGCACACTGCAAGTGGGCGGCGGTCCGGACGTTGAGCCCTTCGAGGTCACGCAGCGCGACGGCGCCCCCGCTGCCGTGCGGTGCGAGCCCGCGCTGGTGACCTTCGCCGCGCCCTTGGCCGGGGCGGTGGTTGGTCCGGCAGCGCCGGCAGCCCCGGCGCGCGTGTCCTTCATCGCCGATGGGGAGCGGGTTGCGCAGCGGCCGCCGATCGTACGTCCTCCCGTGCGCCCCAAGCCGGACGAGGACGCGGAGCCGCCGGAGCGGACGCCGGCACCCGAGACAGACATTCGACCCGACCGGACGCCCGCGGGGACGGTGCTGACGCGGCCGGACCGCGCGATCGTCGATGTGGCGCTGCTGCCCTTCACCGTGCCGGTCCTGCGGAAGGACGACCTGTTGTACCTGACCTTCCGCTTCGTGAACCTGCGGCTGGAGACCGGGGCCGGGCAGGCTCCCCGGCTGGTGCGCGTGAAGCCCGACGACCGCGCGCTGATCGTCGTGCACTTCCCGCCGCAGCACATCGGGGAGCGAGCGTTCCTGGAGGAGAGTGACGACGAGCCCACGCCGCCGCCGGTGCCCAGCATCCTGTCCGGGCCCAGCCGCCTCGTGTTCGAGGTGCCTGCCTCGACGACGGAAATCCCCTACACGCTCCCGGCGCTGCTGGACTGGTCCAGCTTCGACCTCGCGGTCGCCCCGACGGCTCTTCCGCCGCCCTTGCCGAAGGTGGCTCGCGTGGCGGCCGAGGCCCAGCCTCGCGCCATCGGTCGCGTCCAGGCCGCGGATCTCTCCCGCGTTGGCGTGGTGGATGTGGGCCGTGGACCGGCGCCTCCGCTGCGGGTGCAGGCCAACAAGGGGAGCCTCTCCCTGGATGTGGCGCCCTCGCAGGCCGTCCTCGCGCCAGGCATATCGGCGGCCCTGCTGCAGACGCTGGAGCCCGCTGAGCCGAAGGCGACCGAGACGGCGATCGAGCTCCCGTATCGGCTGATCCTCTCGCCCAACGCCTCCGCCGGATGGCTGCATTCGCTGACCGGTGTGCGGCGGAACAAGCGCGTCGAGCTCTGGCACACGCGCTTGGGGGTGAAGTCCGCCGACGGCACGATCCGCGAGGACCAGTATGCCTACGGGTGGGACAACGAGGACTTCCGGGTCCTGCAGGTCTCGCCGCCTACCGGGGTCTACCGGCGGCTCCACACGCTCCGCGCCATCTGGTCACCCGATTACTCCAAAGAGATCCCGATGTCGAACCTGGAGGTCCCGTTCCGGATGGCCCTCAACCGGCGGGACCGCTGTCAGCTCGTGTGGCTGATGGCGGACTACACGCTCCAGGAGTGCCGCCAGCGGGTCGCCGAGACGAAGAAGCTGATGCTCAGCTCCCTCGGCGCGTGGATCGACGCGCGCTACGGGTATGACCCGCTGCCGCTCGGGCACGGGCTGAGCCTCGAGGAGTGGCAGCACATCACGACGATGGGCCGCGACCAGTATGTAAAGGTCGTGGAGCTCGGCTATCTCTTCCCCTTCGGGCATCGCGCCGCCCTGGTCAAGGTGACGGAACGCAAGTTCGAGGTGGCCGGCGGCAGCAGCGTCGCCTACCTCCGGCAGCGCTTCTACATCGTCGTCCGCGAGCCCGTGAAGACCTATGCCGCGCCGGGTCAGCCCTACAACGGCCGCCGGATGCCCTTCCGCACGGTGACGCTCCTGACGCGCGTCACGCCGACCCTGACGATGACCGATGACGCGGCGGTGCCTGGCGTCGCGGGCACGACGCAGGACTGCTTCTGGGCGCGCGTGCAGGGCGAGGACTTCCAGTTCAGCTTCGTCGCCGAGGACTGGGATGGCGAGGAGCACGCCTTCACGGCGCCCTTGGTGTTCGCGGGCGCGGCGGGCGATCTGTGCTTCAAGCGCGGCCCGATGAGCAAGCTCGTGGCCGAGTACATGAAGCTCAGCGATCCGGCCGCCGACCCGAACGTGGCGCCGGTCGCGCGAGCGAAGCGGCCCTTCTTCGGGCGGAAGGTGGCCTTCGCGGACAGCGAGGGCGCCAAGTCCGGAGACGCCGCCTTGGAGTCCGAAGCGATCACTTTCGGGGCGGAGGTCGACGATCCTGCGGCGGGTCTGAACTCCGATGCCCTCCGCTTGGCCGGGCAGCCCTGCTTCTACCCCACGGTTGCCGCCGCCGATGTTCGGGTGCCGGCGGCCGTCATCGTCACCGGGCAGAACGCCGCGGTGCCCATCAAGATCGCCGAGCAGTACGTCACCGACGCCTGGAGCGCCGCCAAGAACCAGGGCAGCGTCTTCGCTGAGATGCTGGAAAAGGCGCCGCTCAACTTCCCCGGCGATAAGGGCGGCGGATTGGCCCTGCCCAACATCAACCTCGGCGGCCTCTCGCGGCAGTTCGGCCCGGTGGGCGACGACTTGGCGAACTTCGCGAGCGGCAACTTCGACCCGAAGGAGTTCTTCAAGGGCGCCGCCTCCACGCTGTTCGGGTGCATCGATCTGTGGGAGATCATCTCCGGCGTCTTCGGCGGAGCGGAGGTGCCGGGTCTGACGGTCGACGTCGAGAAGGACAAGGACGGCCTCCCGAAGCTGATCCGCGCCCGGTACGCCTGGACCCCACAGGTGAAGAGCTTCGCCCCACTCTTCAAGGCCGACAACAACGGCAAGCCCGCGACCTTCGAGCTCAAGGCCGTCGTCGAGGTCCCGGTCGCCCCCGATCTCGATGTCAGGTACGATTCCCTCGCCCGGTTGCGGAACTTCACGGTCGATCTGTACTGCATCGTGGTGCGGTTCAACCGGCTGGAGTTCACCTCGAAGAGCGGCGTGAAGCCGGACGTGGGCGTCGACATCGGGAAGGTCGAGTTCGCCGGGCCGCTCTCGTTCGTGAACCAGCTCCAGGAGCTGCTCAGCGATCTGGTCCCCGGCTTCTCGATCGACGTCACCCCGACCGGCGTGTACATCGGCTACCAACTCCCGCTGCCCAGCGTCGCCATCGGGGTGATGACCCTGCAGAACATCACCTTAGGGGCCGCGCTGACGCTGCCGTTCACCGGCGATCCGCTGCGCTTCCGCTTCAGCTTCTGCGAGCGGGAGAACCCGTTCCTGCTCAGCGTCTCGATCTTCGGCGGGGGCGGTTTCTTCGCTATCGAGCTGACGCCGAGCGGAATGCAGATGCTGGAGGCGTCCTTCGAGTTCGGCGGGACGTTCGCCCTCAACATCGGGGTCGCCAGCGGCGGCGCGTACCTGATGGCGGGCATCTACTACAAGTGGGAGAACGGCGACTCGACACTCACCGGGTATGTGCGGTGCGGCGGCCATCTCAGCGTTCTGGGTCTCATCACCATCTCGGCTGAGTTCTACCTCGGCCTCACGTACGAGAGCGCGGGCAACCGCTGCTGGGGTCAGGCGAAGCTGACGGTGGAGATCGAGATTCTGTTCTTCAGCTTCAGCGTGACACTCTCGGTCGAGCGGGAGTTCACCAACTCCGGCGGCGGAAGCGCGTACTTGCCCACAGGCGAGCGCCTGGCGTTCCTGGGCACGCCGGCGGAGATCGCGCGCCTGGGCTTGGCGCCCTACGGGCAGCGCCCGCCGACGATCGAGGAGTCCATGTCTGTCGACGACTGGCAGGCCTACTGCGCAGCCTTCGCCTGAGAGCCGTCGCCGGGCGTCACCCGCAGGGCCGTGCCGGTCACCTGTCACCCGCCGTCCATCGAGGTGCGCCATGAAGCAACAGACCGTCATGTGGACTGCGCTGCCCAACGGGGTCGCGAACGGCAAGCTACGGCTATCGGTCTTCGTGTCCCCTCGGTTGGAGACGAACGAGGGGGGCGACCGGCCCTCCCTGAGCCTGTTCCCCGACTTCCTCGACTGGCCGGCGCGGATGGCGGCGGCGCAGTTCCAGGTGCGCTTCGGGGGGCGTCCACCCGTGGCGGCGGTGCGCGTGGAGCCGGAGGGGGGGGCCGCCGCCCGGGACCTCTACCGCGCGATGCTTAACGCCGGGACGTATGTTGAGCCCGTGAAGCTGCCACCCCTCGCCGGCCGCGCACTCCGGTCGTTCTCGGTGCGGAATGTGCACACGCACCTGCGACAGGCCTACCAGGAGACCGCGCTGGACTCCCCGACGGTCATCCCGCGGCTTTCCCCGCGGCGGCTCCAATCCCAGCCGGCGGGGCGATTCCTGGGTCAGATCGCCCTCCCGCCGCAGGAGCGGGCGGCGCTCCGCTCGCAGCTGGACACGCAGCGCCGGGCCGCTCCCGACCAGGTGCTCTACAACCCGCCCGTCGAGGATCTGACCTCGGCCAGGACGCGCATCGCTGCCGCGACTCCGGCCGGCGCGGCAGTGCCCAAGGCCACTGCCTCGGCGCAGGCGGTCAACTTCGAGCAGGTCGGCAGCTTCTATCTCGCCGACCGCCCCGCGCGCGTGGAGATCGCGCGTCCGCTCGTGCTGGCGCCCGAGATGGACTTCCACAAGATCGTCTCGGCCCTCGGTCAGTATCCGGCCGTCTTGCGGCGCATCGGGCTGGTCATCGATCTCGAAGTCCCCTACGACTCGGCCTTGGCCGGGCAGACGACCGTGGAGGTCATTCCCGCCTGGACCTCGACGCTGGAGACGACGAACGTCACGCCCCGCACGCGCTGCATCATCGGGCCTGCGCAGTTCGTGGCGCAACCTCGCCCCGACAGCGATCTGGACAACGGGATGCTGCGACTGGACGATGAGGCGCGCTTCGAGGTCGGTCAGGTGGATGTTGACGGCGCGGCGATCAAGGCGATGAACGCGGCGGAGGAAGCGCAGAGCGGGGACGCCGACGAAGAGAAGAACGCGGCCCTGCCATCCCTCCGATCGGCGGGCATCTGGATCGCCCGCGTCAACCGCGCGCATCAGCTGGCCACCTACACCCTCCCGCGCACCGAGGCGCAGAACCTGCAGCTGGCCAGCCTGTCGAAGAGTCAGCCCGGCAAGGTAGAGGACCTCTACGCAGATGATGTGGTACGCGGCTACCGCATCGACGTTCTGGACGAGGAGGATGGCCAGTGGCGATCGCTCTGCGCTCGCCAGGGGCAGTACCGCTTCAAGAACGACACCGAAGGCGTCAACAAGCAGCTGACGCTGGAGGACGAGGGGTGGGTCTCCTCAGCGGCGGCGGAGAGCACCGACGAGGACGATGACGATGTGTACGTGCACGAGACGCTCTTCACATGGGACGGCTGGAGCATGGTTGCGCCCCGACCCATGCGCCCCCTTCCCCAGAAGGGCGTCCCGGCGGCCACCGGCTCGGAGTACGGCCTCAACGCCCGCTTCACCCCGAAGCCTGGCTCGCTGCCGCGCCTGCGGTTCGGGCACTCCTACCGGCTGAGGGCGAGAGTGGTCGATCTCGCTGGGAACAGCTTGCCCGCCGAGCTCCCGGATGATTCCCTGGCCTCGGAAGCCGTCGACTACGTTCGTCACGAGCCGATCGCGACGCCCGTGCTCGTGCCGCTCACCGATCTGACGAAGTCCCCCGGCGAGACCCTCGACCGGATCGTCATCCGCAGCTACAACGACAGCCCCGACAAGGACGAGAAGCCCTCGGCCGAGGCCTCCGAGCGCCACGTTGCGCCGCCGAAGACCTCCGAGAGCATGGCGGAGTGGCACGGCAGGTTCGACGGCCCCGCCGGTATGCAGGGCGATGCCGCGACGTATCAGCTCATCGTCGAGAACGACGGCGCCCTGGGCGACATCGAGCCCGCGGAGCAACTCGAGCTGCCCTACCTGCCCGATCCCCTCGCGATCGGCGCCACCATCCGTTCGGTACAGATCGACGTCGCCCCGGGCCCGGAGGACGAGGTCGTGAAGATCCCCTTCACGGGCGACTGGCCCGACGTGCGCCCCTTCCGGATCCGCGTGGTCGAGCGCCGTGGCGCCGGGGAGGGTCCGGCCTTCCAGGGCCTCGATCGTCGCCTCGTGCTGCCTCTACCCAAGGCTGAGATTGCCGAGATCTGGCTGAGTTGCCACACCGACGAGCCCCAGGTCTCGAACCTTGGCGTGTACCGCTGGACGGTCGAGGGTCTGGCGGCTCCGGCGCTGCGCGCGGCTCCGTTACCGGCCCCTCAAGGCCGGCAGCTGCGACGCCAGCTGTTCACTCCCGCCGAGGCTCCGGCGGCCGCGCAGGCAGTGAATCTGGCCCCGGCGCAGACGCAGCAGCTCCAGACTCTCAACACGGCGGTGCTCAAGGGCATCCACTGGATGGTCACGCCGTACCGGAAGATCACCCTCGTTCACGCCGTGCAGCAGCCGCTCATCACCCCCAACCTCCAGAGCCTCCAGGCGCTGAAGGGGATGGGGAAGACGTTCGCCACGCTTGAGGACAAGTTCCCGATCAGTGGGAAGAGCACCCTGAAGGTTGACGTGCTGGCCGAGTGGGAGGAGCCCATCGACCCGCTCTCCGAGCCGACTTGGCGCACGCTGCAGGGCCGGGCGCACGTGGTCGAGCTGCCGGTGCAGTACGCGGACGAGCAGGTGGTGATGGGGAGCCCCCAGGAGCCCGAGACGCCGGCGCCCGGCGGCGCAGGTCGGACCTTCGCGCCGCGCGCCCTGGGAGTCCCGCTCATGCGCGTGCGGGCCGGGGAGCCCCGGCCTCAGCGCGCCGCCCTGGCTCCGCGCCTGGCGACGCTACGGATCCTGGGGCCGCGCCATGAGTTCGGCGACACCAAGTACCGCCGGGTGAAGTACAAGGCGGTCGCAACGACGCGCTTCCGCGAGTATTTCCCCTTCGCCGATGAGGACCTCAGTTCGGGCAAGGCCAAGATCACTCGAGAGTCCCCGCCGGTCGCCGTTGATGTCCTGAACTCCGCGCGCCCTCTCGCGCCCAAGATCAGGTATGTGATCCCGACCTTCGGCTGGGAGAGCCAGCCGGCGGCCGACGGGATGACGAGCACTCGTCGCGGCGGCGGCCTGCGCGTGTACCTGGAGCGCCCGTGGTTCTCCTCGGGCGAGGGCGAGCTGCTCGGGGTCGTCCTGCCTCCGGCGACGGTCCAGCTTGCCGACCGCGTGGGCCGGGGCAGTGGGGGGGGCGTCCCGGAGGCGCTGAAGCGCTATGTCACGCAGACCGGCGCGGACCCGGTCTTCCGCTCGGGCGCCGTCAGCCCGGCCCCCGCACCCAGCGAGTTCACCCTCGGCCTGGAGACGGAGGATGGGCTGACCCTCGACGAGGTCCCCAATGCGCGGGTTACGGTGGTCGGCCACAAGGTGCAGTTCGACCCGAGCCGACAGCTCTGGTTCTGCGACATCGAGCTCAGCCCGCAGGACGCCTACTACCCCTTTGTGCGGCTGGCCCTCGCGCGGTACCAGCCGAAGTCCGTGCAGAGCGCGACCGAAGACTGCAAGCTCTCGCAGGTCGTCCTGGCCGACTTCGCCCAGCTGACGCCGGACCGCACGGCCGGCGTGAAGTTCGACGCGGCCGCCCGGATGGCCCAGGTCAGCGTGACAGGCGTTGGGTACGTGGCTCCGGGGACCGGCTCCGAGATGGAGGCGTCCCTGGAGGTCCGGGAGCAAAGCCTCCCGGCCGGTCCGCTGGGTTGGGCCCCGGTGCCGGAGGCCACCGTGCGGCTGACAGCGTCGCGGCTGAACGACCGTCTGACGGCCTGGACGGGCCGGTTGCCGGTACCGGGCGATCAGCCGCCCACCCGCTTCCGCGTCGTGGTCAAGGAGTTCGAGCGCTTCCTCGCCGATGAGGGGGAGGAGGCCGCCACGCCGCCAACGGCCATGATGGTGGCCCGGGCCTTCACGAACCGTCGCCTCGTCTACGCCGACGTGCTGGGCCTCGCGCCCGCTCAGGGAGCTCCCGACGAGGGGGATCAGCCGTTCTAGCGCTGCGGCAACATGAGCGGCGCCGGGGCCGGAGACCCGACGCCGCGCCCTCTCAAGGAAGCCGGCCCCATGCCTGATGACCGCATCGCCGCACTCCTGCAACAGGTCGAGGCCAACCGCCTCGCCGCACACATCCGCTACCTCGCCGCCGATCCGCTGCCCTGCCGCAAGCTGAGCCACACGCTGCCCGGCCACGAGCGGAGCACCCTCGAGGAGGCCGACGACTACCTCGCCGCCCAGCTCGCGGCCTGGGGCTACCCGGTCGAGCGTGAGCCGGTCCAGGTTCAGGCCTTCCGCTGCGACACCAGCAAGCCCAAGGCCCATCAGTACTCTCCGCCCGGCCCGGAGGACCCGTGGCACACCGCGCACAACCTCCACGCTCGGCGCCCCGGTGGCGCTCGCCGGGCGGAGACGCTCGTGATCGTCTCCCACAAGGACTCCCCCAGCTGGACCGATTCGCCGGGGGCGTACGACAACGCGGTTGGCACGGCTGCCAACCTGGAACTCGCGCGGGTGCTGGCCGACGTCGAGCTTCCCGTGAGCATGTGGCATCTCTTCTGCAACGAGGAGCACACGCCGTGGACGAGCGTGAACGCGGCCCAGCGCGCCCGAGCGCGCGGCGATCAGCTGCTCGCGGTGTTCAACACCGACAGCCTTGGGGGGAAGTCCCAGGCCGACCTCGACGCCGGCCGCAAGACGAATGTCACCGGCTACACTGCGCCGGAGGGGAAGCGACTGGCCGACCTGATGGCCGTGGTGATCGCGGACTACGGGCTGGGCCTGATCCAGCGCAGCGTTCAGCGGGAGGCGCCAGGGGATGACGACGGCTCCTTCGTGAACGCGGGCTTCCCGGCGGCGATCATCAACGTCGGTTCGCTGCCCTATGGCGATCCGCACTACCACGCGGAGGGCGACACGGCTGACCACGTCGACGTGGAGAACGTGCACCTCGCCACCCAGGCCATCCTGGCGGCGCTCCTTACGCTCGCCTGGAAACCCGGCGGCTGAGCCGCGGTCGCGCGTGAGTCAGCGCTGCTCGCTCTCCACCTCGCACTGCCGTTCCATCGTTTGCTCCCACGCCTCCAGCGTCTCCGCCAGCTTCTCCTGCAGGCGTTGATGCTCGACGCTCAGCGCCTGCACCCGGGCCGCGTCCGCGTAGACCTCGGTGTCGCCCAGCAGCGCCTCGACCCGCTCGATGCGGGCCTCCAGATCTGCCGCCTGCTCTTCCAACTCGGCTGCGCGGCGTTCGAGCTGCTTGCGAGCGAGTGCGGTGCTCGCGCCGGCGGCCCTCCGGTCCCGTCGCGCAAGTCGCTCTTCGCGCAATCGCGCCTGCTTCATGGCCTCACGGGCGGCCTCGGCGGCCTCGCGGCGGGCCGCTTCCTCGGCCTCGCGGGCCGCCCGGTACGCGGAGTAGTTCCCGTCGTAGAGCCGCGTTGTGTCACCCTCTATGACGAGGGTCTTGTTCGTGATCGCGTCGAGGAAGTAGCGGTCATGCGAGACGGCCAGGATTGTGCCGCCGTACTCCCTCAACGCCGCTTCGAGCGCGCCGCGGGAATCAATGTCGAGGTGGTTGGTGGGCTCATCGAGGATCAGGAACGTCGGCCGGGCCATGATGAGCTTGCCGAGGGCCAGACGGCTCTGTTCGCCCCCAGACAGCTGCCCGACCCGCTTGAACACATCCTCCTCCACGAATAGGAAGCGCGCCAGCAGGTGCCGCAGCTCCCCGCGGTTCGCTCCGGGGACAGCCTCGGCGAACTCCTCCAGCACGGTTCGGCGCGGGTCGAGCTCGATGCGCTCCTGCGCGAAATAGCCGAACTCGACGCTGGTGCCCAGGCGCGCGGCGCCCGCCAACGGAGCCAGCTCCCCCAACGCTGCCCGGAGAAGGGAGGTCTTGCCCGAACCGTTGGGGCCAACGAGCCCCACCCGGTCCCCACGTCGCACGATCAGGTCGACGTTCCGGACGACGGGCCGCCCGTCGTACCCGACCGCGACCTGACCGAAGTGGAGGATCTCGTTGCCGCCCCGGATTCGCGGCGTGAACCGCAGGTTAGCCTTGCGGCGCTCGCCGACGGGCGGGTCGATCCACTCCACCTTGTCGAGGAGCTTCAGCCGGCTCTTGGCCGCTCGCACGAGCTTCTCCTGGCCCGTGCCCAGCGCCCACCGGATGAACTCCATCTGCCGCTGGCGCTCGCGCTGTTGCCTCTCGTAGGTACGCTCCGTCTGCAGCAGCCGGCGCTCCTTGTCCTGCACGTATGTGTCGTAGTTCCCCGCGTACTCGACGAGGCGATGGTCGGTCAACTCCACGATCCGCCGCACCGTCTGGTTCAGAAAGCGTCGGTCGTGGCTGATAATGACCGCCGCCCCGTGGTATGTGCCGAGGTAGCGCTCCAGCCACTCCGTGCCCTGGATGTCGAGGTGGTTCGTGGGTTCGTCCAGGAGCAGCACATCTGGGTCCCGCAGCAGGAGCACGGCGAGCGCCGCCCGGTTCTTCTCGCCCCCGCTGAAGCTCGACACGGGACGCTGGAAGGCCGCCGTGCTCAGCCCGACGCCGGTCAGGATCGTCGCCGCGCGCACCTCGTACTCGTAGCCGCCCGCGCGCTCGAACTCCGCCCGGACCGCCTCATGCCGCTCCATCACGGCGTCGAGGTCCTCGATCGCCGGGTCGGCCATCTCCGCCTCGAGCTGCTGCAGCCGCTCCTCCATCGCGCGCATCTCGGGGAACACATCCATCGCCGCCTGCCACAACGTCTGACCGGGGGGAAACGTCGAGTCCTGCGGGAGGTAGCCCACCGTGGCGCCGCGCGCGAGCGTAACCGTCCCGTCCTCGGGCTCGGTCTGGCCCAGGATCAGGCGGCAGAGCGTCGTCTTTCCGGTGCCGTTCGCGCCGATCAGCCCGATTCGGTCGCCCTCGTGAATGGTGAGCGCGACCTCTTCGAGAACCAGCTCGGCGCCGTAGTACTTGGTGAGTCGGTCAACAACGGCAAGCGGCATCCGTCACTCCACGAGTCTCCAGGCCCTCACGTAGTCGATGCTGAAGGTCGAGGGCAGGTCCTGCTCGTTGGGCAGGCCGAACCACTCGGGCATCGTCTCGCTGTCGAAGTTCAGCGTTAGCGGCTGATGCCAGTGGGTGTTCTCCATCGTCCGCACCGGTTGGCCATCGAAGTAGTAGATAAGCTCCCCCGGCGTCCACTTCAGCCCGTACACGTGGAAGTCGTCCGCGAGTGGGCTGTCGGCCGCGTGGTCGCTGCCCCGGGCGAAGTGCTCCTTCTCGGTGGGGGTGTGGAAGACGTGGGCGTTCATGTGCACGACGCGCTCATGCCCGGGCGCGCCGCCGCCGATCTCGAACACATCGATCTCCGTCCAGATCTCGGGGGTGCTCTCGTAGAACCAGAACGCGCTCGACCCACGCGACTTCATCGCGCGGCACTTCGCCTCGAAGTACCCGTACCGTACGAGCGCCTTGCTCTTCACCGCCCCGCAGGTGAAGGTGTTGTAGCCCTCCGGCAGCCCCTCCCGATCCTCCCGCCGCATGGTAATGTCCAGGGAGCCGTCGCGCACCGTTACGTTCTCCGGGAGGAAGTACCCCGGTTGTCTGCCCAGCCAGCCCGGGTTGCGTGGGTGCCACTTGGCTTCGTCGAGCGTGTCGCCGTCGAACTCGTCGGTCAGCTCCGGCAGGGGCTCCCACTTCTGGGGGCCGGGTGGCTGAGCGAACACCATGCAGGCCACGAGCAGCGCAGCTCCGAGGGCCAGACACATGGACAGGACCTCCCCAGATGATCGGTAGCCTATTATCCTCGCGGGAGCCGTCGCTGTCCAGTGGCGGAGGGGTCGGGGGGCAGCGCCCCTCATTGCGGCGAGCGGTCGGCCTCGCGTAGGAGCAGGAGCGTCCCGGCCTGCTCCCCCTCGCCACGGAGGGTGATCCGATCGGGGTTCGAGGTGAAGGTGACCAGATAGAGGTGACGTCGGCGTGAGTCGGGCCCGATGGCGATGACGGCCTCTTGACCCCGACGCCAGATCACGCGCACAGGTTCCCGGAACGCGACGTCCGGCCCCCAGGCCTGTACGGTGCCTGCGTGCCCGCCGCCGAAGTCGAAGCGGAAGCCGGCGTCCTTGCCCGCCGTCCAGGCGCCCTCGAGCTTGCGGGCCGCATCGGTCCTGCGCAGCCGGTCGGTCAGCACGAACCCCGTCCAGCCGACGATCCCGCCGACGAGGGCTATCACCAACAACCCCACCAGCCCGCAGCGGATCGCGGTCCAGTCCATGTCTGGGGCCCGATTCCGGCTCATGCCCCGTTCCCTCTGCGGGTTGTGGCGCCGGCCGCCGACAGGCGTCAGTCTCCCGTAAGTTCGGCGAATGCGCGCCGGCGAAGCGCGGCCAGCGTCGCCGCATCGCCCGACTCCACGGCCTCCTGCGCCAGAGCCGCGACCCGGGCCCGATCCCAGCCCGGCCGCTCGGCGAGCAGTGTCAGCAGCGCGTGGTCCTCAGCGCCGTCCCGGTACGCCTCCCAGCGCTTAGAGGGGATCAACTCCGTCTCGTCCCCGTCGTAGACCGCCGCATAGTCGTGCCGGTCAGCGTCCCACGGGTCCCAGACGCTGCCCCCGGCGTCGGCGTAGTCCCAGAAGCCGAATCCGCGCAGGTCTTTCACGAACGCCTCCCAGAACGCCAGCCGGAAGGCCCGCAACGGCGAGCTGCTCTTGCCCAGCACCTGGTACATCCACACTTCGTCGGCCGTCTCGCGACAGAAGGCCAGACGGTCGTCCTTGGCGGTGTCGAGGCTCGGGCACCAGATGTCCACCACCGGGGCCATGAGTTCCATGTCCGCCGGCGTCGCCGCGCCGTAGGGGTTCTCGAACAGGCGGATGCGCGGGTCCGCGGCGCGAACCGCCTCGCCCACCGTGCGCACCATCGCTGCGCGGTCGGCGGAGGGCTCGTCCACGAGGTACAGCGCCCAGTCACCAAACCCGAACCCGCGCTCCGCCATCCCCTGGGCCAGCTCCTCTGCCCAACGTTCGACGTGCGGCCGCCATTCGGGCGCTGGGTACTCCGGCCCGTTCGGCGGGCGCAGGCGGTTCACGCGGTTCGCGAGCTCCAATCCGGGCCACAGCAGGAGGCACTTCGCCCCCGGGTGCAGCGCGATCTGCGCGTCGAGCTCTTTCCAGTCCAGCCCCTGCCATTCCCCGGCCTCGCCGAACGTCGGCCACGGGGTGAACGCGCCATGGATCACGTAGGTGTTGATATGGTGCGCCCGCAGGTCGGCACGCGACTGCGGGATGCGCCCCTGCAGCAGTTCCCAAGTCGTGTAGTCATACGCGAACGTGTGGATGTCCAACATCTGAGGCAGGGCAAGGTGGTGTACCCTCGCGGTCAGCGGCAGCGTCTGGCGCTCCCTGCCGCATGACACCTCCATTTCCGTGCGATGCCGTCCGGGCTCGAGCGCCGCGCCGTCCAGCATCAGCCACAGGTCCTGAGTCATCCCCGGCGGCAGCTCCACCGTGACCGGCCCGTGTCCCGTGCCGATCCTCGGCAATGGGTCGCCGATGATCAGGACCTCCGCGGTGGGGACGTACCGCAGCAGTCGCCAGGTCAGCGCCTCGGCCGGTAGGCTCTTGGCGACGCTCACCTCGACCGACTGCGTCTCCTCCGTCAGGTTGGTGAGCCGCACGCATGCCGGCTCCTGCTCCCCCCGGAGCAGCTCGAGGGGGCCGGGCCCGCGTTCCTCCGGGCCGGCCGGCAGCAGGGGGGCGACTTCGCTGTACGGGTGCGCCCAGCGAGCGTACACGTCCGGCGCCTCGGCCTTCCAGGCCGCTCGGTTCAGCTTCGCCATCAGACGGTACACGTCCGTGTGCAGCGGGAAGTACGGTGGGCCCTGCCGCGCGTTGAGGGCCGTCGGCAGGTCGCTCGCCGCCACGAGTCGCTCACGCAGCGCCTCAATCTCGGGGAGCAATTCGGGCGCCCCGCACTCCTTCGCCGCCGCCTGGACCGCGGCGAGGTCGTCGAGGGCCCGGTCCCGCGCGCGCTGCTGCGCGAGCCGCGCCAGGTCGGCCTCAGTGACCTCGTGGAAGGCGAGGTCATCGAACCAGACGGTCCCAGTGGACTGGTGCAGGTAGAGGATGACGCTGAGCCACGTCCGCTCGTTCGCCGGGAAGGGACCGATCTCGATGTACGTCCAGTCGAAGGTGCCCGCGAAGGGGCGGCTGGCCTTGAACGTGCCGCCGCCCTCGTTGCCGAGGTAGAGCCGCGCCAGCATCGCGCCGGCGCCGGGCTGAATGTCCTCCCCCCTAATCCACGCCGTCGCCACGTAGAACCGGTCCGGCGCGAAGTCCACCTGCTGCTGCATCATGCTGTAGCTGCCGGCGTTCCGATGGGACAGCCTCAGCGAGCGGCGGCCGGAGTGCGCGCAGGTGTCATCCAGGCTGATGCAGCCCGGCTCGGGCAGCTCCGTCAGCCAGTTGGACCAGCCGAGCGGCATGCCGTTCTCACCGACCTCCTCGAACCCGCCGTTGGAGAGGAGGTTCGGCGTCGTGGGCTGACTGCGCACAGGCACGGCGATGAGCACTGCGAGGGCAGTGAGGATGCACATCGATGGGTCCTCCCGGGTGACGGCCGACGGAATGCAGACGTTCCGCCTGCGCGCTCGTCTTGCCTCTCGACCCCCGCCGGCACTTCCTTCACGGGAAGTTGCCGGCAGCCATCATGTAGGCAAAGAAGCCGGCGGCGGCCAGCAACCACAGAATGCCGAAGGCGGAGATGACGAGGGCGACGATGGCAAGCACGGTGCAGTGCACCGGTTTCTCCTCGATCCGCCGGAACTCCACCAGCGCGATGATCGACAGCACCAGCGCGGGAATGGACAGG
>Ga0233425_10004173_pt1 | contig 24679 bp, 20 predicted proteins | sample Watercolumn_Towu_2_FD_181712 | JGI IMG/M metagenome (GOLD analysis project Ga0233425, IMG submission 181712) | Freshwater microbial communities from Lake Towuti, South Sulawesi, Indonesia - Watercolumn_Towuti2014_140_MG | ecosystem: Environmental > Aquatic > Freshwater > Lake | place... | reverse complement strand
TGCATTATACTTCAACCTCCCTAAAAAAACGGTGCAGGGCTCAAGGCGCAAGGATGAAGAGGACATTCTCAGTGCGTCTAGAGCCGAATTTTCAAATTAAACGATTCGCCGAACGCCGAACGCTCAATGACGAACGTTTTTTCATGAACCGATTCTCTCCAGACACTTCAGTCCCAACCGGCTAATCAGTACACCGACCATTTCTTTGCGATACCAGGCCTGGCCGCGGATGCTGTCCCGCATTTTGGTTTCCTGAGCAGCCTTTGTTCCGACTTCGGCCAGCGTCTGCTCGTTCACTTCTTTTCCAGTCAGGTATTCTTCGGCCAGCAGAGCCCGGATAGGTGTGGGTGCGGCCACACCTAAGGCAACGCGCACCTTGGTACAGGTCTTCTTGTCTTCCGCCAGGGACAAGCCCATGCCCACCCCTAAGATCGGCAGTTCCATGGCCTCTCGCCGGGTATGCTTGATATAGCCCCCGGTGGTCCTGGGAAGCAGGGTGGGAATAAAAAATTCGGTTAAGATTTCCCCATGGTCCATCAAGGTCTGCCCCGGGCCGAGGAAGAAACTCTTTAAGGGCAGGGATCTTTTCCCTTTCGGCCCCACCAGGGTCAGGTGAGCCCCCAGGGTCAGCAGGGGGATGATCCCGTCGGCCGAGGGCACGGCATTGCAGATATTGCCCCCGATGGTGGCTACATTACGCACCTGAACCGAGCCGATATTCTGCACGGCATCATGAATGGCCGGATAGTGGCTCCGAATCAATGGAGAGGTTTCCAGCATCCGGTGGGTAGTCAAGGCCCCGATACGCAAGATCCCTTCGGCATCACGTTGGATATAGGCCAGATCCTTCAGACCCCGCAAAGAAACCAGATAGTGGGGTGCAATTTTCTTCTCTTTGCACTTGACGATCACATCCGTTCCCCCGGCGACATACTTGGCCGAATCCCCGTGTGACTCAAGCAGAGAAATCGCTTCGTTAATTGATTTGGGTTGCAGGTATTCAAGCTTTTTCAAAATAACCTCCAGACTGACAAATTCTGATTTAGGATTTGGGATTTCGGATTACGGAATCCCGGAACCCCGTATTCATATTTCTTTTCGTATCGAGTATATCGGAAAAGGCATTTTAAAAACGATATACGACAGACAAACTACGAGATTTATCTCACTAAATTAGAAAAAACCAAAACGGTCCAATAGGGTGACAACATCAACAATATGATCGCCAGAATATAGGAGGGCAGATAATAGGCCCCTCCTTTAAATACCGTGGCCAGGGGAATATCCTTGGCCATTCCGGCAACGACATAGCAACAGATGCCGATGGGCGGCATGATGGCCCCCATGGTCGTTACGATGGTAATGACCTGCCCGAACCAGATAGGGTCATACCCCATAGACATGACCAGGGGATAAAAGATGGGCAGAGAAACCAGCAAAAAGGCCAGGGCATCCATGACACACCCGCCGATGATATAACACCCCAAGATGATCCAGAGCAAAATCCAGGTCGGCAGGGCTAGAGAACTGATCCAGGCGGCGGCTTCAAAAGGAAGACGGGTCAGGGCCAGGAAACGTCCGAAAATAGTCGCCCCGGCAACAATCATAAACACCAGACAGGAAATGCGCAGGGTGTCGATAATCGATTTTTTAAATCCATCCCAGGACATCTTGCGGCGCACCAGGCAAATGATCAAGCCCAGGGTACAACTGGCCGCCGCCGCTTCCGTGGCGGTGACCACGCCGGTAAAAAGGGCGTACATGATGATGGCAAAGAGAATCAGGATATCGATGGCTTCAGGAAGTGCCGCCCAGCGTTCCTTCCAGGTGCTTTTCTGGGCCTTCGGTCCCCACTCCGGATGCCGATGGCAGATAAAGATGACCGTTGCGGCAATCAGGACCGTCAGGATGACGCTGGGGATAATATTCCCGAAAAAGAGTTTGCCGATCGACTGTCCGGTATAGATCCCATAAACCACCAGAACAATGCTGGGAGGGATCATCACTCCCAGGGTCGATCCGGCGACCACCGACCCGGCATTGAGCATGGGATGATATTTGTATTTCTTCATGGCCGGGATGGCCACGGTGCTCATGGTGGCGGCCGTGGCCGTATTGGATCCGCTGATGGCCGAGAAGGCCGCACAGGCCATAATCGTCGTTATGGCTAATCCCCCCTTGTAATGACCGAACCAGCGGTAAGTGGCATAATAGAGCCCGTCATTATATCCCCCGTAATGGACGAATTCACCCACCAGGATGAACATAGGGATGACCGTTAAGCCGTAATTGGAAAAGATATTCCACATGTCCGTACCGATCATGCCCAGGGCGGCCTTAAAGGAGGTCACATAGACCACTCCTAAAAATCCAACCAGGGCCATGGTAAAACCCGCCGGGATACGGAGCAAAAAAAGGACCAGAAACATGATAAGAATGCCGTAGACACCTACAATTGGACCATCCATGATCGGACTATTCCTTTCGATTTAAAACGGTCTGTAAAAAATCGACCAAAAGCGTAAAAGAAAAGACGGCAAACCCAAAGGCCACCGCATAGACAAAGGGATAAAAAATAATTTTTAAGGTCTCCGAAACTTCGCCTCCGGCCACCAGTTTATTGGCCCAGACCACAAGTTGCCAGGCAATAATCGTGAAAAAAATCATGGTGACGAAATAATTGATGGCATCCAGAATCCGATTGGTTTCTTTGGAGAAACGTTCCGTCAAGATATCAACGACGATATGATTCTTTTTTTGTTGTGTATATCCCAGAGCGAAAGCAATGACGATGGCCCCCAAGAATCCAACGATTTCATAGGTTCCCCTGAAGGGGGCCTGAAAAATGCGCAAGACCACATTGCCGGTAGCCAAGACCATCAGGGTCAAGACGGCAATACCGCCGAGGATCATCATAATTTTTTGATTTATTACCGTTAATAATTTTTGTAGAGCGTCCATAGGGCTCCTCCGTCAGAGTTGGTTGTGCCGCTTCTTTCGCTTTGAGTAAAAGAAGCGGCACAGTGCGGAGATTATTTTTTATACTGTTTTTCGTATTTTTCTTTTAAGGCAATGGCATCCTTAAGGATCTGATCGCCAGGCAGCCCAGCGGCTGTGACCCGCTTAACATACTCATCGAGCATCGGTTTCAAGAGCTTATTGATTTCAGCCTTGTCTGCGGCAGAGAGACTGAATAGTTGGTGTTTATATTTCTCTTTGGACCAGGACAGGGCCTCTTTAACGTGATTGTCCACATAGTTTCCGGTCCAGAGGGCCTGTTCCCGCTTCATATCCTCAAAGACCTTCTTGACGTCATCCGGTAAAGAGTTCCATTTATCCTTGTTCATGACGACGGCAAAGGAGACGACAAATAGATCGGCTTCAGTGGCAAAAGGGGTGTAAGCGGCGAAATTAAAATCTTTCAGAATTTCCATGGAAGAAACCATCCCCTTGACCACACCCTTTTGAATAGCTTCGGGGGTTTCCGATTGCGGCATGGCAATGGGGATTCCGCCCAGGCGTTTGACGATATCGGCCCCGGTTCCGGATACGCGCAGTTCCATCCCGGAGAGATCCTTCAAGGATTTTACCGGTTTAGAGGTCATGATATCCGCCGGAGGACAGGTAAAAAGGGTCAAGACTTTTACTTTTTCAAACTCTTTGGGACGATATTTTTCGACTAAATCCAGGAGGGCCAGACTGGCGGCCTTGGCGCTGGTAAACCCCAGGGGCATATCAATAGCCTCGGAGACCGGGAAGCGACCGGGCTGATAACTCATGGCGAAATTGCCGATATCGGCGGTGCCGGTGATGACGCCGTCAAAAATGTTTTTAGCCGGAAGCAGCGTCCCTCCGGGGAAGGTTTGGACATTGACTTTCCCCTGGGTCCTTTTTTCGACTTCCTTCTTCCACTGTTCCATCTGGACGCAGGGGAAGGTCGAAGCAGGCGGGAAATTGGCATAGGTTAATTTGATCGCCGCGGCCTGGGCTGAAGGAATGAAAGCCAAACCATAAACAAGGACGAATAGGGCCGTAAGGAATAAGCCAAACCATTTAACTTTATTTTTCATTTTATCCTCCAAATTAATCGTATGTTTGGGAAAGTTAACCCCTAATGGAACCAATCAGTTCTTCATTCCTGTTATACCAGGCAGCCCATCACCTCCCATCATTTTTCTTCTACTACCCCCGCATATCAAAAACCCTCTTGCTTTTCCTCTCCGACCGGGGCAGAGATCGATCATCAACGATTTCAACCTCACAACTGACCAGGATCTGCTTCTTTATAGCATCCCTGATCTTTTTTATCCATTGCGAATCATCAACCGGAAGGGCCGCGCTGCCCCGCTCCACCTTTAGAGTCATATAATCCTTACCGTCTTCTTTGGAGAAGAGATGGATCTGATATTCACTCCCCACCCCGTCCATCCTGGAGAGTATCTCGTCAATGTGACCGGGATAAAGATTAACCCCCCGCAGGATGATCATATCGTCCGACCGACCGAGAATACGGTCATGCATGGGCAGGATATTTCCGCAGGAACAGGGCTGGGGCATCAATCGGGTTAAATCCCTGGTGCGATAACGAATCAGGGGGGCCGCTTCCTTGCTCAAGGTGGTGACCACCATTTCACCCACCTGGCCCGGCTCCACCGGCTCCAGCGTGACGGGATCCAAAATTTCCAGGATATAATAATCAGCCCAGTAGTGAATCCCTTCGTGCTTATGGCAATCCAGGCCGGTTCCGGGTCCATAGAGTTCGGTCAGACCGGGGATATCATATAGTTCCTCCAGCCCGAGCATCTCTTTAATCTTCTTCCGTTGAGCGTCACTGCTTCGTTCGGAGCCGAAAATCATCTTTTTCAAGGCAATCTTATCCCGAAGGCCCCTTTTTTCCACTTCTTCGGCCATCAGCAGACCCATGGAGGCCGTACAGCACATGGCCGTGGCTTGCAGATCTTCCAGAAACTGACATTGCAGATCGATATTCCCCGGACCGACCGGTATGGCTAAAGCCCCGAACCGTTCGCACCCTAGTTGGAATCCGACCCCGGCCGTCCAGACCCCATAGCCCACGGCAATCTGCACCCGGTCTTCTCGGCTGAGTCCGGCCATCTCATAGCAGCGGGCAAAAAAATGGGCCCAGTCATCGATATCCTTCTGGGTATAGGATAAAATTTTCCGTTTCCCGGTCGTTCCGGTGGAGGCATGAATCCGCACCACCTGATCCATGGGCACCGAAAGCAGAGGAAATGGATAGCCTTCCCGGAGATCCTGGGCCGTCACAAAAGGCAAACGGCGAAGGTCGTCCAGGGTCTTCAGGTCTCCCGGTTTGATCCCGGCCTTCTCCATTTTTCCCCGGTAGAACGTTGAACCGTTATAGGCATGGGCCACCGTCCATTGAAGGCCTTTCAGTTGATGATCAGCCAATTCCTCCACCGATTTAAAATCAGGCATAAACGTTTTCGTCATCTTTTTTTCCTTTATTATATCGGCCCCAGGCTCAAGGCGCAGGGCGCAATATTTTTCCTTGTGTTTCTAGGCTTTTCGTCTATTTTTTTCCGTTTCTTCAAAGTCAATTGTCTGTTTAGTCGAATCGAAGACCACCCCGTAATCACTGCGGGCACTCTCCGCACTCACATATCCCTCCTGCAGATCCACGGCCACCGCTTCCGGATCCCGCTCGAAGGGATGACCATAGCCTCCTCCACCCGGGGCATCGATGGTCACCACATCCCCGGGTTTGAGCTGAGTCAAACCGTAGGAATTTCCCGGAACACCATTGACCAGGAACTGGGCCTTGGTCCCGGGTTTACCTTCAAAAAGCCCTTCGGCCGGGTAATTAAACCGGCCGGCCTGGATTCCCAGATTGACCGGAGGCTGGGGAGCATACTGATCATCGGGGATTCTGAAGACCTCCCGTTTGCCCAGACCGCCTTTCATTTTTCCCGGTCCTCCTGAGTCCATCAGGAGTTCCCTCTTTTCGACGATCAAAGGGGTGTCGCTCTCAAATATTTCCACCGGCGTATTAGCCCCATTGGCCGGAAAGATATAGACGTAATTGCCGTCATTGGCCGCCCCGGCGCCCATCCCGCCGCCCCGGATGATTACCGAATGCCATGGTTTACCGTCTTTTCTTCTGCCATAAAAGACATTCATAGCCGCCGGGGTCCCGCCGGAACCGGCAATGACCTTTCCCGGCAAAACTTCCGAAAGGGCCCGATAGATGACCTCGGTCATAAAATGGCCCACACCCATCCGGGCGGCCACCGCCGCCGGGAAACGGCAGTTGACCACCGTCCCTTCCGGAGCGCTTAACTTGATCGGCAGGGCACAGCCGTCATTATTGGGGATATCTGGTGCGAACATGCTTTTAATGGCCATAAAGACATAGGCAAAGGTAAAATTATAAACCACATTTCCGCCCCAGTTTACCTGCCCGGAAGATCCCTCAAGGTCCACCAGGATATCGCTTCCCTTGATCTCCACCTTGGCCTGGATGATTATATCCTCTTTGCCCTTGGTCTGTTCGATGACCCCTTGAGCCCGGTAGATCCCATCGGGAATCTTTTCAATCTCCTCCCGCATACTCTTTTCGGTGAGTTGAATAATCTGATCGGCCAGATCATCCAAATCCTCCAGCCCGCTCTCTTGAAGCATCTGAACGACTTTTTCGGCGCAGACATAGTTGGCTGAGATCTGAGAGCGGATATCCCCGGTCACCTCATCCGGAGTCCGTACATTCCAGCGGATCATATCCAGGACCGGCTGATTCAACACCCCCCGGTCATAGAGTTTGACCAGGGGGATGAAAAGCCCTTCTTCAAAGACATCATGATTATCCGAGGCCACCCGGCCGCCGATATCGGAATGATGAAAGACACAGGCGGTAAAGGCCACCAGCTTTTCCCGATAGAAAATCGGGCTGAGGACGCAGACATCATTCAAGTGACCGGCCAGGGCCCAGGGATCATTAGTAATAAAGACATCTCCGGGCTGATAAAATTCTAAGGGATACTTATTGACCAGGGCCTTGACACCCAAGGCCATAGCCCCGGATTGACCGGGCGTGGCAAAAGAGCCCTGAGCCAGTTCCCGGCCTTTCCGGTCGGTGAACATACAGGTATAGTCATGGGCATCCCGCAGTAGGCTGGAAAAGGCCGTCCGGGCCACGCTGCTGTCGGCCTCGTCGACAATGGCGATCAATCTCCGCCACAAAATTTCCAAGGTGATCGGATCAAATGTTCGGCCCATTAGGAACCCTCCTTCAGGTCAATCCAAAGAAACCCATAATCATCAATGGACACTCGGCCGTCTTCACCGATGATAAGGGTTGACTCTTTTTCCTCGATAATCGCCGGTCCCCTGAATTGAGCCCCGGGAAACAGATGATAACGGTCATAAACGGTGTAGGGAATAAAATCACCGGCCAGGGCTGAGTAGGCCGGCCGTTGACCCTTTATGGCCCGCTCCAGTGTCTGCCCTTCAGCCTTTTGAATTTTAGGCAACTGCAAGAGTCGTTCGGGAAGACTGGCCCGGACTTTAAAATTGATGAATTCCACTTCCGATTCGGGATAGGTCCGCCCGTATAACTTTTCATAGGCCTCATCAAAAAGTTTACGCACCTTCCCTTTTTCCCATCGGCTGAAATCACCGGAGGAAATCGGCACATTGATTTCCGATCCCTGCCCGACAAAGCGCATATCCAGAGATCGTTCAAAAAGGAGCTGTTCATTCCCGGCTTCTTTCTGGAGGATCTTGGCCGAATCGTCTTCCAGGCCTTTAAAGATGACTTCGATATCTTGAAAATCCACTTCCGTCAGGGAGGCCTTGTGACTCCGCAGGAGGTCAAAGGCCCGGGGTGCGGTAAAAAAGCCCATGGCCGATCCGACCCCGGCATTGGGCGGGATCATCAGGCGCGGGGCACCCAGCTTCTTGGCCAGGCCATAGGCATGCACCGGTCCGGCACCGCCAAAACCGACAATGGTCACCAGCTTGGGGTTCCCGCCTTTTTCGGCGATATGGGTCTTCGCCGCTGCGGCCATGGTTTCATTGATCAGATCATGAATACCCCAGACAGCTTGTAGAAAAGAAACGCCCAGGGGTTTGGCGATTTTTTCTTCCACTCCCCGGCGGGCCCCTTCTTTATCCAATTTCATGGTCCCGCCCAGGAAATAATCCGCATCCAGATAGCCCAATAGGAGATCGGCATCGGTCACACAGGGATCCGTCCCGCCCCGGCCATAGCAGATCGGTCCAGGGTCGGCGCCGGAGCTTTCCGGCCCCACTTGGAGGGTTCCAAGCTTGCTTACCTTGGCGATGCTCCCGCCGCCGGCCCCGATCTCCATCAAATCGACTACCGGCACCTGGATGGTCAGACCGCTCCCTTTCATGAAGCGCTGGACCCGGCCCACCTCAAAAGTGGGGACAACCCCGGCCACCCCTTTTTGGATCAGACAGGATTTAGCCGTTGTGCCGCCCATATCGAAGCAGAACATTTCCGAAATACTAAAATGTTTCCCATAGTATTGTCCGGCAATGACCGCGGCCGTGGGGCCCGATTCAATGATCCGGACCGGAAACTCCGCCGCTGTTTCCACGGAGGTCACCCCGCCGCTGGAAAGCATGATAAAGAGTTTCCCTTGAAAGCCGATGCCTTTCAGGCGACCGGCCAGTTTGGAGAGATAGCGTCCGGTCAGGGGCTTGACATAGGCGTTGGTCACCGTCGTACTGGTCCGCTCATATTCCTTGATCTGGGGCAGGACATGATAAGAAATGGAAACGGAAAGATTGGGCGCTTCTTCCCGGATAATCTTTTCGATCAGCAGTTCATGGACCGGATTCTCAAAGGAGTTCAAAAGACAGACGGCGATGGACTCCACCCCCATGGACAGGAGTTTCCGGACAATGGCTCGGCCCTCTTCCGGATCCAGGGCCTTGAGGATCGTCCCATCGCTGCGGATCCGTTCATCCACTTCCAGACGATGGCTGCGGGGAATGAGCGGCCGGGGGAATTCGGCAAAAATATCATAAGGAGCATAACGGATCTCGCGGCCGATTTCCAGGACATCCCGGAAACCCTGGGTGGTGATCAATCCCGTCCTGGCCCCTTTACGTTCAATAATGGCGTTGATGACCAGGGTCGTCCCGTGAATCAGCTCATCCAACTGCCCGATAAATTCGGGGGCGGCGGTTTCCAGGAGCCGCATCCCCTCTTCCACCGCATCCGAGGGATCCTGGGGGGTGGTCAGACACTTGCCGGTTTTGATCTCACCTGTCCGGTCATCCAGCAAAACAAAATCAGTGAAGGTGCCGCCGATATCACAACCCAAACGAAAATGTTTTTCGATCATATGATTGTCCTGATGCTTTTTAAAGGGTTGAAGGGGACAAAGAGCTTAGAAATCCAGGGTACATCACGATGATAAAAACACTTGACTCCTTGAATCCTTTATTAAAAGATACTCGGCTCCTCAAACTCTCCGTAAGCCTGCTTAAAGACGTCGGTCATCTCCCCGACGGTACAATAGGCCTGGCAGCACTCCACCAAAAAGGGCATGACGTTTTTCTTGTCCGCCACAGCTCCTTCCAGGGCCTTAAGGGTTCGGGCCACCTCTTTATCAGACCGTTCCCGCCGTAGTTCCTTCAAGGCCTGAATCTTTTCATCCGCTGATGCATCCCGGTATTCGTGAAGGGCCACATCTTCCTCTTCCCCTTCCACATACTTATTGACCCCCACCTTGATCAGTTCCCCATCCTGGACGGCCTTTTCGAATTCATAGGCCTGACGGGAGACCTTCTTTTGGATATATCCCTGGGCTACGGCCCGGACAATTCCGCCCAGATCTTCCACCTCCTTCATTTCCTGGTGGATCTTCTCTTCCATCTGCTTGGTCAGGGTTTCAATAAAATAAGAACCGGCCAGGGGATCAACCGTATCCCTTAACCCCACTTCTTCCATAAGGATCTCCAGGGTCCTCAAGGAGAGCAGGGCCGCCCTGGGTGTGGGAATGGTATAGGCCTCATCAAAAGAGCACAACGCCGTGGTCTGGGCCCCTCCCAAGGCCGCGGCCAGGGCATAATAGGCCCCCCGGATGATATTGTTTTCCGGCTGGGCCTTGGTCAATCCGTATCCGCCGCCGCCGAAGAGGCCCCGGAAATACATATTTTTATCATTTATTATGCCGTATTTCTCTTTTAAATTAATGGCCCAGAGTTTCCGGGCCACCCGGAACTTGGCCACCTGTTCCCAGAGATTTCCGAAGATATTGATATTGAAAGAAAATCGTCCGACAAAGTCTTCCGCGCCATAGCCTCTGGCAACCACTTCATCGATATAGGCATTGGCGATCAAAATGGCATAGGCGATTTCCTGAGCCGGGGTGGCTCCCGATTCCCGGATATGATACCCGCAGACACTGACCGGATTGCATTTGGGCAGCTCCTTCATGGAATATTCTATCGTGTCCCCGATCAAAGAGATAGCCGGTTCAATCGGGAAAATCCAGGCCCCCCGCCCGATCATTTCCTTGAGGATGTCATTTTGGGGGGTGGCGCTGATCTGGTCTTTGGTATACCCGTATTTGGCGGCCATGGCCTGAAACATGGCCAGCATGATGGAGGCCACGGCATTAATGGTCAACCCGACGCCGATCTTGTCCAGGGCAATGCCATTGAAGGCGATTTCAAAATCCCGCAGGGAATCAACGGCCATACCCACCCGGCCCACTTCCCCTTCGGCCCGGGGGTCGTCCGAGTCCAGCCCCATCTGAGAGGGAAGGTCAAAGGCCACATTCAAACCGGTCTGGCCGTGGGAGATCATCAGTTTAAACCGTTCATTGGTCTCCAATGGTGTCCCGAACCCGGTATATTGACGGGTCGTCCAGGCCCGGCTGCGATACCCCTTTGGATGAATTCCCCGGGTAAAGGGATAGGTTCCCGGATCTCCCAGATCTTTTTGATAGTCAAAGCCGACCTCTTCCAGATCCTTCGGCGTATAAGCGGTCTTGACCGATATTCCGGATTGCAGGATCACATCCTGAATGCCGTCTTTCTTATCTTTGGTATATTTGGCTACCCCCATTTGACCTCCTAAAAAACCAGGTACACGGTACAAGGTCTAAGGTTTAAGGTGAAGAATTAAAAAGCTTAGTAGACGATTTATTTGTTCGTGTTATACCTTACACCTTGAACCTTATACCGTGGACCTCTATTTTATGTTTGTGTTGATAAATTCGATGGGGACGGAAAAGGGTGTTCCGCCGGGGAAGACCCCGGAAATCCCCAAGGCCTTCAGGGCCGGGATATCTCTTTGGGGAATGACCCCGCCGACGACCACCAGTTTATCGTCCAGCCCTTTCTCGGCCAGCAAGTTTTTCAGCTTCTTACAGATGGGCAAATGGGCTCCGGACATAATGGAAAGGCCGATCACATCCACGGCTTCCTGCAAAGCCGCCTGGACAATACTTTCCACACTTTGATGAAGACCGGTATAGACCACCTCCATACCGGCATCCCTCAGGGCATGGGCCACCACCTTGGCTCCCCGGTCATGGCCGTCCAGCCCCGGTTTGGCGATGAGGACCCGAATCCGCGATTTTTTCTTATCTGAAATCATGACGCCTCCAAACCCTTAAAGGAGATCCTTAGATGATCCCTTTGGCTTTAAATTGGCTGAGTTGATCGTGGCCATATCCCAGAACTTGGCCGTAAATCTCGCTGTTATGCTCTCCAAAACGGGGAGGGAAAGTGAGCTGGCGCTGACTGGAGGTCAAAAAGTCAGTCATATTAGGTGGAGGAGCCAGGGTGATAGTCAGACCCGATTGGGGATCTTTGGCTTTCAGTAGATTTTTAGCCACCAGTGGATCTTTGGCCACTTGGGGAACCTGATTAATTTCAGAAATGGGTATCCCGATTTTATTAAAAAGGGCCACCGCGTCAGCCGTTTTATATTGTTGCAGGATCCGGGTCATTTCCTTATTCAAATTTTTTACATCGGCGATACGACCGGCATTTTTCTGATAACTTTCTTGGGCCAAAGAGGTAAATTCCGGAACCTGGGTCAGGTTGGCCCACTGTTTGTCGTTACCCATAGCAATATAAACATAGCCGTCTTTAGTTGGGAAGACCGAAACCGGGGCGAAAAATTCATGTGTATTGCCCCGGCGGGTAATGTCCTTCCCAAAGGATTGATTTAAAGTGATCGGGACGGTCAGCCAGGAGACGGTACTCTCAAACATCGACAGATCGAGCCGGGATCCTTCACCGGTAACAGCCCGGCGGTAGAGGGCCTTCATGATCAATCCGTAGGCATGTTCACTGGCCCCCATATCCGGCAGGGGGATACCGAGGACTTGCGGTTCTCCGTCCGGCTCACCGGTCAGTTCCATCAATCCACCCCGGGCCTGGAGGATGGGGTCATAAGCAGCCTCATTGCTCTCCGGTCCGAAGCCGGTAATCCCCAACCAGATCAAGTCCGGTTTAACGGCCCGGAGGGTTTCGTAAGCAATTCCTAATTTTGTATAATTTTTGGGGAGTTGATTGGTGGCAAAGACATCCACGTTTAGTTTTAGCAGCAGTTCTCCTAGAATCTTTTGCCCTTCCGCCTCAGCCAAATTTAACGTCAAGGCCTTTTTGCCGGCATTAATGGCCATGAAATAACTGAACATGCGCTCTTCTTTTAAAACGTTGTCGCCCACCATCCGGTTGGGATCGCCGAAAACCGGGTGTTCCAGGCGGATGACTTGAACGCCGTCTTGAACTAAACGGTAGGTTAAATAAGGTAGGACCGTAGCCTGTTCCAGAGATAGGACGGTTACTTTTCGAAGGGGATCCATAAAAACCTCCTCTAGTCAAAAATAGTGATCTGTTTATAACGATCTGTCAAGACTTATTACGCCCTCAGATTCCCAGGGCCGCCTTGAACGGTGCAGGAGATTACAAGGGTTTTGGAGATCCAAAGGCAAATAGTTGGCCCGTACCCGGGTCCCGGAGCCCTTCGGCTGCCCCGGGTTCCGCCATTGCCAAAAATCGTCGAGGGAGGCGGGGAATTTGGTCTGACTGGGCGCACGCTCAAGGCTATTGCTAAAATGTATTCAAAATTCAATTTTTGTCAAGCTTTTTTTCCCGAAGCCCTCTTTTTTAGTTTTCCCGTCATCCCCTCGGAAGATTTTGACTTAAGAATCAACTTGGTGTATAATTATAAGGTTAAAATGTAGGACGAACGAAAGGGACCTCCATGATCTCCAACCAAAAGGATCAAAAACGAATCATCATTCGAGAAGCCGCCACCAAACTCTTTGCCGAAAAAGGGTTTGAAAACGTCACCACCCGGAACATCTCCAGCGCCGCCAAAATCAGTAACGCCGCCCTTTATTATTATTTTGACAGCAAAGAAGAACTCCTTTACCAGATCCTGGACGAGGCCATGGGCAAAGGTCTGGAACAGATTCACCAGATCGAAAAAAGCAACCTCAGCCGCAAGAAAAAACTGTCGGCCTACCTGCGGATGCACGCCACTTCGGCGGTGGATTATAATAAAATGAAGCTCCTGGTGGAAAACCAGAAATCACTCTCCCCCCAACATCAGCGGGCCCTGGAGAAAAAGCAAAGCAAATATGTAAAAAAACTGGTTGATATCTTGAATGAATTAAAGCGGGACGGCGAACTGAATGATCTTGACACCAAAGTCTGCGCCTTTGCTTTTTTTGGCATGGTCAGCTGGGCCTACCGCTGGTATGACCCAGAGGGAAAAATTTCCCCGGAACATCTATCGGAAATCATGCATCACATCTTCACCCGTGGCGTTTTTAAAGGACGTTGACGTCCTTCCTGCTCTCCGGTGAGGCAACGGCAAGGACGTCCTTAATCCCTTCAATATTTTGCCTGCCCCTGGTCGGAAGAGGCGGCCACTCTGCTGTAATGCGAGAAATGCATGGAAAAGGTCGCCCGCCCCTGGCTGGCCGACCGAAGGATGGTCGAAAAACCGAACAACTGCGACAAAGGGGCAAAGGCTTGAACCTGCTGGATCTTTTTTCGAGGAAAAATCTGGTCGATTTTTCCTTTTCGGGAATTCAGTTCCCCGATGATCTCCCCCAAAAATTCATCCGGGACAATAATCTCTAATTTCATGACCGGCTCCAAAAGAACCGGACGGGCCTTCAGGCAACCCTGACGTAAAGCCATGGACGCGGCCACTCGAAAGGCCATTTCCGAGGGAGCGCTTTCGGTCGTCTGAGCGGAGAGGAGAATTACCTTGATGTCGGTCGCCTGATAGCCGGCCAGGACTCCGGAAGTTAAACCCTCTTTGATGGAAGAGGCGATGGCCTCCACCGGAGGCCGAGGCAGACTGTCCTCGGGAATCAGGTTCAAAAATTCATTTCCATCCCCACGAGTATTCGGAATCAGCCGGATTCCGACTTTTGCCTGATGGTGAACGCCTCCCAGTTCCCGATCAAAGGTTTCTTCAACTTCAACCGTCTCTTCGATCGTTTCCTGATAAACAACCTGGGGTTTCCCGATACTGACCGCCAGGTTATATTCCCGTTCCATTCGATGCAGCAGGACATCAAGATGCAATTCTCCCATACCGGAAATGATCGTCTGGCCGGAATCATCATCGTATCGAAAGTGAAAGGTTGGATCTTCCTCGGAGATTTTTTCCAGGACAGTGATGATTTTCTCCTGCTGCCCCACGGTTTTGGGCTCGATGGCTAAGGAGATCACCGGCTGATAAACATCAATGGCCTCGAGAATGATCGGGTGTTCAAGATCGGTCAGACTGTCGCCGGTGGTGGTATTTTTTAAGCCCATGAGTCCGATGATCTCTCCGGCCCTGGCCTGTTCAATCCGCTCTCTTTTATTGGCATGGATACGCAGAATGCGGGCCACCCGCTCGCGAACACCCTTTGTGGGATTCAGGATCTCCTGTCCCACCAGTAACATCCCGGAATAGATCCGGAGGTAGATTAATTTCCTCCCTTGATCCATAATGATTTTAAAAGCCAGGCCGGCGAAAGGGTCGGTGTCCGAAGTCGAACGGCTCTCTTTTTTCTTCGTGAGGGGATTTTGTCCGCTCACCGGGGGGATATCCATCGGGTTGGGTAGATAGTCAACGATCCCGTCCAATAAAGGCTGAACCCCTTTATTCCGCAGGGCGGCCCCGCAATAGACCGGAACGATCTTTAGATCAATGGTCCCTTGTCGAATGACTCTCTGCAGGTCCGGGATGGCAATCTCCTGTCCCCCCAGATATTGTTCCATAATGCCGTCATCCAAATCGGCCAGAGTCTCCAATAACTGTTCCCGGTATAAAAGGGCCTCCTCTTTTAAGGGTTCAGGGATATCCACCCTATCATATTCCATTCCCAGGGTTTCTTCCCGCCAGCAGATCCCCTTCATCTGCAACAAATCAATCGACCCGCGAAATTCATCTTCCCGGCCCCAAGGGAGGTGGAGAATCAAGGGACGAGCCCCTAATTTTTCCTTAATCTGATCTACGGTGTTATTGAAATCGGCCCCGATCCGATCCATCTTATTAATAAAAGCGATCTTGGGGACGTGGTATTTGTCCGCCTGATGCCAGACGGTTTCCGATTGCGGTTCCACCCCGCCGACAGCACAAAATACGGCCACCACTCCATCCAAGACTCTGAGGGACCGTTCCACTTCTATGGTGAAATCCACATGACCGGGTGTATCAATAAGATTAATCGTATGCTGGAGCCACTGGCAAGTGGTGACGGCGGAGGTAATGGTAATCCCTCGCTCCTGTTCCTCCGGCAGGAAATCCATGACCGCTTCACCATCATGGACCTCACCCATTTTGTGGGATCGTCCTGTGTAGAAGAGAATCCGCTCGGTCAAAGTGGTCTTGCCGGCATCGATATGGGCCATGATCCCCATATTTCTTGTTTTCTTTAGTCTTGATTCTCCGGCCATAAGATATTTTCTCAATTATCACTTATCAAAAGTTCTCTATAACCCCTGAACTCGAAATATAACAGGTTGGGACTCGGTACGTGAAAGTCTTTGAACATTAGGCTATTTTATCGGCTTCGTCAAGAGGGGAAAAGGGATTGTTTAATTAAACGGGGTTTGCTATACTTTTTCGATGCTTCCTAAAACGAAGAACCCTTTGCTTGATATCTACCAACGACTCTTGGCCTTTTTGGGCCCCAGTCATTGGTGGCCGGGCGAGACCCCCCTGGAAATCATCATCGGGGCCATCTTAACCCAGAACACCGCCTGGAGTAATGTCGAACGGGCGATCAATCGCTTAAAGGCCGAAGGAGCCCTCTCCGCGTCCATCCTCCATCACGTTGATGAAGCCCTTTTAGGGGAATGGATTCGTCCGGCCGGATACTTTCGAATAAAGGCCAGGAGACTGAAAAATTTTTTTGATTTTTTCATGACGGAATACCAGGGCCGGATATCTCACCTACTGGACCAACCCCTGACCGTTCTTCGCCCCCAGTTACTCAGGGTCAACGGCATCGGACCGGAGACAGCGGACAGTATCTGTCTTTACGCCCTGGGAAAGCCGATCTTTGTGGTTGATGCCTATACGCAAAGGATCTTTTCCAGACATCGGTTAATTGAAGAGGAGATCGGTTATGATGCCCTCCAGTCCTATTTCATGGATCGGCTTCCCGAAGATCCTCAGATCTACAATGAATATCATGCCCTCATAGTTCGCTTAGGCAAGGCCTTTTGCCGCAAAAAGAACCCCCGCTGCCCGGAATGCCCTTTAAAAAACCTGAACGCCTGAATCTGAAAGCCATGGCCGCCTCAACTCTAAACACTCGTCCCATTTTGTCCCCCTTATCCCAAGGGAAAAGTCGCCCCCTCAGGACGGCCTTATGGGCCCTGGCCGGATACTTGTTCCTCGGAGGATGTTTACCGTCCAGAACCGTCATCGTCCCTCCGGAAATTTCCGCACCCATTCCCCCTTCTGAAAAAAGTCCAGCCGGGGACTCTCTGACGGAAGAACAAAGAAAGATCAAAGGTCTCATTCAAAAACTGGAAGAGACGGAGCAGAGACTCCAGGAGACCCAGAGGAAAGCGGACGAAGCCCTGAAAAGGGTCGAAGAAGCCTCCCGGATAACCGAAGAGGCCTCAGGGCGGATCGAAAAGGCTCAACATAAAATCGAAAACCTCGAACGCAAATATCACCCATGAAACGCCCAAGTCGCCCCACCGCTTCTTCCCAGAATTTTTTTAGAAAAATTGAAGCCGATGATATCTTCTTCCTGGCTTCGGGTCTGGCCTTCAATTTTCTGATCTGTTTCATACCTCTCCTCCTGGTGGGTTTGTCCATTCTTGGTTATTTTCTTCATTCTTCCCAAGAATTGATGGGCCATGTAAGGATCTATATCGAAAATATGCTCCCCCAGGCCTCTTCCAAATTGACTTCCAATATCCTCAATCTGGCCAAGAACAGGAAACTGGTTGGAATCATTGGCTTTTTTGGGTTGATTTGGGCCTCCACCCAACTGTTCGGCTCCATCAGGACGGTACTGGACAAAACCTTGAATATCACTTGCCCCTATGGCTATTTTAAACAAAAATTGACCGACCTGCTCCTGGTCCTCATTTCCGGTTTTCTCTTCTTGATTTCCATCATCTTTTCTGGAATTATTGATCTGCTCCGATCCATCCCGGAACGGATCGGCATGGTTCTACCCGAAGTTCTTTCGAACCAGTGGCAAGGGCGATTGACCGGCATCGGTGGAGGCTATTTCTTTTCCGTTTTACTTTTTTTCATTATTTACCGCTTCTTGCCCAGTCAACGCCCGACCAATCGGGCAGCCGTGCTTACGGCTTTTTTGATAGGCGCACTATGGGACGGAGCTAAATATCTCTTTCGGCTGTATGTCAATCTACTTAATAATTTTACGGCCGTGTATGGTTCTTTCGGACTGCTGGTCGTTTTTATTTTCTGGATCTATTATTCCTCTCTCATCTTTGTTCTGGGGGGGGAAATACTTTGGCTTCAAAGAAAAAGAAAGTAATATCTTGATATCCCGGTCCTCCCTGCCCGACTATCTTTCCGATCCTTCAGCCCCCCTGGCTGAGCGGATGCGTCCCCGCACTCTGGAAGAATTCGTCGGTCAGGGCCATCTTTTGGGCTCCACTCATTTTCTGGGGAGGATGCTGGCCTCGGGCAAGATCTTCCCTTTAATCTTTTGGGGGCCACCCGGCTCGGGGAAAACCACCCTCGCGCAAATGATCGCCAGGTACTCCAAGGCCTTTTTCGTCCAATTCTCCGCCGTCCTTTCGGGGGTCAAAGAGATTCGGGATGTCGTCCGGGAGGCCGAAGAGCGTTTGGCCCTCTCGAGTCAAAAAACCATCTTGTTTGTCGATGAAATCCATCGTTTTAATAAAGCCCAACAGGACGCCTTTTTGCCCCATCTGGAAAAGGGGACCATAATCCTGATCGGGGCCACCACCGAAAATCCTTCTTTTGAAGTGATTTCTCCTTTGCTCTCCCGAAGTAAAGTGGTAGTGTTAAAACGGTTAACCTTGGAAGACCTGGAGAGAATTATCCGGAGGGCTTTGGAAGACCAGGAGCATGGTTTGGGTCATTTTCGAATTCACCTGGCCCCTGAGGCCCTGAGGCTGATCACCGAGATGGCTGATGGCGATGCCCGGGCAGCTCTAAACGCGCTGGAACAGGCCTTAATGATCGCCAGCCCCGGAGGAGAGGACTCGGTTACGGTCACTCGGGCGGTCGTGGAAGAGGCTTTTCAAAAAAAGGCCCTCCAATATGATAAGAGCGGTGAAGAGCATTATAACCTGATCTCGGCCCTCCATAAGAGTTTGCGGGGGAGTGACCCGGATGGGGCCTTATATTGGCTAGCCAGGATGCTGGAAGCCGGAGAAGACCCCCTCTTCTTGGCCAGACGGATGATCCGATTCGCCTCGGAAGATATCGGTCTGGCCGATCCTCAGGCCCTGATCCAGGCCCTGGCCGCCAAAGACGCTTATCATTTCTTAGGAACGCCGGAAGGAGAATTGGCCCTGGTCCAGGCGGTCATCTATTTGGCCACCTGTCCCAAAAGTAACGCCCTATATCTGGCTTATGGCCAGGTTAAAAAGGATATTAGAAAAACAGGATCTTTACCGGTTCCGCTCCATCTCCGAAATGCTCCGACTTCTTTAATGAAAGGACTGGGTTATGGGCGGGGCTACCGTTATGCCCATGATTTCCCAGAGGCTTTAGTGCCTCAGGACTATCTTCCCAAAGAGGTGAAAGACCGGCACTATTATTATCCCACGGATCGGGGACAGGAAAAAATGATTAAAACCCGCTTAGAAAACTGGCGAAAAAGGCTGAGGCTGAATCCTCTCAACTCCGATCAAGGGGTTAGGCCTCCCGCGCCGGGAAAGAACCCGGGAAACTGAACGTTCTTATTTTAAGTTAAGACATTAGATTCTAGGCTCCTGAATCTGAGAATTTATCCCTAACTTTTTTCCAGGAGTCATGGGTCTTGTTTTTTGAGCCGGTCGACTGTGTCGACCGGCTCAAAAAACAAGACCCATGACTCCCTAAACTTCAAATATCTTTGGTTATTTTTTTTTACTTTCAACAGGAAAACGGTCAAGGACGAGATAGAGAGGTGTTATGAAAAGATGGCTTGATTCAACCTGGACTCAAGAGATGGGTCTGGAAATCGACTTCTCCATGATGCTGAAACCGGGGGTGGGAGAAAAGGAAGGGATCAGTCATGAAGATCTGGAGAAGCTCGGCCCTCAAATACAGACGATTCACGGGCAACTGGAAACGGAAAGGGAACAGGGGCGGCTTCCCTTTTTAACGATCCCCTTTGATCCCACCTTGGCTTCCCAGGTCAAGAAATACGTCCAGGGGGCCAAAGGGTGGGCGGAGAATTTTGTGGTCCTGGGCATTGGGGGATCGGCTTTAGGGGCCAAAGCCTTAGAGACGGCCCTGACTCATCCCTATTACAACCTCCTCTCCAAAACCATGAGGAAAGGATATTTGAGGCTTTTTGTCGCCGATAACGTGGACCCCGACGGATTTAAAGCCCTTCTGGATCTGGTGGAGGTCCGGAAAACCATCTTCAATGTGATTAGTAAGTCAGGCGGGACGGCCGAAACGATGAGTCAATTTCTCATTATCAGGGACTTGCTCAAGAAAAAAATGGGGGGCCGGAAAGAGAAGGAGCATTTAGTGATAACCACGGATCCCCAGCACGGTGTCCTAAGAAAAATAGTCCAAGGGGAAAAATTTCAACGCTTTGAGATTCCTCCATTATTGGGCGGGAGATTTTCCGTTCTTTCTGCCGTAGGCCTATTGCCGGCGGCTATGTGTGGAATCGATATCGAGGAATTACAGGCCGGGGCCAGAGAAATGGCCCGGAGGTGTACCAATGCCTCCTTTTGGGAAAATCCGGCTTATTTATCCGCAGCTTTATCCTTTTTAAGTTACAAACAAAAGAAAAAAAATATACGAATCATTATGCCTTATGTAGATGCCCTCAAAGGAATGGGCGATTGGTTCTGTCAGTTATGGGCCGAAAGCTTGGGGAAACGTTACACGACTAAAGGACGGGAGGTTTGGACCGGCCAAACCCCGGTGACGGCCCTAGGAGCGACGGATCAGCATTCTCAACTGCAACTCTATATGGAAGGGCCCAACGATAAGGTCTTTTCTTTCTTGGGGGTCAAGCATTATTCCAGTTTGATGCCCTTGCCTAAATTATATCCCAAACTGGAAGAACTGGCCTATCTGGGAGGCCATTCGCTAAACAAGTTGATCCAGACCGAGATGCAGGCCACCCGACTGACCCTGGCCCGCAATGGCCGTCCGAGTTCATCCCTGACCCTGCCGAAGATTAATCCCTTTACCATCGGGCAACTGATTTTCCTTTGGCAATTGGAAACCTATGTCTGCGGCCAGTTAATGGGGATAAATCCTCTCGATCAACCCGGAGTGGAAGAAGGAAAGATATTGACCTACGCCCTTTTAGGACGGAAAGGGTTTGAAGACCGCCTTAATAAAGGGGAAATGGATTCTAAAAACTCATGATCAACGTATTTTCTCATAAAAAATCAAAAAATACCCCCTCGGACGCCGTGAAACCCTTTAAACTGGTCAAGTACTTCTTTTTGACCAGTTTTCTTGTCATGTTAATTTTCGCCATTTCCTTAACCCTGATTATCACCCAGCGGTCCAAAGTGGCCTTGCTCAAAAAAACCGAAGACTTTGCCATCCTTCTGGCCGAGAATCTGAACCATCAGGCTTTTTTTAATTTTATCCTGCCCATCGCCCTTCAAAGAAAAGAGGTACGCCTAAGAGATCCTAAGCAATTTAGGCAATTGGACATGATCATCCGGAATACCATTTACAGCTTTAAAATTGAAAAAGTAAACATGTATGATCCCCGGAATACGATTGCCTATAGTACCGATCAGACATTAGTCGGCAAGAAAGGCCTGGGAGGTGCGGATTTCAAGAAGGCCATGACCGGCAAGTATAGTTCCCGATTTATTTCTGAAGACAGTTTCTTCCAAATCATCCCACGGGAAAAGGCCCCTACTCGCAAATTAATCACCACCATTCCTTTTCGGGTGGAACCTATTTCCAAACCCTCCAGCCAGATTTTAGGGGTTTTTGAGATCATCCAGGATATTTCCCATGATTATGAGGGTATTATAAGGGATCAATATCTGATGTTTTTGACCTCCATCGGGCTCATGTCTTTGATGTTTCTGATCCTGCTGATAATCGTCAAGCGGGGAGAAACGATTATTGAACGGCGGGCCGAAGAACAACGGCGCCTAGTCGATAAACTGCATCAGGCGGAGCGCATGGCTACCTTAGGCGAGATGATCGCTTCGGTCTCCCATGAAATTAAAAATCCCTTAGGCATCATCCGCAGTACCGCTGATTTATTGGAAAAAAAAGTGATCCAGGTTGATCCTCAAAATCAACTGGCTTCGATCATTCGGGAAGAGGCGGATCGATTGAATCGGGTGGTGACGGAATTTTTAGATTTCGCCCGGCCATTGGTTCCACGGGCTCACCCCATCCTCCTGGAAACGATTCTGGAAAAAAATCTTCATGTCCTGGAAACGGAATTGGCCCAGCACGCCATTACCGTCCAAACGGATTTTCTCCCTGGTTCTGAGCCGATTTCCGTAGACCAAGATCTCCTTTATCGAGCCTTTCTCAATATTTTATTAAATGCCGTGCAGGCCATGACTGATGGCGGGACCATCAATATAACGGTTCGTTATTCGAACCAAGGGGCGGAAATTGAGATCCGGGATTCAGGGGCCGGTTTATCAGAGGAAGAATTAGCTAAGGCCTTTAAGCCCTTCTTTACGACCAAAGAAAAGGGAAGCGGGCTCGGATTGGCCATCGTCAAAAACATCATTGAGGCCCATGGTGGGACGATCCGGATGAAGAATGCCGAGGCCGGCGGGACCTTAGTGCATATTATCCTCCCCTCCGAGGGGACCAGGAAAATTTAAACATGGAAACCATTCTAATCGTTGATGATGAAAAGAATTATCTTTTGGTGCTCAAAGAACTCCTGAGCGAAGAAGGGTATGAGATTCTAACCGCTCAATCGGCCGCCGAAGCCTTGACTATTTTCCAGGAATCCGAATTAGATCTGGTGATCACGGACATGAAAATGCCCGGGATGAGCGGCATGGAGTTGTTAAGTATCCTGAAAGAAAAGGATCTGAATCTCCCGGTGATCATGATGACCGCCTTCGGGACCGTGGAAAAGGCGGTAGAGGCCATGAAAAAAGGGGCCTACGATTATATTCTCAAACCCTTTGATAATGAAACCCTGAAAAAGACGGTCATAAAGGCCTTAGCCATGGGACGGGTCATCAAGGAAAACCGTCTACTCTCCCAGGAATTGAAGGAAAAATTTGGCCCCACCAACCTGGTCGGCACCAGTTTTCCCATGAGACAAGTAAGGGATCTGATAGCCAAGGTGGCGGGGACAAAAGCCACGGTTTTAATCAGCGGTGAATCGGGGACCGGGAAAGAGCTGGTGGCCCGGGCCATCCATTTCAGCAGCCCCCGAAAGGACAAACCCCTCATCTCGGTCAATTGTTCGGCCTTGACCGAGACACTCCTGGAAAGTGAACTCTTCGGTCACGAGAAAGGTTCTTTTACCGGGGCCGTTGCTCAACGAAAAGGGCGATTTGAAGCGGCTGACGGGGGGACTCTCTTTCTCGATGAGGTCGGAGAAATGGCCCCATCCGTCCAGGTCACCCTTCTGCGAGTATTACAGAATCGGGAATTTGAACGGGTGGGAGGGAACAAGACCATAAAGGTGGATGTTCGGGTCCTGGCCGCATCCAATAAAGACCTGACCGTCGAAATATCCAAAGGCCATTTTCGTGAAGACCTTTTCTACCGTCTAAACGTCGTCCACATTGAAGTCCCCCCCTTAAGGGAGCGTAAAGAAGATATTCCCCTCTTAATCCGCTATTTTTTAGAAGGCTTTTCTCGTGAAATGAATAAGAAAGAGGTCCCGACCTTAGCCCCGGAAGCTCTGGGGGCCTTACTCGCCTATGATTGGCCGGGGAATATCCGGGAGCTTGAGAATATGCTGGAAAGGACGATCATTTTAAGTCCAGGCCCGAATATCCATCTGGAAGACCTGCCTTTTCACAGTATCATTCCATCCGGAGCCAAACTGAACGAGGTTTTGGAGCTGATCGAGAAAAAGATGATTACCCAGGCCCTGGTCAATTCAGGTCATGTCCAAGCTCGAGCGGCGGAATTACTGGGTATTGAAAAAAACCTTTTGAAATATAAAATGAAAAAATACGACTTGGCATAGCCGGAAAATTGAGGTAAAAGGTCAAATTGAGTCTCCCCGCACCAAGGGGAAGGGAAACTTTCAGACAAGGAATAGTTCACCTATTGTTGTTCCTTCGCCGACCACGCCTCCGGCGTGACAAGTCCAAGACGGGACCGGCGGCCCACGCCGTCAGGCCCTTGGAGTGACAGGGAATGCCCTCGCTTTCCCTGGTCATCGAATACCATATGGTCTCTCCCCAGAGTCTGGACGTCCCCTAGGGATTAAGCCATAAGGCAGTAAAAATTTTTTTACTAATTTTTTTCAATAAATTTAATATTTTATCTTTTTAATGAAAATCTTCCTGGTCGCCCCGGTAAAAAAATTTTTACTTTTTCGGCCGAACGTCATTACAGGGACCGGAAGATCATTTTTAATAATTAAAATAATATCAATGCCTTATAAAAACAAAACTCGACCCACCAAAGATTGGCACCAAGATTGCAAAGAGAATAATCAACCAATAATCTCTTTATCTCCTTTCCTTATATGAAAGCCAACCCCAAAAGGTTGGCTTTTGTTTTTGAAAGGCACTCCTTTTTCTCAGACAATCCTTATTATTATTTCTCCCTAATCCGCCACGCCCCGCCAAGGGGGCGGCCCCACGAGTCGACCGGCCCGCCCGGCTTCGCCGGGCTCCTATAAAGGTCGATCATATCGACCGGCCCGCTCGGCTTCGCCGGGCTCCTATAAAGGTCGATCATATCGACCGGCCCGCCCGGCTTCGCCGGGCTCCTATAAAGGTCGATCATATCGACCGGCCCGCTCGGCTTCGCCGGGCTCCTATAAAGGTCGATCATATCGACCGGCCCGCTCGGCTTGGCCGAGCT